>Ga0210040_10002259_pt1 | contig 27447 bp, 18 predicted proteins | sample CryGeyCG12114_NA_FD_185462 | JGI IMG/M metagenome (GOLD analysis project Ga0210040, IMG submission 185462) | Groundwater microbial communities from aquifer - Crystal Geyser CG19_WC_8/21/14_NA (SPAdes) (version 2) | ecosystem: Environmental > Aquatic > Deep subsurface > Groundwater | place: USA... | reverse complement strand
AGCCCCTCTAAATCATTACCGGCTTGCTGTTGTCGGGATTCCAATTTTCCTTCACGGTCACCAGTATCGCTGACAAAATTAATTTCTTCAGGTACATAAATTGTATTATTATCTCCATAGGCATCCAAACTCACAGGGATGGATCGACTGAGTCGATGCAAACCAGAACTCCGTAGTTGATTCGCCATACTGTCAGCCGATAGCCTAGAGCTAGAGCTACTGGAAGATGGCGCTGACATGTTCTTGTAGAAATTCAAATCGTCTTTGTTGCCCTCCGGAATCGATTGCTTGTCCAGCAGTTGTCGGTTTTCATTGTCCAAATCGGGGAATGCGTTGTTTTCAGTTATGCCGATATTATCAGAAGTACTAGTAAATTCTGTTTGATTTTGATGTGGATCATTAGCAGTTTCAATGTTGTTAGTGAATGGAGGGAGATTGCCTAAATTTAGTATAACTGGGGAATATAAGGAGGAATGCAACTTTTCTAAACTAGTTTGGTTTTGACCCTTCCCATTAATTTGGTTAATATCGTCTTGTCCATCAGAAGTTTCAAGTTCATTTTCTATGCTGTAGTTTGTTTTGTCCTCTTCCTGATGTGGAGAAGATAAACGTTCAGTGTGGATAGCCATTGTGTCTTCATTGTCAGAATTTTCTAGCTTGGGAGTTGGGACAAGGAGTGCAGTATTGTTTTCAGGCTGAACTGCAGAAGTACTATTGTGATGAGAATGTGGAGTATTGTTGTGTTTATTGGGGTCCCAAGGTAGAACGTGATTACGATGATCCTCAAATGGGGAGTTCCTGTTTGAGGGAATTATTTTTTTTTCCTGTGGCTCTTCTACTGTGGTGAATAAATAGTCAAGGAAGTCTGCCACGGATCCTTTAGGTTCAGTCGTCATCTTTAGTTAGTTGGTTAGATCTGAAAATAGAGGAAATTTGGAGCATGATAAAATGCGATATCTGACATTGAGTGTTTAGCGAATTGCATATAGATAACATGGAAGCTTTGGGTGAAAATAATAGTTTTGGGAATATTTCATAATGTTAGGATGCAAATCATGCTTGATAATAGTATCTGTTTCATGCATGCGTTTCTATGCACTGTATACATTCGTTCCATCTGACTTTGGCTGGTAAACAATTGTTTTTTAATGCCACACGAGGTAATGAAATCACATTAGTTACACACACATAATAATTTGACGTATTTGCATGTACTCACATAAAATGATATACCTCATTGACTTACTAACTAACCACTAAACAACTTTGCTGACGCTAAAATGAAATTGAAAATGCAATTGCAGATTCTCAAGGATTCCCTTCTTCCATAATAATTCCTCTCTATGCATAACTGTAATCACTTGCTCACGATTTTGACCTACCACATATTTTGTTTGCGGCCAGGCATGATTATTTTGTTTTAAAAGCGTTGTTAAAATTATATTTCCCCTACTTGCTACATATGTTGGAATCTGTCAGAGTGAGTACTTTTAGACTTCAAATCAGGGAATAGCCATTATTAAATTACCTTACGTATAAGATTATTGCCAATTTTTATCATTTAATCAACTATCGTTCATCCGCGCATAAGTCACTTACTTCACATATTACAGACAGACTTTGCAAAAAATTTAGCATGTTAGAGAGTTAGCATGGACGAAATGTTCTCATCGTTCAATTTTATTAGCACTTCAAATGGAATTCCGTTTCAGAATCTCAATAAAAGTGCACGATATACACAGATATGAAATAACTTTGGATAACTGCCTAGCGTGCCCCGAGCAGACACTAAATCTTATATGTTGTGGAACTAAAATTGCCTATTTTCTCAAAATTTTCTCATCGTATCGAACAATGCTTATCATATCACTAACTAAAACTAACTGCACAGTCCGTCCAAAACTGTTCGTTTTCCAGATTGACAATGCAATTTGTATGCAACACACTTGTTTCTTGTGTGCTGTAATGTTACGATGGATATGAAATAACTTACCAGGTGCATTACTCAATAATAATGCGAGCGTGTGTTCCCACCTGGACTTCTGGACACTTTGTGAGACGATGAACCGATAAGTTTCCTTTCTTGGGCAATAATGGACTCTGAAGGCGAATAATACATCTATACGGGCTGAACGTCTACATGTACTAAAAAACATGAAGTAAGGATAGGAAAAATTCAGGCTGTCAAACTGTGTCAGCTGTGCATGTGCTTATAACGTTATGCGGAGCATTTACCATGCCGCTTGCTTTTACTACTAAATAGGAACCGCAAAAATGAAAGGCTGCCGAGTCAGATTCAGTCGCGTTATTAATATTGCATAATATGCATAGAGATATGAAGTTTTTTTTCTTTTCTTGACTCCTCTGGTATGGCATAACCTAACCTACACAAATCCAGTGTCGGTGGAATGTAAATTCTCCGAGTGAGACGCAATAACAGCTTATCAAGGTGAGTAAAAAATGTAATCACTGAAATGGCACAAATTCAAGACAGTTTGATATTGATTGATGATTAACTTTTGTTTGTTTATGTGAGCCTGCTACCATAATGAATAAATGTATTGTGAAAGTGTAATAATTTTCTTGTATTCCATCATTTCTGTGGATGAAAGAAAACATCCGTGTTCCCTGCATCGATACAGTCAGTTTTATTTGAATTTGAGTGTGTTGGCGTTCGTTTCACGGCAGGACAAACAATAACACGATTGTTTAGTCGAGCTCATTTGTACCTTTAATAATAGAAGAAAGCATGCCCCTGAAACATTGGGAAAATGAGCCTCCCATTTGTCTTGTTCCTTTCTCCTCATGCTGGGTAATAGAACGCATTTATTAGGGCACCCATTTACAGTGAAGGAGCCTGGGTTTTCTTGCCATCTAAAATGTAATGTTGAGCACCCGGGGAATGAGACTTGTGACCTTGGATGCTCCACTTTTAAAAGGGTTATGTTTAAGGGTAAATACCAATGCTAACAGAAATCGAGAGACGACAATTCATTGAATTTTGAGAGAAACCCACGTTTTGAGTTTTGTTGTAAATATTTTTGTACATTTTTACAATTTTCGAGCATACATAACGTCTGTAGACACAAGATAAGGTGCGTATAAATGTGTCTTTGAAGTAAATGGAATCTTTTGGGATATTTGAACTACATAAGCAAAATTAATTCATTATGAGGATTCGTGTTGTCTGAATATTTCAAGTGAAATGCCAATAAAAACAAAGACACATGCAAAACACCTGAGTCGGGGCAATAGAAAGAGTAGGGTTGCCTTGCTATGGAGTGACACATGACAAAATGTTCATAAATGAAGGTTAAAGCTTTGGTGAACGTCCTTGGTTTTCGAATCAAAATTACTGTTCATTTTTCATTTATTCACAATGTTGACTAATAATCGCAAACATAGGAGAGCATTAGTATTATATATCATGATAATCCCAACGCTTTCATAATCATCATAATTTCACACAAAATTGTACACGAAAGTGAATAAGTCTCAGTTGTTTATGCGCACGTAACTCACTCAAGCTACAAGGAATTACCGGAATTTTACAATCATAATAATATTAATATTAATTATTACAACTAAAACTAACTGTCCAAAATAGCGTATATAATAATAATAGTAATAATGATCATAGACGACTTGTAAGTAAAAGCACACAGGGTCTATAACCTTAATGCGTATAGAAATAGCACACAATTTATATGAAGTATCATTTGCGTCCGTATTCAGCACGATTATAGTATCATTCATTACATTATTTATGCATGAATGAGAAGTAGGCTTAACAACAGTAGTAGTTAGCTACTAAAAAAGAGCAAGTCAATCAAAAACGGAATGCAACTATAAAAGAGTATTATTGCAACTTTAGCTCGAACAGTATAAGTTAAGCAACTAATTTGCTTTCTTTATTGGAATAGAAGCTTTAGCATGGCAGCTTCGTACTTTTCCCAAAAAACCGTCCACAAAAGTCAGGTTCTATTAGAATTTAATCTTTGAGTCAAATTAAGGCAAATATTATACCTCAAAAATTTCACAAACTTTTCGATATTAAATGAATACCAGCTTTTCACTAAAGTTCACCATACAATTCACAAAAGGTGAAGGAAGAGATTATTTCAGTACAAATGCTGCTTTACAAACTCCATAAATTCTCACTGCATTGGACTGTTGTACAAAATCGTTACTTTCAGAGCTCACCACATGCACCTGCAACTTCCTGCTATGCTGTCATTTCTAGCTAGCAGCTTAATCTACTCAGTGGGATTCAAATCTCACAATTTTCGGTTTACCTTAACATAACTAAAACCCTTTCTAGGTCTTGGCATACAACAGAGTATACTAATCCAAATCAAATAATCCAAGTCTCACGAGTCATCATATTTCATATGTAATATAATCCCTCGACAGTACATTGAAATTAATCAACTATTTTCCACACAACGTTCATGAGAAATAATTCCGACAAATTTAGATCTCACCTGCATCTGCTGACAACTGCAGTTAACTAACTAACTAACTAACTAGCAAGTCCCTATGTAGTATGGATTCTACAACAAAGTGCAGAGTAGCCAACAAAATGCACATTTGCTACCTTTCCAAAACACTAGAGTTCTCCAACTCTTCATTTGCCTATGAACCCATGCAGTGAGAAGTTTAATAAGGTAGTTAGTTAGAGCATGTATTGCATACGGACTACAGAAACTGAACGAAGTGAAAAACCTTGTACCTAACTCACTCACTCAGTCAGTCAGTCAAATCAGTCTCCCAGGTTAGTTCAACAAATAGAGAGAAATGGCATGCGCTAAATATACACACAGAGCGAACAATAGTAGTAGTAGCACATTACCATGTATATATTGATTGACTTTTGACTGGATGCACAATAGTGGTAGAAAATAGAGTTTTAGATTAGCGGACGGTCATTATGAGCTAACAAACCATGCTTTGAGATTACAGAGGAGAGATCCGCGGACATTGTGGGCTGGCAGTCATTGGCACTCACGTTGGGGAACACAAACCGAATGATCACGAATATACCAAGGAGCATAAGGGCGATCGAAAAAAATTGTTTGATCCCCTTCCAAGTTTGATCTCCGTTCCATGGCCAGTAGAGTTCTCTTCGGAGGATCTCGTATCCTTCTGCCAAATGTCTGTCACATACAAACAAAGGAGGTGATGCATGAGCAATGGAGCAGGATTTGTAGTCACATCTCATATTTTGACATTGACAGCATTTGCAAAAACCAATGGTCAACGAATGCAGTAAATGTGAACTCAGAGAGCTAGTAGGTACAAGTCAATGAACACTAACTCATAATTTCTGAGCAATAATCTTTTTTATTGGTTGGTTAGTGGAGATGCTCAACTAAATTTATCCCAAAAAGGTTGCTTTTTTACTAATGTAAATAGGTCATTCACTTTAATCATGCTTGCTCATTTTGAGTGATATATGGGTCATAACCGTCAAAAAATTAAAGATACTTTTATAACCTCAAAAAAATTTGTTTTCTGTAATCATAAGTGAGAACGAAAAAAAGGAGTTAGTTGCAAAGTAATTGGCAAGTCAAATCATATATGCAATTTCAGCTGAGATTTGGGCAATTATTCAATTGGAAAAAGTAGCACTGAGTGGCCTCATGTATGGATTGTTTACTTCAACATTCCGTTGGTTATAAATTGTGTTGCAACTACAAAAGATGATTCGCTATTAGTAATTAGCTGATTATGATTGAAAGCTAACAAACTAAACGCATCATTTGAGCAAATCATTGCGATAGTAAGCGTAAGCTTAAGTGGAAATGGCATGCCAAATACAAGTTCAACTTTACCGTAAGATAATATTGTTGCTAGATCTCTTCTCTTTCAAAGCCAGTTTATCTTTTAAGCCATTGTCGATTCCAACCATATTAGTTTTTGGTCCCAATAAAAGTTGCCGAGGTTGCCTTATCATACTATCTTCAGATCTGAAATGCAAACAATCATGAGAGCATGAAAACCAATCGCATTAGATTAAAATCATCCTAAAGATTTACAAAAGTCTAATAAGCTCTTATTCGGGATGACTCTCTTCTACAGTGCAAATTAAACTGTGCTGAACAAATTAAGCTATCTAACTTTAAAAAATAGACTGTCTAACTGAGAGTTGAGATAGAGATAGTGAATATCCAAATATGAATTTGCATTAAACAACCCAAGAAACATTTACTTTAGATGACTATCACACAACACATATTATTCCTGATTTATCATACAATCAACTTTTATGACGAAAATGACTGCTAATCTACTGCAAGATAGGGCAAAGTAGCAGAAACAATAAATATTTAAAAACTCTTACCTGTCTAAGGTACTTTCATTCACACAGCCTTGTTTCCATGGGACCTGAAATTATCAGAAAATATCATCTTCATCTGCACACAAATGTTATGTGCATCATTCAAAACAACGCAAGACTCAAATAATTAAAACTACAACAGAATATATGGCATCAGGTTTGCAGCAATGCAGTTAGTTAGTTTAGTGGGTACTGTACGCAATCATAACCAAAGGAACACGAATAAATAGTAAAAAAGGTATTGTTCAAAGATGGCAAAAAAAATTTACGAAGTTGACACGCATTTTTTGCATGCCTTCAGGAAATATAAACAAACAAGTATTTTGGATGTGGCAAAGCATTCCATTGTCTAACATGAGTAGACATAAGGTAGACAGCAAATTACAGAAACCATCACATTTAGTATGCATGCAATTTGTATTTTCATATAATATTCGTTCAAAGAAAACGCATATCACTTAAAAATTTTTGACACATTTAACGACATTGGAAGGTCAAATGATTTAATAAGCTGAAAAGTAATAAGAATAACAAGCTAATAAAAGTGCATTGCTGAAATGCAATGTGTATTGCAACAAAGGAAAAATTAACAAATATTAACTATTTTTTGTGCAAACATATAAAACGTATTCTCATTACATGGCTTACATGGTATGAAGGTATCCATTTTCACTGTCCATTTTGCTGCATGTGTGCAAAATGGAATTTACGAATTCAGTTACATGAATTTAATCACAAACATATGACAGTTAAAACATGAAATAGATTATTAAACACAACATTATGTCGTAGTCGTCTAGTCGTATTGGAATGCTGTTAGTTTAGCTGCAATCTTTGTAAAAGACAGCACGATATTAAAATTAGCGTTTTCTTATCCATTTACGCTTTAATTTACCATGCTTTTTTAATAAGGGTTATCAATTATTAAAAATATCACCAAACCAATTGCAAGTAAATGTTCAGCCGAATGACTTTTCAATAATCAAATATGGATGAATAGACTCGTTAAAGCATACATATAACCAAAGACAAACGTACCTTTTCATTGTTATTATTATTGAGATGCTTCCCAAGGGTTCTGCTACTTTGGAATGGAATTTTATTAGACTCGAGTAACTTCCTGTAAAACATAAAAATTATTTTTATCAATGGAGCACACAAAAATACGCATAGAAGGCACAACACACACCAATTTGTGTTTGCCAATTTCAAACCCTCGAAGTCCAAAAGCTCAATATAAACTTAGACCTATACTATAGCTCAACCAAACGACATTTTTAGAGGATAATTTCGCCTGATAAAATCTAAATGCTCCACAGCTCACTGACTGAGCTTATTGCAGCTCGTAACTATAAAGAATACGCAAAAGGCGTACTAACCAATGACGGTAAGATTCAAATCTAAAACACACAAATCCTATAATAACACAAATATTTCCAGTCCCGTCTCCATTGATGAATTGAAAATTAAGCTGCCGAGCATATTACAAACAACATTTTCTTGAACAAATGATCGCAAATTAACTACTATTCCCTGATAAAGACAACACATAATCTTACTGGCTAACAAAACGTAATTTAACAAAAATGTAAACGCTTACTTGGCAGAATCAAAGTCTTTCGTAACATTTTCATACACGTTCTTCAGAATATGCACATAGAGAACCATTACTTCTATCATTTTATACATTCGAAGCTCAACATCCATCATTCCCACTCTCTGAAACCAGTAAAAAGTTTTTGGGTTAAAGAAACAATTTGTTTCCAACAGCACCATAATTTCTAACTACATAACCTGCCATTATGAAATACTATACACATAAAATGCTGCGTAAAATTAAGTAGGGTTTACTTACACGGGCAGTCCTGGATAAAGCACTAGAATGTAAATCTAGTTCTTGAGTCGTATCTTTAAAAGTAGCTAAGACGTCTAAAATCTCATCAGGCACTTTTTGCAACTTGGAAATGTCGTTAATTTTCTGCAATAAAGAAAGCTCCTTGGTTACATGACTACGTTTACGAGGCTCAAACATGTGCTACCACACTCATTGGTTTGTTCGTTAATTAGGAGTCCCTAAAAGTTGCCACAACTCTCTGAGGAGTTAAGACTTGCGTTCAATTACCTGGAGTGAAGTTGTTAAATGAGTTGAGATGTCCAATATACGATGGTATGAGTTGTCATGTTCTTTCCGTTTCTGCTCCAATCGTTGACTTAGGCTTGAATGCTCCGTCTTAAATTCCAATGCAAGTTGATTGAAGCGTTCCTACAAGATAAAGTCGAAGATTTGATTAGATTTTGTGGACAAACTTTTTACTCACAGTACAAACACTTTAGAAAACACTAACTAAAGAAGAGTATGAACCTTGAAAGCTTTTCAACTATTTAATTTTAATCTGGTCAATTATTCTACGAAGAACATCTAAAACATACACATCAATTGAAAAATTGTATTTTAACTTACAGCAACGCTTTCTAAATCAGCAGGGGTAGGGCTGCAAATGTAAAAAAAATCATAAACACGAGACAAAATAAAATATACTCACGATTCATTGTGTGATTAGTCCAAAATATGTTGATTACGGAACGAACCTAATTCCACGCTCCTTAATGTTGTCAAGATTCTCAAATAGCTGTTCAACCAGGCAAGGAAATACTTCCATATACACTTCAGCTTCATCATCTAAATCAGGTGGGATGTAGGACCTTTGAAAGCCTCCTTCTGCATTTTCCACATCGTTCCCTTCTTGTTGAGCCATATCTTTCTTATACCTATCGTAGGACCGTTTGTCCAAGTCTTGACGCAAGGTTCGCCATTCCTTCCGTGAAATGATCTTTGCACCGGTTTCAGAAGCTCGTCTTGGGGCATCGTAAGCATAACTAATAGAAAGAAGATACAGATATACACAAAGTTTAATACACGAGGCTCTATGATGAAACATCATTGTGCTGATCATCAAAGAGAGTAAAGTTGTTTTGACAATTTTTGAGGTAATACTTACGTTTGCATTTGCCGCCTCTCATGCTCAGGGATCTTGCCGTCAACTTCGTCTTCTTTTTTATCAATGGGTACGTAAGGAAGATAACTTGTTCTCTAAAGAGTACAATAAAAGAAGAAAAACTTTGGTACTGGCTGGAAAAAGTTAGCTCCTTTTTGTGTAGAAAGAAAATTTTAGTTCACATACCTTCCCGAATCCATTTTCATGCATGGGTTCCACGTCAGAATCATTTGGTAAGTCATTCACAGGAGTTTTGTCTCCATCGTGAACTGTCAAGGTTTCCTAAAAGGAGAACCAGCGTTTAAGTCCAATATTTAAGTAAAAACTAATGAGTCGCTATTCATCAAGTTATAAGCGTCAATTCAATGTGATAGCAGTTGATTGTGGGGATAAAATTATAAAAAATCCAATATAAACTACATAGTTACAAAAGCTAAAAAACGCAATTTTAAAGTCTTTTCGAATACGCAGTAAGTATATTCTAATCCTAAACCATAACCATAATATATCCCTACTGGATAATTAAATGGTCTCTCAATTTCAGTAATCATAAAGACATTGAAAATCCAACAGTGCTCACTTTCATACAGGGCTGGAAATCTGTCCCTGTGGCCAAATAACGTATTCCCAATCTGAACATTACTTTCATTTGATAGCCACGTACACACTTTGATATAGTCACGTATGGACATGTCCACTGGTTAACGTTTTCGTATAGCGCATTATTTAATCAATGTCATGTCATGTACAACACTAACTTAATACATAGTTCACCGTTGTTCAAAAACCCATATTAAAAAACGGTTCCTAGCTGTCAATCAGAATAAAAATAAGAATCGACTGGAGGGAATATGGAAAACCTTCTAACTTTTCCGAAACTCTCTGAATACGAATTCGTCCCAACTGAAAATTATCTAGTCAGCTACCAACGAAGTTAGCAACTATGCAAGCAAGATAGTATAAGGGCAAACCCAGTATTTGACACTTTTCTGATATGGTTAGCGAAATTTGACGTCCTGAATATAAAATAGCACGTAGAGTATATGTTTCTAACCTCTGAAGAAGAGCCTTGAGATGGGGTGTAGTAGGTAGGCGAAGAAGGAGATGAGATTGGAGAGCCGTATGTTGTGTTTCCATCCGAAGACAAGGAATCATCATCCTTATGACGACTAGAAGAGCCATTGGTTCGGGAATTGACGTGAAGTGGTCGTTCCAAACTATTGGAAGCACTTGTATTTTGACTGCTCACGAGAGAGCTGGCAGCACTACAGTACTCGAGTTCGGACTGATTCTCCATCATCCTCGCATCATCATCTCCAGAAGATTTGAATGCATCATCATCCGCAAAATTTGCCATCCTTGTCAATTGAATTCGAACTTTTTTGTCGCCACTCATTCTTTCGGGAGCACTACCAGGACTAGTTTCAATATCTTCTGATTCCTCCAGAACTGTTGGCAAATTTACTGGCAATCTATAACTTTAAAAAAAGAGGGGTAAAAGTTAGTTAAGTTAGGTAAATAATTCTCATGGACTTGTGAGTGACTGACTCAGCCATATTTTATCAGCTATATTTTGTAGTCTTGGATTCACCTATGATTGAGATGAGTATTTTGAGTGTAAATAAACGCTGATATCAAAAATAATTACACAAAGTCTGAATTTGGACTGAGCAAGAGTATTTGCCGGAAGCTACTGTTTCGAAAGGAGTATTTATTAAATTTAAATGTACAATGGAAAGTCTGCAAAACTTGAGTAGTAGAGATATAAAATAGCACACGTCTTCAACTCTCGTTTTCGTTCGCAAAATATAGTAGTTATCACATTTGTTTTCAGCACCGGGAATTGTTAGTTACCACAGTAAGTTCTTACAAAACACACCATTTGCTTTTTTTGCAAAACTCATTAGCAGAACATTATTAATGACTATATATGAAGGTTGGCTACAGTTTCTAAACGTATACTTTGTTCTTGAATATTAAAACTTAAAAAGAATCCAGTTTGAGTCAACCACTGGAATCAACAAAACAATAATATTACAGAGCTAAATAATTCAATGCCATTCTTTCGGTATAGAATTGGCACAGAAAAAGTTTAATTACCAATAATTAAGACAAGGTATTTACTAAAAACTAACAGCAGTTAACCTAATGTAGCTACCATATAGGCTAAGAGCCACTTTTTTCCTGCTCTCAATAATACCTACAAGTGGTAGCATTAGGAAACCTGCCTATATATGTTAGTTAGCTCCTAACTATTTCATAAGGCCACTTATAGGCACCATAAGAGCTATATACTACACCACTACTACTAGTACTATTAAACATATACTTGCTCTCAACTCTAAATTTTTTCAATATTGTTCAGTTGAACAATTTTGCTACCATTCCCTGACTGAATAATTACCTAGTTAGTATGTGCTTCTAATACTTTATTTCTATACACTACATGGGTAACCAAAACCAATATCCAACACATGAGCATGGAGTTGGATTTTCTGCATAAAACATATTTGCACACTCACTCACTTACACACACATGTATGATGTGCATGTAGAAAATTCATCCATTCATGTATGCATGGATTTCACACAGAATAAACCATGTGGACAGAGTATAGTTTGCATGCAAGAACTACGCAAACCAAAGCGACAGTGAGTTTTAGTTAATGCAAGGGTATTATAATTTTAGGAACATTATTTTTCAAGTCATGGGTTAAACAGTCAGTCCACATGCATATACACTTTATAAAAAAGTGTAATGACATTCTTACCAAAAATTTTTTCAAAAGTAGTTCTTTTCACTATGGCATGCAACTGCATTATAGTCCGTAAGTTAAAACTGCCGACAGCTATTCGTAAAAGAATTTCACCATCACTAATAGTTAGTTAGCCGGTGCTGTAAGTATGCATATTACCTTGCATATTAAATATTGTAAGTGATGTGTAGCTATGCATAAGCTATGAGATGTGGCAGATGCTAAAAACTCTCAGTCAGTCTCAGAACGCTAACTAGATAAATACAGTTGAACTTTCTTACAGGCTTCTGTATTTAAAATGCGGAAGGATAGTTAGTTTATACCCTATAAAATGAATTACATATTTAACATGCAATGGTTCAGCAGCGCTGTGGTTTTCCCATCCCAACTATAACTACAAGTTAAACTGCAAATGCCTGGAACTGTTTGCAAATTAAAACTGATAGTACTACACACCAGCATGAAAATATGCAGACATAACTTCATTATAATAACACATATTCTGTTATCATTTGTTTTCAAAGTACGGAGACGAAAACAGATTCATGTTGAATGCAACGAAATCCATCCTTCATTGCATTCTACAAAAGTGAAATTCAGTTTCGTACATTTAGTGCACATTTTAGACTAGACCAAATAAAATTTAGGTGGGTAGGGGTCATGTAACAAAGAAGAATGGAACGACAAATTCGAGATAAGATGACAGACAGTGGTGCATGGTGCAACAAAGTTCAGCACAGTACACAGTATGAAATATTGTTTGATGCCCCAGAATATCACAGATAAGTCTAGCTAAACCCTAAAACAGATGCACACGGCATAGTAAATGAGTCGTGCAAATTTTCTGCCACGACATACTGTTGTTCACCGCACCAAAACGCCAATTAACACATCTAAATCACTTTTACAAACACAAAAATTCACTAATGAAATACGATTTTCCAAACTAACTAACTACAAGCTTTGTGTCGCAATGTTGCACCTTTGGTTCTGGGTTTCTTCAGAACAAACTGGAAACAGAAAATTTTTCATTTTCCGATTCGTGAGTTCCATTTTGGCTATATTACTGCATCTGCAAATCACATAGTCGATTAATATAATAGGGAATAGACACAGTCCAATAGGTGGCACAAGTTTCAAATTTCACATTCACTCGACTAGTAAAAAGTCGATTTAGTTTAAAAAAACGTATCCTAACAAGGGACAATAATAATTGAAAAAACTTGAAAATTTCACCGGAGCACTTCAAACATACAAAACATCAAACGTACAGGTACTGGTATATGAAAAAACAGTACGGTTTTTTCGATACGCGAACTCATGCAAAACGTATTTGATAATAATGAAGTAGAATATTATTTTGTCCAGTTTGATCTGACCACCATTTGAGGTGAGAATTGCATGTGAATTAACAAATATAGTAGCGTATCAAATGAAGCCTCTAGATGACAGTCCCCATGCATGATGATTATCCCCTTATCAGTGTGTACAACTTGAGTGGCTCATATTTATATTGTTATCCTGCTCATTTCAATGGACAAAACACAAAGTCTAATCCTTTGTGTTCACGAAAAAAAAGCAATCCTCTTGTCGTATTATGGATCAGTGAGGAAGTATTGCATTGCACCGTGTACATGATGCGAATACATGAATCCACAATGAGAATGGATGTTACCCTACACGGCAAGTGAAAGAGATGCATCATGTATGAGGATTGAGGATATTCCCTCAGAATGGTTTTATTTGACTGCCATAGTAAACTTTTACTACTGCTTACTAACTAACTAACTGTACTGCGTGGGTTGTGGCCCATGATCAATGCATCATTTGACATTAACCCCCATTTCCACACACTTACATTTTGGTGGAGGGAACTATTTTTTTGATACTATTGACACTTTCTTTGGTTAATTGCACCCAGCATCGAGCAACACTTATGCATATGCATGCATGCAAGATTATCGCAGCGCATCTAAGTTATGACGAACTTGGATACGTAATTGCTATGAATCCAATGCAAATGTGGTTCACTCACCACGAATTCAAATTCTCTTTGTATTTCCCCCAACTGCACAAACCAGACATTCCTATAATGTATGGATACTATTTATGGAACAAAACAAAGCGTACGTCCTTGTACTAAAAGTACCTGCGAGATGAGAGATAGATTGAGCAAGAGGAGAATTGACATTGTTTGAATGCATTCTTTAGTAGGCATTCTTCAGTCGTACAGCCAGATTTGGATAGAGCAGATAGAGCACACCCACAATGGAGAATGAAAACACAATATGGGACTTTGGAGCAATGAAATGCTACAGCAGCAGGCAATGAGCCAACTCACCTTATGTCATCACTGAGCTGATCGTAATTGGCCTCCTCGTCGGGATCAACAAAGAAGCCATTCTCTATAAACTCATCAGTGACATTGCCATTCCCATTGATCATGACGATATGTTGAGCAGCATTAGGTTTCAGTATCACAGGTGAGTCAGTCTGAGTACCCATTTCCTTTGCGACAAATTTTATCTCTTCCTCCGGTGTCACCTCGTCCGCAAGCAATGGGCAGGATTTAGTAACGCTGAAACTATGAGCCGAATGATTCTGTGAAGAAAAAATCGATACGTTACTACGAGAACATCATTTATGATATCACATTTCAAAGTCAATTTACTTGGTAGGGTATATTACATGCTCGTAAAATATTCCAGAATGTCATAATGAATAGAACAGACTAAAAGATTGGATCCTATGATTTTCTCCATAAAAAATGCACTTAGTGGCAAAAATTAGTTAGTATGCTCAAGCAAGTAAGTCATGTAAAAGATAAGGGATCAGATGCCACCATCATCATGCCTATGATAATGATCATTTTTTACAGCCTTTAAAGTTTACTTGCACTTATAATGAAAAGCGTGCAAACGGGAATTGCGTTAGCTGTCAGTAAACCATAAGCCGTCGTAAGTCGCCATAGTGCTATGATTCCTTGCAGCTTACTTTTCATTGTTCATTCCCTTCATTTCATCATGGTTTCTTATTATTTCACCACCAAATATTTGTAAGTTGAAAGACATATGCCTTTCAACATTTCAGTTTCTTCCTTTACAAACAATTCATTTTTTCCAACAGTTATCCCCTTATGGCAAAAGTTTATACTTTTCAACAGAAACCATACTGCCTAATGTGGAGCTCATTTTCAACAAACTATTATTTCCTTTATAGGGATTCAACGATCCGTTCCCTTTTTCTGTCATGCTAAGATGCAAGAATACACAAAAGCACTTTCTATTTATCATGCTGCATGCACTGTTTTCACTGCTCTGTTTATTTGACGTAAATGCAACTACGAATTCTTATCTTGTGAGAACACGCAGATTTTAAGTTCTCCTTCTCATACATAATGACCTGGAGAAATTGTAAGATTATACTAACACAATGGTGTAGTTCCAACCATCTGTCTTTTCTCCATTTCTCCCTTCTTCCCATGTTATCACATGCATCAGTTCTCGTGCTCATTCATTACATATACCACATCCTGGATTCCTTCCTGGATATATGACATAGTAATGTATGGAACTCAAGGTTTCAATTGATCAATTAGATTAATGAAGTTAGCAACAAAAAGGCAATCTATTCAACTCAATCAAGTACGTGATCAATTTCTATTTAAAGGTTCACAATTTTTTTGCACGGCATTGATATCTCAAGTATAATCGCTTACTATGAGAGACTTACTGGCTGAGTGAGTGAAGACTACAAAAAGCTGGAATAAATGATTGTCTACAACGTACTGGCTAACTGACTAACCAAGATCCCTTAATTACACAAAGAAATAATGAAAATCAAGGTCCCTATAGAAACAAAAAACACCCTCTTTTTACAAGGTTCGGAAATACTTAAATCTGAGAATTCAATGCTGGAGAAAATTCAAAAGGGGGCTCAAATTCTGTATTGTTCACCATTGTGATATTAGTGATGGCATGATCAGCCCCATTTTGATTTTTCTCCAGCACTGAATTCTCAGATTTAAGTATTTCCGAACCTTGTAAAAAGAGGGTGTTATTTGTTTCTATAGGGACCTTGATGAAAATAATAAAAGCATAGTCTGTCATCCCTACTCAACACACATACCACATGCACTGTGCAGTTTGTAGTACGTACATTGTATGAATGGTACAAAAAAAACAATTTGCAGTTGTAATTCGTACAAATACGGTCCATAACGCACTAATGGTTTTAACTCAAACGCTCCTCTCAAACAACAAGAGCTATACAGACGGAAAGGAAATGAGATCCGTCCTCTCTACTTCCCACCCATTTCTCTTATGCTAGGGCAATCACAATGGACTGTCTTATTATGCAATTTTACCGCCAACACAATACTATCTATCTGTAAACTATAGTTAACCAGTTGCCAAGTCAGTAACCAGTGAAGTAGGACTGTATTAATGGTTCGTTTACTCACCAAAGAATGGAAAAGCTCCTGACTCTTTTTGAGCTGTTCTCGGAATTCGGAAAGCTCTTCGTTGATACGACGCACAACGTCTTGTTGAGACGAGAAGATTTCTTCAGCACAGATGATGGCTCCACTCGTAGTTGCATTGTTTAGCGCCGCAGAGATCGTTTGGGAAATGCCATTTACATTTCCTCCAGTTGGCAAGTCGTCCATAACTCCACCATGGTTATTTGACTGCTCCTCCTTTGATGGTTTCACTTCATCACCCAATATCTTGTCAGTCACGTCTTGTACATCATTTACAGACCCACTTTTGCCATCCCCGTCTTTGGGTGACCTGTAAACCACATCAAACAATTTATCATGATTCACATGAGGCAACAGTCAACCACACAATTTGCACCACATGTTTCCCTTCTCGCTTTCAATGCGCTATCTCGTGTTTAAAGGGTGTAAGAAGAAATTGAGACTCGCATGTAGATCACGGTCGCGTGCCTGCTTCAAAGATATTAATACAGAGAGAGGAAGTGAGTGCAAGAAAAATAGAAGGATCTGTCCATGCATCAGCCTGCTGGAACTGAAATTAGAAACATTCCCTTGTGTTGTATCTCTGTATCATAAGTGCTTTTCTTTTCCCACCAAGGTAATGAGTACATTGTGGGATGCGATATATTTATAGTTGGTACAGTAAAACTAGTAACGAACCATTATAACTTTCGGTTCAAAGAAGGGAGCGAGCAATATTTTAAATACCAAATCATAAGCAAAGGGTGCCTCTGCTACCAGCACTTTTTTGGAAGGGTGATAGATACTAAAAGTTTCTTGGGTATTCTGTTCGTGACGGCATCAAGTGCAAGTAGTATATGTATGTTTGTAGGGACATAAATAAAAGAGTGGAGAGTATTAGTTCTTAGAATGAGACTTTTTACAAGCCGTGAAATGAAAGAAATGATGCGGAGGGATAAAAAAAATCTGTGTGTTGCCATTAAATACACGCTAGAATGTAATGGAAGGGTTAGCTTTTCTTAATTTGCTTTCATCTCCTAAGTTTTCTACTTGGACGTAAACAACATGTAATGGGGATTGGATGTAAAGCCCCTAGTTTTTCTAAAAGTTTGTCCCAAAGTAGCTTACTTTAAAATGGATGGTTATGATATTCCGCAGAAGTTCATTCAAAGGATACGGACATAAAGATAGAACGGAGTCTAAAGTTAGCAAGTTTCTTTTCTCCCTAAATCCAAAGTGCGAACTTGGTCAGAGCCAAACAAAGAAAACGACAGGACAGAAAATGCGTTAGACTCTACTGCTCCAGCAACTCCACATGCTCTTAGATAATTAAAGTGGTCTAACTCGTGTATAGATAGTACGAGGGAAGTTTATACAAGCTGTAGCATAGAGCTTTGTAGCTGGAATGCACATAGTCTGAAAAAGATTAGGACTGAAGTGAATCCTCTAATTAATTTCGACTTTTTTCCTGCTACAATGAATGATTTAGTTCCACATGGAAGAATTTTCTAATAGTACATTACTGGGACAAGATACAAAAGAAATGTTATAGACTGACTTGCATACATTTTTGAAAAGTAATGGACGATTTCTGGTCTGTGTTTCGTTTCCAATCACAAGATACACTTTATTTACGAGTTGGGCAATCGATTATCATTTGAAAGACATATGGAATTTCTGTGTACCAAAGTATTTCATTTATATAATAGTTTAGTACAATAGTGAGCAAGATAACTATTTCTCAGAGCTGCAGTTTTCCTGTAAGTGCAGGAATGTTGTTATAAATCAAGCAACTTTCAAGATTAACTGGCTATATAATACAGTTTATGTGAAAGTATGCAACAAACCCTCATAATAAAATTAATACGTGCAAAACAAGTAAACAGGCTGGAGGCTGAAGTGAATCGTAAAAATAACTTCCGACCAATAGGAATTTATTTTTTCATCGGATCACAGTATACAGTTTCACAGACATTTGATACAGATTTTACGCAGTTGCTGATTTCTCATTTATCTAATTAACTCTTGCGCTTTATTTACTGTGTGAGCTGAAATTAAACCTGTTTGTGCCTTTACAAAACTATTTGAAAATCCGAACATGATTTCAATTTTCTAGTTCTCATAAGCATAACTAGCAACAGCACAGGAATACCGATACCATTGATTTCTTAATCTGTGCCAAATTTTCTGTATACGTAAAATCAATCAACTATATCACCAAGTCCGTACTCTTAGACTATAGAAAAAGCAAATACTACTGCAAGGAATTAAGGGGGAAAACGTGATCAACAGAGAAATTAGAAAGGATATTTTATGTGCTGAAAGAAACTTTCATCTCGATGAGTTGAAGCACTGAATACTGAATGATAAGCATCCAAGCAACCAAATACATATAGACCCTACAACGCACTATTCACAAAAGATTATCCATGTGGGAGTCTGTGAGGCTGAAAGTTAAAACATCGCCATTCAAACTAAACCAGGTAGGAATGATGAATAAAACAATTTAAATCTCATATTCAAATCTCGTCGCTAGCCTTCTAAACTTTAGAATTAAATGTAATCTGCGACTACTACCCCATACAGAAATATATTCATATCCTTTCTGTGATCTCTAACACGGACAAAAACCAAAGAATGTCTCAGAAAACATGTTCTAGTTCAGGTGAAAAATCAAAGCATGTCTCAGAAAACATGTCCTAGTTCAGGTGAGAAACCACAAAAATTTACTGCTAACAAGATTGCAAAACTACTGATTTTAACAAAATTACAATCCTTCTTCTCGTCATTGGTTTTTATTGTTTACACACAACTTAGAAAATCCAGAAAAAGTCAAAGTCATACACACTTTGAAAGTCAAATGTTTTGGACGCAACTAGTACAGCATCCTTGTTCATTTACTTGTTTAACTTTTAGACTTCAGGATACGAATTTGACGAGTTGAAAGCTTTGTACATTTCTAATCGTTCTAATGTAGTGTACTACGCACTCAAACCATAAACCGAAAGTATTCCAAGCACAATCAAAGCATCTGCGACTGCCAGTCCACATTCTAATTCTCTTTGATCTGACGGTGTGAAGCACTTGGTGAAACTCACATTTACATATTGACACTATGATAATAATAATCAATAAAATGACGCAAAATGGTGAGCCTCGTGAGGAGAAGAAGGGAAGTAGGTTCACATCGAATGCATGGACAGAGCGAGCGAGAGAGAGAGCGCGGCTTATAAAGTGAGAATAAACGAGTGGCTCTTTCTCTCTCCTCACTAGCACTCGTGAGTGCAAATAATGAAAGTCAAAGTCAGTGGATTTGACAGCTCTACAGGAGATCAGCATTAGTCCCACATTCATTTGGGCATAAAGTTGTCCAAGCCCTGAATCCTTCAAGTTAACGGGAAGATCGAAAGAATTGATTTTTGTCCATAATGATAATCGTAATAATACTTATAGTTTCCTCCATGCATGAATGAGAATGAGTGTGTGACCATGCATGAAATAAAAGCTGTCAAAATTGCAGAAAAGAAAGGCAAAAGTTTGCAACCTTTTTTTCTGTCATCCTTCTACTAACTATAAGTACATGTAGTAACCATGCAATAATCATCATTAATATTTCAGGGAGGGCTGTAGTGCTACGAAATTCCAGATTTTGCGTATTCCAATGGATCCTGGGAAAATGGGGGATCTAAAATGATGCATGCGTACGAGTATGAGTAACGAGGTAGTAGTCATGGTACACAGAATGTAATCAGGTTCCGCATATTCATTTTCAAGAAATAGTTCATTAGCTCTGATCATCTTTCCATGTAATAATATCTCATATAGTTGTGTTGTTCATGCATTAGTGATTTCCTAAACAATTTCGCTTATACAAGTTCTGGCTCGATTTGAAGAGATGAAGAGAATCGCAAATACTATAACCTTGTTATTTTGTACTGTAAAAGATAGCAGTACGCTTGAATGCAGTAAAATTCGGTGCGTTTGTGGTTTTATTTACCAGGGCGTGTCTATTTAGCAACGTTATGATATGGTATGAATTGGGCTATTATGGTATTCTCTATGACATGCAGTATAATTTGCCATTCATCATGATTATTACAACCTTTTTATGAATATTATGCACAGGTTATTGACGTACACGCGTTGCTATTAAAGAAATGATAACTTACAGTGAAATGCTATATTGTTATTGCATTGTTAGGGGGTCTTTAAAACTCCGATTGATATTATATCACTCTTATTCTACTTTAGTTCAACAGGATGCTATTTCTTTGTCTTATCCTTCCTTTCAGTTTCAATTTAATACGGCAAGAAATAAGTGACAGATGCACAAATGTCTTGCCAATTTTATTTTCCCGTTTTCCACATAAAAGATGTGGAAGCGACTTTTATCTTGCTCAACTTGATTTGCTATGAGCATATATGAGATAACACGAACTTTTATTTTCTCCTTTCCTCCAGCCGAATGAAATCTTTTGACTGCGCAAATACGAACTATCTACTATCCTACTTATATGCTTCGAAATTCCCAAAATTGCAGCTACTTTCATCATAATACGATTGCACCAGAGAAAAAAAAAGTCCCATTGAAAAGGATTTAGTGGGATGAAAATGATTTTTTATATAAGAGGTACACTAACTAACCAATTTGAGTGAAGAAAAATGGAGCCATGCAAGCATCCTGACAAACATCAATTGAAATGACATCGTATCAACTAATTCAACCAAAAAAAGCTAACCAAAAAGTTTAGATTCCCGCAGCCTCGTTTTCTACACATTCTACGTGATTGACTGCACAGAGAAAGCGCAGCTGGAACATACAAATGCAATAGATGAGGAAAACAAATCGTTCTATTTCCGCGAATTCATTTCTCTCTTTCCATACTCAACCATAAAGAAAGCTTGATCTTGTTTAAGAAATCACAGCAACAAACTACAATTGCCCTAGCGAATTGGAAAACCTTCTTATTACACTAGTGGTTTAGATCGCACTTAAAAGTTTACTACAGCCATTACAAAAAGGGGCACACAAAGAAAAAAAAAGTTTTTTCGGACTGTAAAATATAGTTGCACAACTGAAAGGACTGCTACCAAGACATGAACACAAATTATCGATCCTGCATTTCAGTACCGTACCTCGAAGATTTCGGCCGAATGCAGTTTTCCCCGGAAAACTACCACTATCACTTTTCTGACTTGCAGCACACAACATTCTATGCAATGGTTTTGCCTCAGAAAGAGAGAGAGAGAGAGAGTCAGCTTGCATTAATAGGGTGAGAGCAAAAAAAAAGAATGAAAGAATCTACCCTTGTACACACGAGCCTTCTCTGGCTCCCATCATTCAATGGTGCACCAGCACGAGCATAGGGTTAGGGCTTTCTCTGTATGCCCTAGCTCATGTGGCAGAAATTGCCCGCTTACATTACTGAAACATTTAGTAGGTCCACAAACTGCTGCTATCCCATAACAATGTAAAATGAAAACAAGAAAATGATGACAGTGGTTTGATAACAAAAATGAGTAAATGTGGTGAAATAAAAATAAAGGCCTAGTAGTAAAATTTACTCAAATGGGAATATCAACTGTCAGATGAATGCAAGAGTGCTACTTACTTGAGAGGACTTAAACAGTTGCCCATGTTTCACAACAAAACATCCACAGCGGCACGTCAGTTTTCCTATAAACCTGGATGGCTCGTGCAAATGAATGAATGAACACTTTCAACTCACAGAGAGAGAGCTATCACCAAAACACTCTATGGTCACAAAAATGACAGAATTTATTAAGCCCCTAAAGTGGGAATCACTAGTGGTAATGTGGACACGTACCAAAAGGATAAAGACCGGAATTCCGCCCATGAAAAATGGAGTAGAAAAGGAGCAGTGCACTAAACTCGTTGAGAAAATTTACATGCCATATTTGAATTCAGTGTGGAACTAGGACACCAAGTGGAAGTCAAGATTCACACAAGACTAACAATCAGAGAAAGAGAGTGTGTGTGTGTGTGCGTGTGGAATGCATTGAATGCTCAGGCATAGCTATATTGTATCTGAACAAGAGGAGGACAAGTGGAAGACGTTTTATGCTCCTTTGCTCTGCTGTGAAGATGCCCAAGACCAGGCAGCACAAGCGCATGTAGGAAACCGCTACTCAGTAGAGTTTTCCATCCACATTGGCAGTCTCCTTTTCGTCCATCCATGTACTCGTATCACCAACATGTTGGAGAGGGCACACAGCATCTCTCATTATTTTCATCCTCTTTTTGGAGCCCAATCTGCTGCTTACTACTACTAACTAACTAACTAACTAACTAGGAAGTGAGTAGGGTGACAGTCCCAAGCAACATCGTGCTGTGTGCTGGATACAAGTAGCACCATACATAGCCGCGGACCGATTCGGCAAACTCCCGGATTTTCATGTTGTACCCACGCATGCATGTAGTTACATATAAAATGTGCATAGCGAACAGTTAGTGGGCATGATACTGGCTGCATGCAGGGTGGAAAGTAATTCTTGCAAGATGCAGTCCTCATACATTACAAAGAGGACTAAATGCTTTAACGAAATGCACTTTGCATTCTTTGGGAGGAAGATAAAAATGTAAGTTGATTTATAGTGGTGTCTTACGCTTGAGCATGGAGAAGCTGCCGGAGCTCTTGTATGGAGGCAAAAACCCTTTGGATTTCCTCATTTAGATACTCTGGGATTATCACGTCAACCTGTTCAATCAAAATAAATCGTTAGTGGAAAATATATATCGGAAATGGATGCTTCGTTCCAGTTAAGAGAGTGGCTGGAATTTTAAGGAGTGTTATCTTTCGGTTACCTCAGGCGAGTTACACTGTGCGGATGATTCTTTAAAAAGAACGGGATCATGGCTCTGCATCAATTAAATACATTGAAAGGTTACGAATGACGTTTGCAAATGGAGACTTGAGTAAATACCGAAAATGTTAGTCGAGATGAAATTGAAAGAAGAGGTTACCATTGTTGCTACAATTTCTTCCTGGATTGAGTGGGTTGGATTGGTTGGAGACAGAGCTTGTTTATAAGAGGGGATCCCATGGATACCATTGGGGAAGAGCATCACCTTGGGTAAAACGAAAAGAAACCGATTTGGAGAGACAGTGTATAGTAGGTTCGACGTTCGAAACAGGAGATGTCAATGGAACCGGAGGTCCATGAGTAAACATACCTCTGATGATTCTACAGAGCAATGGGAAATTTCACACAAGTTTTCCTGAGCAACTTCTGAAACCATACACTCCAAATCAAACTTTTCCTTCCGTAGGTTCTACCATTGTAAACAAAACTAAAATAATAAAAAATCCACGACGATTTAACTCCAGAAACAAAACTATATCCACACTCACTTCAACAACAGCAGAAAGCTCCGTCACAGAATTGGCAAGGTTCATCATTTTTTCATCCGACTCTAATCCCTTGGAAAGCAAGCGTCGAATTTCAGACTCTGATTCTTGCTTCAAAATTTCAAGCTCGTCATTTTTTGCTAACAATTTCTGTTTGTAACTTTCTTGTTCCTCAAGAAATCCGGCTAACTGAAATTCACAAATTTCCATTACAAAGCCTGCATGCAGGAGGTTATATACTCCTTTAGTGAAATCACAAAGCAATTAATTTTTTGTTTGTTTAATGTTTCCCACGCCATTCAACCAACAATACTAGTAGTTGAAGTTGAAACAAACACAAATGAAATCAAACATGCATACATAACTACGTACGTACTCTACGTATGATGAATAAACTAGTATGAAACTACAATGCTCTCACAGTCAGTTTGTTTGCCCGAAATGGCGTTCGAAGCTAACCAAGTTATTCTGCACAAAGTTTATTTTAGGCTCCCATGTTAGAAATATATAAAATGGATGGCGTTCAGAGCACGTAAAAGGTGATGATCGAATTCACTGGAGACATTTTATGTTGCAATATATGTGTAGTGGAACTCACCTCACTACGTAATTTATCTCTGTCCTCTTGTAGTTCAGTGCAGTCCTTCTCCAGCCTAACGATACGAGAACTTAAAACTGTATTCTTGTCTTCAGAACTTGCTAAACATTGTTTCGTTTCTTCCAGCTCTTTACATAGTTTAGTGATTTTGTCTCCCCGGTACTTGTTCAAACTAGCTCCTCGCTCCTCCAAGTTCTCCTTCTGTAGCTATGCGTGAGAAATGGAATTACAAAATGGACGTGAAATAACATACATGCTTCATGGACCCTTCCAAACTGAGTGAGTGAGTGAAAGAACATTTTTTTACATTCCACCTTTCACAAAATACAATCCGTGTCAGACAAATATTTTGCAAGCCTTAACGAACCTGAAGAGTGAATTTTTCTTCTTCCATTGTTGTCAATTGCTTTCTCATCTCGTTTTTGTCGTCCTGTGACTTTTGCAGCTGGAATTTCAGCTCGGATATCTCGTTTTGCAAATCTGTGGGATCCCTAGGTGATGTAAAAGTACATTAGTTAGTAATGAAGCTCTTCGTGCTTGGGAAAAAGGGAAAGAAAAAAGTAAGATATTTTGTACGCTTTTGGTATCAAACTGTTATGAATGTTATGAATGACTCGATTACAAATGAGATAGTAGTAGCATGACTTCGTGCACCTGATTTTTTCTCCAGGTTGGCATGACAAGTTACGGTAAATGGGTAAATATAAATAAAAGAAAACAATGTAAAGGAAAAAAATCATGGGCAACACCAGGTTCGGCGCTTTAACATGCTTGGTTGAGTCATATATCGTTCTGGCATGTGACATAAAGTGCTGCTTGAACGTGAAAAATATACTATTTTATATACGGTCTGGAATAGAACTGAATCCTTAAGGGTACAATTTAACTACAAATGAAATTTGAAGTAACAAATTTATAGTACTTACAAGACACTGACATTTCCTCCAATTCCTTCGTACAAGCTACTTATGGAAGATATGGCAGAGGTATTTGCAATGTTTACTGTTTGCTGAATCTGCTGAGAACATTGCATGCATAATTTGGGACCACTTGCAGGTCCCCCAACTCTTGTAGACAACATGTTTTGTTGGCGGTGTGAATTCATTTCTGAGGATAATATTGGGCTGTTCAAGCTCTCATTACTGGATGACCTTCACAATATACACACACAATAGGTAAGTGGATTGTAGAATCTTTTTTTCCCAAAATTGGCAGAAAAAAGCTGCATTTTTCAAACATTTTAGTAAATGCTGATAACTATTTAGCTTTGATATTGTATGGTAAGTAAGTGAACAAAACTCTCTCAGCACTTATTAAAAGTTGATCACTTGTTTCACTTCAGCAAAAAAACGCTGATATTGTATCTTATACAATGATCTACGCAAACAAACTGAGCTGGGAGAGTAAATGGAACGCCACACTTTATATCTTTTTGACCGCCACACATGTTCCACATTATTCTATATCCCCACCTATGAAATACAATTTTGGTTTAATAGTCAATTAAACGCGTTTATGATTGGAAAAATTAGCTTGAATGACTGTAACGTTAGTAACGCCTGAACTCGTAAAATGTTGATAGTTTTGATACAATTTTGTTCTTGACTGCCTATATATCATACAATGCCGTCACGGAACAGTAATGACGGTTAAAAACACTTGGGGTGACTAAAGTGGCAAAAATTTCATGTCCGACTCTCAATCACACAAGGCCGAATGAAAACAAGGTATGAAATAACACATGGTAATTAATTATACTCACATAACTTCATCACTGCTATCCTTGTACAGATAAAAATACAACAGACTCACCAAACAGAAAGTAAACTTGAGTGTGTATTCAGAGCAGAGGTGAGTGCATTACACAGTTACACATTTCCAAATATGAGGGATATGCCCCCAACTGCCCCAACTCATAAAACACATTAATAAAAAAATAGGCGAGTCGTATTCTTATACATTTCCAGTTATTTAGTTATCCATTCATTTCCTATCCATATTAATCGTGCATACAAAGTTTAAAAAAAAATTTTTTACCAGTTACACACTGTTATGCTGACAACACAGAATAAGAGTTTAAACTCAATTCGTTTCGGCACTATCATGCATATTGGATGTGTATATGATAGTGTCAGATAGCTTCATATATGCGGTGCAAATTCATTTAGCCATATATAGACAGACATAAAACTGTATGCATAAAAAAATTCACTTGTGCAAACTTGGAGAATACAGTAGTTTCGCTTTTAAGCACTGCATAATTATCATAAATTCATATACACAAGTCATTCACAACACAGTACACGAACTAAACACAATTTTGTGTGATAAAGATGCATGAGACACTTTCATGAGCGAACATTATTTTATTTGTCTCTGTAGCGACTTTATGACATTCCAAATAAGGTTGAAATCAAATGTTTGATTGATAAAAAACTGATACCATGATTTTGCATTCGACAACTGTCGGCCTACATTTGCACTGGAGTGGAGTCCTTAAGAAATTGCATTTACTGTAATAACAATGCACTTGTTGTATGCATACACATACGACTTTGAGTTTAATGGGGTAGTTTAAAATAACACAACACATGTTGAATGCTTCTTGCTTGCGCTTAGAAATGACTTGTATTATTTACCAACAGTGGTTAGTGTTAGTAGCTAGTGGAAATGTGTTTTTGCTAAGAGTAAGAGGTAATAATTTTGGCAAAATGAAGTTGCAAGACAACACGTGTGCGTGTGGATGCATATGACTTACGAACTTAAGAGCAGTAAAGCAGGCATGTAAAGCATGTGTGCAGCAAGGTGGTAGAATAAGAAGGTGGAACCTTAAGCATAGGGAAACACCACGTAGCAAAAACTAGCGGCAAAATGACGTCTTTGGTAGATTCACATTTTTGTAAACATAGTTTTCATATGCATTCATTA
>Ga0210040_10002256_pt1 | contig 27470 bp, 26 predicted proteins | sample CryGeyCG12114_NA_FD_185462 | JGI IMG/M metagenome (GOLD analysis project Ga0210040, IMG submission 185462) | Groundwater microbial communities from aquifer - Crystal Geyser CG19_WC_8/21/14_NA (SPAdes) (version 2) | ecosystem: Environmental > Aquatic > Deep subsurface > Groundwater | place: USA... | reverse complement strand
GCCGCCGCGAGCGCCGCGGATCCATACACGGCGCGCTGCGCCGGGACGAGATAGGCAGACACGGCGTTGAGGGCTGCGCAGCTGAGAGATAGGGGCGCGAAGACGGAGGCGCCGTTGTGGTAGATTTGGGCGAAGATGGCGGTTGAGGTGTGTGGGGGGAGAGGGGAGGCGAGGAGGGAGGGGATGAAGAGGTAGGAGCTGATGAAGTACATGCCGGACATTAGGAGGGCGGTCGTTATGCCGAGGGATTGGGTTGTGAGGAGGAGGGTGGGGTTGTCCATCATGGCTGCAGTGGCTGTTGGGGGGTGTGCGGATTTCGTGCCGCGGGTAAGATGCTTGGTGTGGTGCGGTGCGGTGCGGTGCGGCGCGTGTCCTGGCTTGGAGTCGAGTTGTTTGAGTCTCGGGGACAAGAAGGTATAGTACGCTAGGTGGTCCCTCCGGTTTGTTGGGATGTAGGTAGGTATATATGCACCTATCTATGCTTCGCTGGGTCGGTAGAGTGGACTCCTCCGCGTTCGCCGTACACTATATCCACGTTCTTCACGGTGTTGGCTGCTGGATCTTGTGGTGCGATGCGCATATGCTGGAGAATGAGATGTTGAGATTGTGTATGTCCCCAAAAGAATGCGAGCGCATCCTGAGTATTTGTAGCTGATAATCATGGGTCTTCTATGTCAAATTACGGACGTCTTCTAAGCTACAGTCAGTTTGGTCCCTGTCTGGTGCGTCGTAGACACCTCATCAATGAATGCATGCTACTGCAGCGGGGAGTTCGTTGTTCCGCACGATGGTTGATGTTTAAGCTGATACTAGGTTTCGGCCGTAGATTATACACGCGGGAACAGAAGAGGGAATTTTTGTCCGAGAATTACAGGGCTTGCCGAGTTATCCAGGGCAACTAGCTAAGGTGTTGGTGCTCCGGCCAGGCCAATTGGCTTCGGTCTCTCATGTGATAAGGGACGGGTTGAAACCACGTAAGCCTTTCTCGAGGACATCCACGAGCCTGTGACAACTTGCGCAGATCCATGTCTACCACTGAGACTAAGGTACTTCAGTGCATAAGATAGAGAACCTACTCCGTACTGAGCACGGTAATCCAAGATTGCACGCAGCACAGTCAAGCCTTATCGCCCGGCAGGCGGAGAAGTCCTCAGTGACTTGAGAGGACTGATCTGGTGCATGGAAACTCGTTCTATTCACCAAAGTGTTTCTGGCGCGAACACATCGCTCCCCACAAATGAAAGCTTCTATGGCCGCCCTGTACATTGTTCTATCTCTACTACGAGATCGTCCCAGAATTATCTGCACAGTCAAAAACCTTGCCAATCAGACCGCTTGCAAATGCCTGCTTGATTGCGACTGCGACACCATACCTAGTCCCGCGAGTTAGCTAAGATCTTTTGTAGGTCGATGCGGAGGGAGATGAGCTTACGTTCCACCTACGACCATGAATAAGCCGATCAAAACGATGAAAACGTGCATCCCGTAAGCAGCCTTGTGTTTGCCCGTGCCTGCACGGTAATGTTTGTAGTCATACATCCACAGCATTGCCGGAAAAACCAAGCTGAACGGCGCAAAGCACAATGCGGCTGCGAGGCCAAGCAGGTAATTCAGGATCGGCACTGCCTCCGCGACGATGAATCCAAGCACGCCGAGAACGAGATTAGCGCCGAGCCAAGTCGCCCAATGCACGGCTGTGTTTTGCTGTAGATGTGATGAGTTGCGCAGGATACGCACGAAGATTAGCTTTGCGGCGACGTGCTGATAAATGCCTACCCCAATCACCAGGCCCGGGAGCGCAACACCGTACGAGATCTTCTTGAAGAGTGTTCCGGCGCTGCCAAAGGCAGGTGTTGTGATCCAGATACCGCACCAGCGATATACCACCAACGAAAACGTCAGGTACATGACACCAACGAGGATACCGGCGACGATAATAGCCTTGCGATAGTCTCGCCGGTTTCGCATCTCCGAGATCACAGGGATATACATCATCGAGCCGCTACCACTGATGAAGATGTTAGTGCTCGCTGTCATTCCTGCTATAAATCCAGGATAAGCAACGTTCTCCCACCCAAGATCGAAACTGCCAGTCGCAGGCGCGGCAGCTGGTCGGCCCTGTTGGGTCACAGCCACTGTGAAGATGAAGACCGCGATGAAGAAAGTGACGAAGCCGACCCAGGTCAGCCAGCCCAGACGCGAGAACGTGCGGACCGAGGAGAACCCAGTGACCAGGACAGCAGCCACGAAAGCGAAGACAGCGGTACAGGCGCCATGATTCGACAGTGCGTTGAGCGCTGTGTCGATGGAGACGATACCGGCAGCGGTGATGAGGATCTGGGCGACAAGAATCTGGACGGCGACAAGCTCTCTGCCTATGCGACCCCACATGAGTCCACACATGTCTGCCAAAGCTGGTTTTTTGAATTAGCGTGGACGGCGCAACTCGGAGAGCAACATACTGTGGCATTCCGGATGTCGGTGACGAAAATCGCCCAGGATAACGGCGGTGTCTGCAGTAGCGGTTAGTATGTTGATGGCTCGAGAGATCCAGCGGCACTTGCAGGTGTTCAGAGCCATCCATCCCACAATTGAGAGTGCGCCACCAACAGCACCTAAGGTGGCAAGGGCTCCAGGGACAGCAAGAATGCTCATCGCAAACTGAATCTTCAGGAAGATGACAGTCGCCCGCTGCCAGCTGACCGTGCGGAAATCCACACCATCAGCATGTTGCTTGAAGACCTCGTGCGCTTCGCGCTCTTGCTCGATCGTATCTGGCACATTATACAACTGTTGGCCGATGGCGTTCTCGTCCACGAACGTGGGGTTCTTCTCGACGGTGGTACCCATCATCCGAACAGTACACAACTTGTTAAGCTAGTTGGAGCACCACGGCAGCGAACAGTCAGCGCATTATAGCTTTGCAGATATTTACCGTTGGACAAGTCCTATCGGCATGATTATCATGCAGCAAGCTAAAGTTTCTGGCCCGAGGTTCGGCAGTCGAGAACCTCACCATCCAGACCTCTGCCAGGGTCCATGGTGCACTACCAGACTCGTGGTAATTGACCCACTCATCTCGCTTGTAGAGTAGCATGAACTTTGTTCCTGATAAACAGACAATGCGACAACGACGAAGTGACTGTGTTCAATTCCACGTTATCGTGTGTGTTAGCCGAGACATTCTCCTGGCTGATAAGAGCAAGCTTATCAACGTTGTGCAGCTGCGATAATTAGAAGTCAAATAGTGAGGGTCCGCAAGCAGCACGGTTTGGGCTCTTGAGCTCTTGGACATTATACTCATCTGAAGCCAGACTTCCTTCACAGATAGCCGGACCACGGATGCTGAACAAGGTAGCGCATTATTAGCAGTATCGGGCGGAACTTGGAGCTGAAGCCCCAAGCATACCGATCCCGCTGGAGAAGATCGCTGGTTGCTTGCGCCGCCGAAAATCGGACAGTATGGCACGAGACGCGCCGAGAGACCATGGAGCTGCCAAGAATATTTCATACCTGAGGCAAGACTCCCTCACGAGCCTTACACATTGCCCAAGATCTCGAATAATCCTGAGTCGTCCCATGAAGGTTGAGCTGGGAACAAGCTCTGCTACGCCGCGCAACGGCCTAGGAGCTAGATAGAACAATCCTCCTTCACCCCCATCTCGGCATCGGCGGCGGCCGAGAGGTTCATTGTGCATCTGACTCTTGGTATGAGAATTGGAACGTTCCTCGTGTAACTTCATCAATAGGTTGTTTGACATTGTCTGGTACGCACTTTACTATTGACGCGCTCGAAACGTTCCAGGTAGAATGGGGATAATGTGACTCCCCGCCAGGTAGGCACTGCAATTATGGTTGGCCAGATTTGTGAAGAGCAAGGACTTACTTCAGCCGGCCACTGATAGGCGGCCGCTCAGTTGGCCATCTGCGGCATGACATCTATTCGCATGGCTGAATAGCCCCAGCGCTCGCTTACCCACGCAAGCACTAGCATGTGACCATCTTTCGTCCCGCGCCTGCTCTGGCCGGCTGGGCTTGCTCGCCAGCTCGACCCTCGGCGCTGTCGCCTGTTGTGGCTTGGACCAAGGTCAGCCTGATTCAGATTCCGTTCACAGACGTGAGCAACTTGACTTGTACCAGTCTAGTCCACTCCATGCGACTTGCCCGAAAAGCAGAACAGTGCTCTGGTCGGCATTGATGATTGGACGACGTGCGATTGAGTAATCATGCCGCGACAGGTGATCGGTGTCATTGGTGCGCTGAGCGACGATACGATCCTCATTACGAGACGACCACTCAACCATGGCACAACTGTGGATGCCGCTTATAGCACCGAGCTGGGAGGTCGGGCTGCCAATGTCGCAATTGCTATATCCAGAAGTTGTCGAGAAAAGCCCCCAACTGATGACGGACTGCTGCCGGAAGATCACGTGGACCAAAATGACGATGAGATCCCTGAAGTGCGAATGGTAGCTGCCGTGGTGGATGGGAGGCGTAGAGAAGAATTCAGCAGGTGGCTGCGGCGAAACGGCGTGAATGCTGACGGCGTTGAAGTCGTGGAAGGGGAGCAGAAGGAGCAAGACAAGCTGACCTCGATATTTGATGGTGAAATTGGTCGGACCCAATCGATCGGTGGCAAGGGGGTATCTCAGAATTGGACCGTGGGTCAGTTTGACACAATTGAGAGGTTGGGCGGCGGGGTTAGGCCAGATTTAGTCGTTCTGACGATGGAGCTGCACAGAGATGTCGTTGAGCATGTCATCAACCTTGCTTCCGACGAAGGTGTGGCCGTGCTTGTATATGCGGCGCCTGGCTCGGTCTTGTTGGCAGACCGCTACCGCAAGATTGAGCATCTCATCGGGGGCGATGGCGATATTGCAATCATCTTGGGCTACGGCACAGACGAGCTGAAAATTGACGTATGGCCTGAAATGTGTGAACAGCTATATAGCCACAAGGGTATCAAGAATGTTGTCCTCAAGACGGGACACTTTGGCGCTTTCATCAAAAACGAAGAAGATGAAGGTTTCACATCCGGGTACCAGACAAAGGGCGACGTCGTCGATTCGTCCGGTTCAACGTATGTACAAGTCTGCACGGGAGGGTGAAAAGAAGCTGACAACGATAGTGCTACGTTTGTCGGCATATATGCCGCAGAGCTTGTATTAAGGGGAAACGGCTGGGACATCAGAGCTGCTACAGAAAAGGCCAACAAGGCCAACGCGATTTGCAGTACAAAGGTCGGTTATAAGGACGCCGTGCCATGGGCCAACGAGCTCGAGGATTTCAAGCTCGAAGCACTGTACGACACTATTGATGATCTGAAGAAAAGGCCCAAGACCAAGAAATCGCTTCCGTGGCAAGCCAAGGGAACTGTACCGAAAGGGTCTCACTAGCGGCTTATTACTGCTCTGAAGAAATTCGAGCCTCAAGCTGGTATGCGCCCTTCTTAGAAGCAGCTAGCACAGAACAACGACTCTTCAGGCCTCATGTTATGCCTTACCCTGTTGGCCTCTAATCTTTGTCCGTCATCGGCTTCTAGCATGTTCAACGTCTGTTCGCAGATAAGTTGTGCCACTGGATGCCTGGCATCGATATCAGGGAGCTGCCTTGTGAGCCATAAACGAACCCTTTTCAGATTCGCTTTGTACGCGTATCCGTAGTCCGCTGTTGGTTGGAAGCGGAACTTCCTGTAATCTTGCAAGGTCTTTCGCTGTCGAACGGTGAGCATCTCGGAGAAAACACAGCCAAGCGCAAATACATCGGCTGCTCTGCCCCATGGCCTTGGCTGCGGAGCCCAATACACTGGAGTGCCTTGTTCTGCAAAGTCAGCCGTTGTACTCTCTAGTCCCTCGAAATCCTTTGCCGTTCCAAAATCCGTCAGGTAGACCTTCTCGCCCTTGATCAATATGTTGTTGGGCTTGATATCTTCATGCTTCACCATTTCGCGATGAGTGTATGCGAGGGCTGATATTAAGCAACCGAACCAGGAGTCAAGCAGACGCATAGCGTTGCGGGGGTATCCAGTCTCCACACATTTCTTCTCAAGGAAAACTCGCAAATCATATTCTGCTACTGGTGACATAATGATGCTCCAGTATTTCACCCCTCGAAAGTGCATATTGATGCTAGCGATGTGGTTGTGGCGAAGTTTGGTCATGGTCTCGACCTCGTTTTTGACTCGTGCCTCAATATGCTTTTCATCCGAACCGGTGATTGTTATCGGAATGGACTTGCGAGCGTACACTGTCCCAGTCGACACTTCTCTGACGGCCTGGACAGCTCCGTAAGATCCCTGTCCAAGGTCTTTCAGTACCTCGAAACGCGTATCGGCATCTTCATGGCCTCCAACAGGAGTGTTGAAGACAAGCCTCTTTTGTTGCTCGACGGCGCTTTCAAACTGAACTCTCCACTCACTGCTGAAAGACTCGTAAGTCTCTGACGCTTGCAAGATCGAGTCGTTGACAGGGTCCCAGTCGATATCTAACTAGGTCAGGTGTGCGCGGCTGCGGATGGTTGGACTGACCTTCTGCATCCGTACTCAACTGCCTGATCAGTTCCAGATAGCATCGGATGTATAGTTCAAAAATCCTTTGTAAAGGCTTCTGGACTGCTAGGCTACTTGGGAACTGTGACAGATCTGAACTGAAAAGTGGTAAATCTTTGTTCAAAGGCTTGTAGACATCCTTGAAGTCTGAGAATGAGAATTCTTGTGTGAAGGCAGCCTGTGAGTGAGTCAGCAACCGTGTGGCTGGGAAATGTTCACCTGACCTCTATGGCCGCGAGAGCCGTCGTCCAGAATACATCTCTGAGTGATTCGGGTGACTCGAGACCGACTGCTTCGTCGATGGTCTGAACGAAGAACAAGATCTGAACATGATAGCGGGAAAAGAAAGCTGTGTTGCCTTCGGCGTTGTCGTTGTGTAGCTCACTGGGCAGTGTCTCGAAGGTAGTGCGGAAGTCTAGTTCGGTAGATATGGTGTCCTCGAACGGATATACCGCCTTCAGCTCCGTACGCAACCTGGCCAGCACAATCTTCCACGCATTCCGGACCTCACTGAGCCCAGCTGCGTTAGACATGGATCAAGGAAGGTAGTTGTTGGTGGAGGTGAATTATACAGTCGTGACCTTGTCGCAGGTCGCAACTGTGAACGCGGCGCATGACGATCCAGTCATCTGCTCGCGCTTTTGCCTTATTCACGGCTGAGACTGCGGATATCGCAGGCAACAAACCAGCCTATGCTGAGAGCGCGGCTGAGGCGGGGTTATGCATCTGGCTGCTTAAATGGAGGGGCGCCTCTGCATGGATTGTCCACCGGTAAGCGAGACATGTTTTCTGCACATCACCGGTACATTAGATTGTACTCCATGCTCGTCAACTGCTTGTATGCATGAAGCGAGGAAGAAAGGATGATGTTTGGCTCGCGGCTGGAGACTGAAGTGATGGAGCCTTCACCATCACGCTACGCAAGGGCCAGTGGTGGGAACCGTAATTTCAGGCAAGTGCGATGCTCAAGCCTGGTGCAGCCTGCACCCGCCCTTCCATACCTTGGCTGCTATAGGCTATGCACCAACTTTCAACAGCGCCTCAATTACTTTTTTTGTCTTCAAATGCTTCATTTGGTTATTACTGCACACATGTACTTTCTACTGTTATGCATAAGCTATGTTCTGTGCCATCGACGTAAAGGTCCCAACGCTGCTTCAAGAACTGCCTGAACAAACACCCCATCAAGGATATCGAAAACACCAAGATCAACTTTTGCTGTGTACTAGAAAGGTCATTAGCAGGCCGTTACCAATAACTTCCTTCTTGTCCTCGTCCAAGGGTGACTGCGCTCTCCACCCATCCCCATAAATCATCTCGTGCTCCCAAGGAGAATCTCCCAGGATCTTATGCTCTCAAGTTCTCTAATGCGCCGCTTTTGAACCCAGTACCGAGAGTAACGCCCAATATGCAAGATCAAGAAAATTCGTGACAGAAACAATTGTGCCTCGCCGTAAAGTAGCACTGGTCTCCTTCCAGTAAAGAACTCCTTGCCTGTGGATTTTATACAGATCTGTCGTCGTAGGCCTTATCTGCTGCTCGGAGTCAGACCACCGCTGTCAAAGGGATGGGTGAACTGAACGGACCTGAACGTTGTCTGGTGCCTCCACTTTCGAGATAGCTGTGGGCACTGCGGCTCTTCGGCAGGCCTGGCTTTCGAAATGGAGGACAAGGCGAAGCGTCATGTACTTCTGGTGCTCGGAAAATCTCGCTAAGAGGATGGCTCATCTTGTTGCTCGGAGGTGTTTTTTGCGGGCTGACCGTCACCCCTTCAGCACGTCTAATCTCCTCTTTTAGTGCTCTCGTAATCACACCTGACCTCACAACAAGGTCTTTCAAGTCTTGCGTATCGAAAGGCAGCTTCTTCTGCGGGTGTATCTCCATCTCTCGTGGCGACGAATCCCAACCTCCTCGAGTTTGATGGATCGTTTGTAGAAAGTTTCTGGCTTGCGCGAGGCTTTCTCCTCTGGCTCTACCATGTATGATAGGAGGCGTCATCGCCGAGACAGATCTCCTGCCGGTCGTGGTTTGACGCCTTCCTCGAGGTCCCTGGGATGGATTTGGGGCTGCGGTGGGTGCAAAAGCCGGCAATTCGGCGAACGGATCTGAGGACGGTGGGGATGACGCAACAATCGGCTCCTCTTCGTCGTTGATCGTGGCCAAGTTGATGATGCTCTCAGCATCTTCCCACAAAGTGCTCGCGTTTCCGTTCAAGATCTGCAGAGCCGTGCCCCTAGACTTCAATCGTTTCAACTCCTCAACCAACGCCATGAATTCCTGCACCTGACCGAACTGTAGATGTACACTTGGCTGTCTGTCAATGATAGCTTGTGGTATTTTGACGCTTCGGATTGAGTCCTTAAAGTTATTGTTGTTATCGTTCTCGTCGACGACCGGTAAAGCCATATGCGTGTTTTCAAGATCATCAAACTCGAAATCATCGCTCCACTCTTCGCTGACCGGCTTGTGTCCTAGCTTCCACGTTGGGAATTTGGTTGTGGTTGGGAGTTGTTCAGCAGGCCCGTCACGATTGACAGGCACACTTTGACTTCGGAAATGCAGTTGTGGAGCGCCTTTTCGTCCAGAAACCCGCCTACGGTCACTTTCGTCTTGCTTCCCGTGCACAGTCTTTGGTCGAGAAAAGCTAGTTACCTGCTGATGCTCGGACCAATCGAAGATCGATGACTTGTAAGATTGCCCAATTGCCATGCCGTTCGATAGCTCTTCGTCTGTTTCTGATTCCTGAAAGCGTGCGATCAGGTGATGGGCAGCAACGCCCGGCGAGGACATGATTTGTCGTGGATTGAAAATGTCATGCTTTCCATCAGGGAAGGGTTCCTCATCTGCGGACCAATCCGGCTCCTCATCTTCGTCTAGCCTCATATCCTCAAGCATTTGCTCGACGTGATCATAGTCCTGCGTTTGCTGCGCCATCGTCAGACAAGGGGGAGAGGAATGTAGTTCGAACATCGACATTTTGAGAGGCACCGGCGTTACACTGAGATCCTCAGTATGTATAGACGCAGATCTTGGAGGTGTTGCCATCGAGATATCATCTCTTGTAGAGGCCGTAGAGCTCTGCTTCCCGTTTGTCATCGATATGCCTATGCCATGCATATCTGCGTCCTGGGTGGGGAACGGCGGGTCCTGCATTTCCTCGTCATCAGGCGTATCTTTCTGGTTGAGGTTCCGCCATAGTTGTGATTCCGCTCCCATCTCATCGGATGTTCTTGCAGCAAAAATGGTTTCAAGCTTCGAGTCTCGCACCCCAGAATGGCTATTAGTTGTTGCTCTGGTAGCAATGGAATCGTATGCAGTGTCACTCCTGAAGTCGAGGGACTCTGCATCCGAGAACACACGGCCATCGGCATCTGAGCTGGTAGTTGGCGGATCTGAAGCCGAAATAGAATGCCGTGGTCGAAAAGCATCTCTGCCGTCGTAGTAGGCTAGAGGAGGACTCGACATGAATTGAGGCGAATCTGGCGGCAGTTGAATCTGGAAGGCCGAACCGTTCGTATTTGAGGACTGCTGGTCATGATTCTTGATAGGGGATATGGTGCCCCGTGCTGCAGCTCTGGACAGCTGGACTGAAGGGTCAGTAAAATTCCTTCTCCGAGTGATCCTTCGTAAAGAGCTTAGTGAGCGTCGAGGAGGACGCACGGTTTTCGTGGTATCGTTTTCGTGTTGTGGTTGAAGCTCCGGTCGCTCATCTATGTCTGAGGGTGGCTCGGCATCGTCCAATGCTGAAGCGAGAAGCATGGTTGGCTTGTGCATCGATGGCAAGGATATAACTCTGATCTGGCCAGCATCTGTAGCGCTCTCGGAACGCCGGCGTTTGCGAGGAAAACCAGTTCCGAAGAAAGGCCGCCATGATCGCTTGTCGTTCTCTACCGGTAGTGGAATGGGTGTAGGGCTCGAGATGCCGGTTGGTGTTTCATTAGTACTATTTAATATAGGCCGTAACAACATCTCTCTGAACGTCTGGGACCTCTGATGGCTTGTGGCAGGTCGCCGCAGAATTTGGCCTCTGGCCTCCTCGTGCGATAGACCTCTCTGCGAGACCGACCTCTTAACAAGCTTGTTTGGCATAGCACCAATACTTGTGGCTGGTCTCTTGCTGAAGACCGGTGGCAAGCCGGTGTCATCGTTGTCGTGAAACTTGATCGACGGGGCAGGGCTGGTGTTGTGCGAGGAGAAGGACGACAGGCGCTTCATCCAGCCCGAACTAGTGCTCGAGTCTCTTTTTTCTGCAGTACTCCGGCTCGTTGATGTCCGTGGACGTAACATCGACCGACGTGACTTCGAACTGTCTCTCGAGGAGGGAACATCATTCATGAACTCCTCCCGCCCCGGCCCTAAGGAGAGGAGCCTGGGGGCTGAGCATATGCGTTGTGATTGGGAGGACTGGGCGGGGAGGCCGGTCGGTGGTTGAGGCAGCAGTGGTGTTGTAGGTTGCGACACGCTGCGGCGTTGCAGCGAATGCGCTGTCCAAACTGTACTCGAAGACCCTGGCCTTTTTCGCTTGCCACTGCCAGGGCCAAGGATATGGGAGTCGAAGTGTTCAGTGCCAAAGGCAAGGCCTGCCGCTGCGGCGCCGACTGTGCCTAGAGCGCAAAGCTAATAGGCAGGTCAGCAGGTTTCTTGTGCAGATGCGAAGTATGCAATATCTACCGTGGCTATATGCTCTTTTTGATCCATCACGACTGCCGTCCAGATACAGCCTGGGCTGTACCAACTCTCTGTTCATCGACCTCGTTCATCTCGCAGCAGACATTTGCACTGAGTGAAAAGGTGGTCAAATTCTCATAGGTCGTCTTTGAGCAAACGGTGGAGTCGAGGGGCGTGGTCTGGTTCGAGTCGTAAATACTGGCAGTGAAGATACGTGATGCTCGTAAGGAGAGTCAGTCAAAATGCATACTCCCACCCACGCTATTAGGAACACGCGAATTGCAACGTCAAAGAACAGCAAGCATACACAAGTAATGAGAGGTATGAAAGGTAGCGGAGGCGGGCGGTGCTATAGTACAGCGCGAGTGGTGGTTGAGTTTACAAGATGGTAGCGGGCGAGAGGCAGCGCCTTGGGCCCTGGGGCATCGCTTGGCCGCTGAAACGAACCTACAGCCTAATTTGCATCTTGCCTACAACACCAGCACACCGAGCATAAGAAAGACGCCATTGTTCTACAGCCCAATGTATCTACACGACAATTATGACAGCAGCTGTCTTGTTGATCATTGTCGTCGCTGCTGCCTGCCGGTCTACAACTCAAATCCATCCGGAACAGTACTTCTGGCAATGGTCATATTGGAAAGAGATTCATGAAACCTCACTCAAGCTACACGAGGACTACAGCCGCTGTAGGACGGCAGTGGACCTGTTCCTGGCTGCACTGAAGATACGGCATAGCTTTGCTGCACAGGGACCTGCAATACCTCTTGTATCTCCGGCCATCGCGAAACCTTCAGGCCCGTCAAAAGACATGGATGTCATGCCACTAACCAGCATAACCACGCAAACAAGAAACTCACATCCAAGGCAGCTCGCATCTTTGGCATCGACCATCGACTAAGCTAACATGGATCTCGAGTCGCTAATGAATGTCTGATCGTCTTGCTTCTGTCCTCACTGGCCAAGAAGTCCGCAGGATCTCGGGAGGGATGAGCGGAAGAAGCAATTGTAGAAATCCGCAGGGAAATATCCTGTAAACTGGCATCTGCTTTCGAGAAGAGCCACAGTCCAGGTTCCAGCACACCCTGGCCAGAGTGGCTCCTGCTTCCACGAATCCATACTTGTATTATGTTGCGCAAGATTCCCTGTCACCATGATGCAAAGGTACGCACAGGAACAGCATCTCGCGTCGTATTACGCGAACTACACATCAAGTCAGATCCTGCCTTAAGCGCAAGTACCTCGTTGTGGGAGCAAACAAGGTCTGACATCAACGGCCTGCACTCGGCTTGATGTTTACATTCGCTTGCTTTGATCGTCGCATGCTGTACGTAAGATTGCGCCAATCATAAGCTGCGTCATGCTGCGTCAAGCCACCCCCAGCGCCATCCACTTAAACTCTGGCTGAGATATGACCGACAAGGTGCACGCCGGTAACTTGATAACGCTTGTCCTGCGTGTACGGCCAGGGTACCCGAGACTACGACTTTAGGGTGACCGCAAAGAGCTCTAAGTCCGTTGACTCAGCTCGACAGCACATCGAGGTTGTTTGGAGTGAGATCGATACGTGCCACAAGGCCTAAGCACGTTGCACGTGTATGGTCTCACTTTGTGATCCAGCTTCACTTCGAATGGTTAACAGGACATGTTTACCTTATAGATTCAATGGCACAATGGCACAATGGCAAGTAGATAGTATCATTCATGTCAGGGCAGCGCCAAATAACTGCCAGATTGATACCCTTCGTGGCACCAGCTCTATCTGCATCATCCCTTCGGTGCCCTGATTGCACTATTGGTTCTCGACAAGCGCTGCAGCGGGGATGTCGTCTTATCGAGCTGTTTTTCTGGGACCTGCGGTTGTCCGCAGAGCTTAACAAGGGTCTTGGCCAGAACAATTGGTTGTTGTTCAAAACGGGAGCTGTCTCAGATGGAGCCCACTCTTTCCGGCACGTTCAACAACGGTCGTTCCTGCTGCGAACTGACGTCCAGTCCTCCTACTAACTTTACTAAGCAAAGACAGTCCAAAATTTCGGATCTGCTTTCTTTACCTGTGCTTGTAGTATATGATGCTGACACGGAGCATGTAGCATGTCAACAGTAAAACGGTGGGACAAGGACAAGTCGGCAAAGGTGCAGGCAAGCTGCTAGAACCTCGAGTCCGAAGACTTGATACCCTGCCGGCAATTTAAGCGACAAACCTATTTCCGTCGTAGTGCTAGAGTTAACGAGAACGCCAAAAGGCCCCATTAGCGATGTTTTGGAAGCTTAAAATGCGCAACTAGCTGCTGGAACAGCAATACGATACGGTAATGCTCGTTTGTCAGCCTGAGGGGAAGACAAGGATATTTGCGTCAGAGTGGACTTCTTGGCTCCAACCACGCGTCAGTAACCGAACGCGTTCAGCACGCTTACTACCATCGCTCTTCTCAAATCAAGGTCCTGAGCATAAACACGACACGCCTCCGGCAAAACATACAACTCTAGCGCGTGGTGAGTCTTTTGCTTTGCTTCCTTCCTGAAGTTCGTATGCCGCCTTCCCGATTCTACTGGGATGATGGCAATATTGTCCGCAGAGCTGGCACGATATCGCATCTTCTTGCGAGGGCGGTGAGGAAGCAGTGACCACTCCCTTCTAAACTGAATGTCACCTGTTGCAGACAACAATGTGCAAACCATGTCGCCATCAGTGATCCCGGCACAGAAAGAGATGATGCATTATAACACGGGTCGGCCTCAGTGCTGGGAGCACCTGTTCGACAGCATGTGCTCCAAACATGTCGTCGATTCAGTTCCCGCTCTTCACTAGCGTACCGGTTTTTTAAGCCATACCATCTTTACTGTACGCTTGCCTCCAAGGCGCCGGACATAGAACTTCGTCCTGGTAGGAGAAATGCTGATCTTGGAGGCCTTCGAACCCACCAAGCCAGATGCACTCCCAATCGTACATCCATGCGTCAAGCTGCAGCTCACACCCACGATATCACATCTCCAAACTCAGAATTGATCCTGCAAGAGTCAACCACTCATTTACTGGTGTTCGTACAGCCGTGGCCCCATGCTCATTACGGTATTGTTATCTCCCCCACCAAAGCCACGCTAGTTTCAAGCTCTAAAACCAATCATGTCACGCGTGCAGCAAGACTTGATTACCATATGGGTATACGACTTCATGTACCATGGACGACCTGCACCAGGCCTGTCCTTGTGCTGAGGACACAGGTTCGGGACGCAGCGACGTACACCTCTGCAAGGGACTCAGCTCCATTCAGAATATTGGCGATAGCTCCAGTGATCCGCTCATGAGGTCCCTTGCATTGCAACTTACAGCGAACACTGAGCAGTACTACGTTCAGTGTCGGGTGACTACGTTGAGCTCTCCACGGCTCAACAGGCAAGTCAAATGTAGGGACTCGACCTGACCACCGGTGACATGCAATATGCTGGGGTTTGTCGAACGCCGGCAGCATGACAGAGGGAAGTAAGCGTGGCAGATGCAGGATGACTCTATCCGAGACGGGTGACTTCATTCCGTCGGACATTTAGGGCAAGATATCCGAACTTCAGGCACGTGCAAGTTGTATTAGGAGAGAACGAACAGGTGATGGTCGGTAGGAAGCGCTTTTGTCCTCACTAGGTTCAGGCAGTCAACTCTCCTCAAGCTGCATAGCGAGGTCTTCATGACGTTACGTTCTCCAGTGGCTCGAATACCGCAGTCCACACCCAGATGCTGCGGACGTCGTGATCTCCTGAACAAAAGCATGTGGTTTCTTGATCTTCTAGAAGTGTTTGCTCATACCTGGATTTGTTTGTTGTCTGAGGTTGACTTTTCATTGCAACGCGAAGCAAGATGTGAGCACAAATCATGATTCTCAAGCCTGAGCCGCGTCAGCATTGACACAGATACACAGCTTCAGTAGTCCAATGTCCTCATACGAAGGTCGTGCTCAGAGCGTTACCTGCTTCTACTGTACTTTGTCATGATTGTGCTGCTGCGTCGAAGACAGAAGGACATATATGAACTCCGCCTTGGCGATCCTTCACTTCAGGCACGAGTTTTGGTAGCGTCAGTCGCGGAAGACTACTCATTCCGCAGTCAGGCATGATCCACGTCTTTACGCGTGAAGGATGTCTGAAAACCATTGAAGTTGTTTATTTACGCTCACCGACTTGGTACGCTTGACTGTAACAACAACCTAGACCACACCTAGGAATATGTTACCTCTACGGACGAGGCTCGGACGAGGCTCGTCCGAGGTACCGACCCCAGAATTATGCTGCCTAATTGCCCTGATCTAACATACAAGAAAGGACCTCTGTTAAGCCAAGCGAATAGACTCAGCTCCGGCAGAGCCTGGCTTGCTTCTGAGGCCAATCTATAACCGATCCACCCCTTCGCAATGAAAGCATGGACGCACACAGCCCGCGGTGTACCCTCGCAAGTCCTCAAGCTTGACTATGATCTCCCGCAGTCTCAGCCAACAGATCTGAAGCCTAAGGAGGTCCTCATCAAGGTCGCCAACGCAGCCCTCTTTGCGCCAGAAGCACAGCTGATGTCCATTCTCCCTCATCTGAACAGCAACCCTTGGATCCCGGGTCAGGGCTTCTCAGGCACAATCGTGGCAGTCAGTGACGACACTCTCGCCCAGTCTGATGAAAGCTTGAAGCCAGGAGACGCCGTTTTTGGCATGATCAACCCGAAGAAGTATCCCAGGTATAATGGACCGTTGGTGGAGTACATGGTAGCCCCCAGAGAGTGCGTGGCGAAGAAGCCAAATAACGTGAAGCTCGACGAAGCGTCCACGCTAGCTGGTGCCGGAAGCACGGTCATCGGGTTCGCTGAGAAGGCTGGGTGGATCAGGATCCAAGACGTCGGGCGTGCACCGACGATCGAGAACAACGCGTCAGGCAAGCGAATTTTGATCACCGGCGGCAGTACAGGGACAGGTCTTTTCATGCTACAGCTGGCGAAGATGCTTGTGGGAAAGGAGGGCTCCGTCGTTACCACGTGCTCCTCGAGGCATGAGGAGGCTGTCAGAGCTTTAGGCGCTGATGAGGTGAGTGACAAATGTTCCGGTCGGTGTTCAAGCCGCCATCACACTCGCTGGTAAGCTTGAGACGCTAACCGAGCTGTGTTTAGGTCATCGACTACACCAGACACCTGCACCTCCACCAATACCTCATAGAGCATCACTCTTCCCAACCATTCGACATGATCATGGACATCACCGGCACAGATGCTCTCCTCTGGCCGAAGTGTCCAGATTACCTCAAACCAGACGGTTACTTTGTGTTTGCCGGAGCAATGTCTGCCACCCACACCGGGGTTCCTCCCGGCGTCATCGGCACGCTTACCTTCGTAGCTAGGATTTTCAGGCAAGTCATCGGTTGGCAGATGGCCGCGATATTACCGGTGGCGCTAGGTGGCGTGCCGCGGGAGTCCTTCTTCCATTCTGGAACGCCGACGGCGAGGAATTTAGAGATTGTCAGACAGCTTGTGGAAGAGGGTAAGATGAGAGGGGTGGTTGACAGTGTTTGGGGAATGGATGACGCAGTGGAGGTACGTCCCACTCACAGGTGTCCGAGCTGCGATAGTATGGATCTGTCCCACCAATATGCTAACATAGACTCATAGGCTTACGGGTATCTTGGGAAAGGCAAGATCAGAGGTGTGGTTGTGGTTGGTGTACAAGTGTGAAAAGGCTGCCACTTCTACCTCCGAAGCTTCGCCGCGTTCAAGATGAACGGATCTGCCTCGACGGGCCGGACATCAACCCTGGTAAGTTTCGCCAGGTATCATACCTTCAATGCATAGAACAGGGTTCGGAAAACCTGGGAGGCTGGGAGATCTGTGGGACACTGCAATGATAGCACTCTCGGTTCACCGTAGCTTAAAGTAAACTTATGATACACCACAATTCGGGTTCTATGTCCTTCTTAAGTTTCAGCCCCTTGTCGCACGTCCCATGACTTGAAATACTCAGATGCGGACAATGATCCTTGCTGTAGGTTTCCCGCCCTCCTGCACTACCAAGCTCTTTGAACCATGATTTGACCCATGTACCTTCTGCAGGCTGTCGGACAAATATGTTCCACGTCCTCCATGAGCCAAAACCTGGCTCAATGTCAGACATTGGTCAAAAGGGCCGCTGAGGCAGGTGTGAAGGTGGGTGACTTCTCTGTTCACTGCGTATCACCGAGTACTTGTGCCTTCCGATCTCTTACAATGAGGCTCAAGGGCAGCGCGAAAGTTGGTATCTTTCATCGCTTGCTGTTTGTCGCTCAGTATCGCGTGCATTACCGTTCAGATCTGCAAGCTGTACTACCGGGACAACTGTTATGAACCGAGCACATCCTACGTGACTCCTGCTCCCGGTGCAGCACACGATATTCGACTACAGGACCGCTCTCCATACTGACCTTCTAGGCCCTCTTCCTTCCCGAAGCATCAGACTACATAGCCTCCTCTCCCTCCGAATCAATATCCCTCGCCCAACCGCTCCAGACCTCCCCCTTCATCACCGGCCTGCGCTCCCTAGCCAAGTCCCACAACCTGTCCATTAACGTCGGCATCCATGAACCCACATCACCCCCCTCACCCCGCATTCTGAACACGCTCCTGTGGATATCCCCTTCCGGCGAAATCCTCGAAGACACACGCTACGCGAAGCTCCACCTTTTCGATCTCGATCTCAGCAAGATCGGCGGCCCCGTTATGAAGGAATCAAACACCACTGTGCCAGGCAACGAGATCCTTCCACCGGTCGAGAACGTGCTCGGCGACCTAAAAGTCGGGAGCCAGATCTGCTTCGATCTCCGCTTCGCGGAACCGGCCATCCAGCTGCGAAGGCTCGGCGCCGATATCGTTGTTTACCCATCTGCATTTACGGTTCCGACGGGCCAGATGGGACACTGGGAGATCCTACTCCGGGCACGCGCCATTGAGACGGAGTGCTATGTTGTTGCTGCGGCGCAGTGTGGACGGCACAATGGGAAGAGGGTGAGCTATGGGGATAGTATGGTTGTTGATCCGAGAGGGAAGATCGTGGGACGGTTGAGTAGGGTTACCGAGATGGAGGGGGAGAAGGAGGGGGCAAGGGAACCGGAACTGTTGACGTTTGAGGTTGCTGAAGGGTTGATTGAGGATGCGCGACGGTCAATTCCGTTGCAAAGGAGGACAGATGTGTATCCTGAGGTATGAGTGGAGGTAGCGCTGTGGAGGCTTACTGCTTCGGTACTTGACACGCCGGCCACCAAGCAGTTTGTCCAAACGATAGAGGTGTCGGACAGCTCAAGTCCACGTGGTACTGGAACGACAAGCCGCAGCCACATTGTTAATACCCGTCGTGGCTCTTCACCTCGCCATCGCTATCTTCCTCCACCTCTTCTGGTATGCCGTCACCTTCCCTCCGCAGAACCATATCGCCTGGCTACCAATTCCGTAACAGCTTCCAGTCCTCGAGCGACCGCGTTACTAGGGCGACAGCAGAGGGGCTGTCGTAGAATAAATATCGTGGCAGAGTTCGAACTGACGAGGTCAAAGCATGAATACGCCGCAATGCGCCTACATTAGCCCAATGCACTCTGGCTCCCCATGGGACAGCAGCGACTCCACATCTGTAGTAACTGTCGGTGCAGCGCAGCATACTAGGACCGCAAAGCAACCACCCGCGCTGCTCGAAGGACTCATGAAGGGCGCGCTCAAACGTATCACCCCTCCCCACACCGTCATGATAAAGCCGCGCCGCTCACGCCGACTTGAGCCCTCTCGTTCCCAATACAGGTCCATCTCATCCATATGGCTGACTATAGCACATAGCAAAAATGTAAGTCCGCACCGGCCTTATCGTCACCTCAACAGCCCGGCCCCTTCCCCTCCCCTCCTGCCGTCCTAGCCTCGTAATCCCCAACCAGTTCTAGCTGGCAAAAGCGTCAACACGTTACATTACGTTACATTCCACACCCCAGCAATAACCACCGCGCCCGCGCCCCGGTCTGGCACGGTCGACCCCAGACATCCCTCACACCACGCAGGGAACGGACCCGATACGGCCCGCGCGCTTCAAGCGATAGAAGTGTCGCGGCCGCGATGTGGTCGCGCTGGGCTATCGTCGTGAGCTAGTTCAGCCGATGAAACGATCGATGGGTGTGCGGTAGCGTGCTGTGGCGGATCCATGAGGTTGACGGGGAGGATGATGGGGTTGCTGTGTGTTGCAGTGGCGGGGAGGAGGTGTCCGGCGTGGTTTGGATCCGGAGTTTGTGGTCATGTTCTGGGCCGAGAGAGAGGGTTCAGTGGGTTACGAGGTGGATGTGTACGAGGTGTTTGAGATGCAGAGCGGAGCGGTGGGGTATCGTTGTGAAGTGAAGTGGATCCTGGGAGAGAAGTTGTCTGCTATGAGGGGGAACGGCTGATGGGTTGAAGGGATACGTTGAGGGCTTGGAAGGGGGGTGATGACGGCTGGAGGTGAGGTGAGGTGTCACGGTCACGAGATCTGGAACGTGGATGCTGTAATTGATTGATAGAGAGTTGTACGAAGAAAGAGTAAGCTGGACTAGGTGGTAGGTAGATGATCAATGCAGCCGTGGGGTCACGTGCTCTGTGAGAGGAGGTCGGTACTAGAAGCAGACCGGAGTATTTGTTTGGGAAAGAGGGTTCCTTGGGGTTTGGCGAATTTGAAGCGCTTTACTTTCCAGCGAGGCGTCCGGGAGGCTCATAACGGTCAAGTCCTTCGACGATGTCCTTGTGCTGCTCCTGGCTTCATACGGCTGAGCCGTGAGCTCGTGGATCTTCTGTTGCGCTGTACGCTTTCGAGAGACTAGGGCAGCTGCATGGTTTCTAGTATGACTGCAAGCGTTGTACTGAGTGGCACGGCGTTGACAACCGCCGATCCCAGAGCGCATCCACTGCGTGTCGTGCAGTGTCCTTGCTACGGCATAAGAGGGATACCGACCAAGATCTTGCTGTTCTCGATTGCCATGCGACCAAGTACACCGTGCGCCGCCCTGGATGTCTCGCCATTCTCACCGTGGAGCGCACGGCTGGGTTGCTTGACGACTGTGCGAGGATGGACGTCACGAATACCGTACCGTACTTGTCAGCAGGAACGTAGAGCTGAGCTAAGCACGGCTGATATATTGAGGCCAAATTCAGCTGAGGTCTTGTGTCTGGCGTGGAACGAGTTGGAGTAGGAGAGAGTCGTCATCGGTATGCGTATGCTTGTTCGATATGACGCCGCTGTGGACCATTTCGAGCAAGCGTGTGAGAGCACCGAGGCCGTGACCTTCTCAGGTAGACCAGTCAGTAGACCTTGCGAAGCCTATGTCAGAAAAGACATACGTGGAACTTGAGGCCCATGAGAAGGTCAAAGAAGTGAGACTGTCCTATCATCTCGCACTTCTCTACATTCGCCGGGCAAAGTCTCCTGTCCTGGTCACGGCATTCATTAGGACGCCGGGTAGTAGCTCTAGACTGTGATTGTGAGTATGTTGGTCGACGCTTTGAATTCAACAACTACCTGTTTATGATATTTGAGAATGGCACGCGTCCAAGCTTGATGACCGCCAGCTGAGCGACACCCATGTCGTCGCTATTATCCACCAGACTAGAACAGGCAAGCCTTTTCAAGGGGTGAAGATATCTCCAAATGGCGCAGAGCTGATAGCATTCGTCGTTCGATTCGCTGTTCTTCGAAGCAGTGCGAGGCAAGACGTATGTCTAGGGTGGTGACTGCGGAGACAGGAACACGTGTTCGATTGATCGCTATGCGGCGTGGATGGCAACAATCATGGTGACATCTTAGTAAACGTGGTTGATGAGACAACGTGAGTGAATACGAGATGGTGCTTCCACGCATAGGTGTTCTTGAGGCTGCAAGTGGTATTCTGCATTGTCTAATTCAACATGTATATAAGCATTCTGCGAATACGTGATCTGTGTTGTGAGGGGACGAGCGAGGATAGAAACAAAGATATTGGGTATACATTGTGTTCTTCGAGGTCAACTGTCACTCAATCGTCGAAGTCATTCAGTCAAACAACTTTTTGCGACTGGGATTCAAAATCCAACTCATGCTGCAGATGGTTTGGGTAAGGTATGCAGTAAGCCGATCCCGTGATCATCTGCGAACAGCTGGTTCGCGAGGTCATTCGTGACCATGATCACCTTCCTTGACTAAGATTGAAGGCTAGTGGTGGAAGAGACGAGTAGACTGCTCGATGAAGACGATGTTCAACTTGTCGCAGGTGTCGAAGACAGCACCATCGTTCTGACTGCCGGTTGGGGCTGCAATATACTTGACACCTGATCTTGCGGCTCGGTAGACATTGTCGACGAATGGGAACTATACGGCAGGTCAGCCTGAATCATCAGCACCTCTAGGGCGCACTCACAAATGCATCACTGGAGACGACAACACCTTCTAGTTTCGACAGCCACGCCTGTCGCTCCTCAGGCGTGAACGGCTCTGGCACTTCTTCGAAGTTGCGCTCGTAGTCTTCAACCTCGAACTGCGACCTCGGCGGTACCTGTCCCGAACATAGCATGTCAATGGCATTGCTCTTCTCTGGTCGCTTGACGCCTTTCTTCCACTTGATGTTCAAGCTGCGCTCGTGGAAACGCATCCACCAGTTATCTGGCAGAGGTCAGCTGCCGAAGCATATCTTGGGAAAGCACGACTTACCTGCTTTGTCACCTGCCAGCCGCGTGCAGTGTATTCTGGACTGCTGACCAGCACCGAGACCAACGACCTGACCTCGGTATGCATAGCAGACAGAGTTGGACTGGGTGTACTTGAGAGCAATTGTGGCCACTGTCAGATCCTGCTGAGCTTGCTCTGATAGGGTTGCACCTCCTTCTGGTCGAATGACAGAATTGAAGGTACCCTGTGGGGTGATTTGGACATCGTTCCTGCCTTGCGTAAGGTTCACGCCGTACACAGTCCTCGCTTCTTGTTGTGCGGGTCCATAGCTCTCATCCATCTGTAAGACTAGGTACTTGCCACCTTTCTTCTTCTTGAGGATCTCAAGTGCTTCTGGCTCATATCCAGGTGCAACCATACCATCCGATACTTCTCGAGAAATGATCTTTGCGGTTGGGACGTCGACCTTGTCAGAAAGAGCGATAATGTCGCCGAAGCTGGACATGCGATCGGCACCTCTTGCACGAGCGTAAGCCTGAGCCAGAGCGGATTTCTCGATGCCATCGATATCATCAACCATGTAGACCTTTCGCTCTGTTTCGTTCAGGGGTGTGCCAATAGCAGCTCCAGCAGGAGATACGTGCTTGAAGGAAGCAGCCGCGGGCAGCCCGAGAGACTGCTTGAGCTCTTTTACTAACGGCCAAGCATTTAGCGAGTCTAGAAGGTTGATGTATCCTGGAGAGCCACTTAATACTGTGAACGGTATCTTGCCTTCTTTGACGTAAGCCGAAGCTGGTTTCTGGTGGGGGTTCGCCCCGTATCTCAGACTCAAGTGCTGGAGGCCATTGCTAGCATACTGCTTGCGGAAGAAGTCTGAGATGGCTGAATCGTAGTCTGCGGTGTGGGTGAAGGCTTTGAGGGCATACTTCTGCCGGCTGGGTTCAGTGATTTCTCCTTTCTCTAACTCGGACAGGAATTCACGGTAATCTTCAGGATCGCTTAGTATGGTGACACGGCTGTGGTTCTTTGCCGCAGCTCGGAGAAGGGTGACACCGCCGATATCGATCTCTTCGACTGCCTCTGATATGGAGACGTTTGGCTTGGCGACTGTGTCCTTGAAGGGATAGAGGTTGCAAACCACGAAGTCGACTTTCTGAATCTTCTGGTCTGCTAAGTCCTTCTCGTCCGACTCGAGATTCCGAGCCAGAATGCCGCCATGCACGGCAGGGTGAAGAGTTTTGACTCTACCACCTAGCATTTCTGGTGCTTGTGTGATGGCAGAGACGTCTCTGAAGCGGGTCAATATAGCCTGGAGCACGACCAAGATTGTGCTTACTCGACTTTCATGCCAGCGTCGCGCACCATTTTGGCTGTACCGCCAGACGCAACAAGGCGGACATTCTGCTTCTCGAGGCCTTTTGCAAGGTCCAGGAGCCCTGTCTTGTCGTAGACGGAAAGAATTGCTATGAGCTAGGTCAGCGGTGCATCGTCCTTTTAGAGGACAGATGTAAGTCGGTACCAATCTTTGAAGAGGCCATCATTCACTTTGAAGGTCGTCAAGAGGCCGTGGCAATATGTGCTAGCAGACTATTGTCGTTTGGTTCTCGAGAGCTAATGACTAGTTCGATTGGTATTTCGAGATCTGTGCCCCACTGGTCGCGAAAGGTCGTGCGAAGTCGGTTCACTGATGACATCATTCGTGTTGAGCGAAACGACGAGACCGAAACCGCAGATTAACTAAGCACGGTACAGCAGAGGGGGCTGTGCGCGTTGTGTCTTCCTCCGCCGCGGTGTCAGCGGTCAGAAGAGTCTGCAGTGACAAGATCGCCGTCGTTGCGTTCCGGTTCGGCAGAGACAGTAAACAAACGTTGGCTGGCTTATGCATGGCCCTTGCATGTTCGCATCGTGTCCAGTCCACGTCGCGGAAAGGTGGAGACTGCTTTTTCTCGGGAGCTCCAGGCTCCGGCTCTCGTATGCTTGGGAACAATGCCAGCTTCCTTTGACGCATCGGTTATGCTTGAGTACAACTCTGTGCCACTGTCTAGGTGGACGACCAGGCCTCCTTCATCAGGTCCTTTGGCGCATGCTGCTGAAAGACATTGTTGAGTGGTCAATTCCAAAGCAGGTACCCGGGTTCCGATGTTGAGCGTCACGTACCTGGCATCTGGCTACACATCGAAGTATGCCTGTTTGAGAGTTTCAATCACTTTCACTGCTAGCTGCGGAGGATCACACTAACAACCCACATCAAAGTTTTCGGACCACTTTGTCATGCCCAGTAGGCCGTATATCTTGTCTTGTGGGCCGCAGCACTTCTATCGATAGCACCAATATATACAGTCGTCCAGGAGCCGCGCTGCCGAGGCTCGCGTCGTAGAGTACAGTCCAAGGTCGAGTGTCCCAAAGACCACGGTGATAATAGTCATAAGCTCTGACAAGAGTCAATCGTGCCGTATCCGGGTTCTGACAGACAGACCCCCTGGGAGGTTATTCGGCCACCTGTCCACCTTCTGCGCGATGGCGCGTCCTGACCCGAGCGTAAGATATGGTGCTGTACTTAACATTTGAATCCTCAAGAGCGACGTGCGCGAGCTCCAGACTCGAGCCATCATTATACTTCATAGGTGTCGGACCACCCTGGTTGTTGACCACGTTGTGTCAAGAGGTCAATACCGATACTGCTAGCCAGTAGCAGCAAGCAGAGTCATGGTCATCAGTAAGGATAGAAAGGCCGTTGTATTGCATTCCTCCATCCGTCCCCAGATCATTAGCTGCTTCCACTCATCAATCGATTGTAAGATCCTGTATGACAGACCAAGGGAATAGACTTTCTCAGCAATGAACTGAATGGTGATGCATGAATATCTGGTTCTGTGAAACGGAACGGCACGGTGTAGAGGGAAAGGCTCGAGGAGTTGAAGTCGCGTAAAGTACATCGCTTGGACGCGTCTCTGGAGCACGCTAGGGCGGATTCGAACATGTGTAGCACTGCATTCTCCAACACATGGAAAAAGGTAGCAACAGTACCACTGCCGTTCAATACTCATCAATGAACACGGTCGAGCTGCGGGCCCGAGCGTTCTTTCTGAATTGCAGGCTCCGGCAGTCCCGGTCTAGTGTCGCCGGACTGCATCGACGACAACTCCAGCCAGCTGCTCGCCGATGCTCAAGTAATCGCTTTCGACCCTACTATGTTACGAGTCCTATCTTCTATGTCAACGCTGAGCCCCATGCCGGTCATCTATACACGCTCCTACTCACCGATGTCTTGAAGAGATGGCAGGTGCTGAAAGGCGATACGCAAGCTGCCTTGTTGACTGGAACTGACGAGCATGGCATGAAAGTCCAGAAGGCAGCCGAGAAACTGTCCATGCCACCGAAAGAGCTGTGCGACAAGAACGCCCAGCAATTTCTGCAGCTAGCTGAAAAGGCCAATGTTTCCCTCGACCGCTTTATCAGGACCACAGATGCAGACCACAAAACCGCTGTCGAGCACTTTTGGAAAGAGCTGAAACAACGAGGCTACATCTACGAGTCCAAGCACGACGGCTGGTATGCTGTTAGCGACGAGACCTTCTATCCCGAGTCTCAGGTGCATCTAGTACTTGATCCGGCCACTGGACGAAAGCTGCATGCTTCCAAGGAGACAGGCAAGGAGGTGGAATGGACTTCAGAAGTCAACTACCATTTTCGACTCTCTGCTTTCCGGGATCGCCTATTGGAGCACTACGAGCAACATCCCGAGTTCATTGTCCCTGAAGAGCGCATGAACTTCATCAAGAAGGAAGTGCAGGCAGGTCTCCAGGACCTGTCTGTGTCTAGACCCAGCTCAAGGTTGCAATGGGGTATTCGCGTCCCTGGTGATGAGACCCAGACGATATATGTTTGGCTGGACGCCCTCATAAACTACCTCACTATGACAGGTTATCCCTCTGGTGAGGGAAACAAGCACAAACTCTGGCCGCCAAACGCTCAAGTCATCGGCAAGGACATTGTCCGATTCCATACCATCTACTGGCCTGCTTTCCTGATGGCACTCGATATACCTTTGCCGAGAGGCTTTCTGACTCATGCTCATTGGACCATGGGTAAGGCGAAGATGTCCAAGTCTCTGGGGAACGGCGTAAACCCGTTCTTTGCTATTGAGAGATATGGATTAGATACCATACGATACTTCATGGTCTACGCCGGCGGCATAGTCAACGATGCAGACTATGACAACTCCTTCATTGTTGAGCATTACCAGAAAGGTCTCCAAGGTGGTCTGGGAAACCTCCTAGCTCGAATCATGTTGGGCACGTGGAGCATTCGCAAGGCCATCGTCGAAGTCACCAGGGACGCGACGCAAGATATCTCCCATCGGCCGCCATTCGTTCAGGACATGATCAAGAAGATCGACGAGACTGCTACTATCGCAGACAGCGCGATTGAGCGCCATCTAGACCCCCGCTCTGCCATACGTACCATCATGGACCTTGTTTTCGAGACAAACAGATTCATCTCATCCGCCGAGCCATGGAACCTGGTCAAGCTCGGGGACCGAGGTAGCAGAATGCAGCTTCACGAGATCATTTACACTGTTTCCGAGTCTCTCCGTGTTGCCTGCATCTTGCTGCAGCCATTCATGCCAGACAAGATGCAGCAGGCGTTGGATTCGCTGGAAGTAGCGCCTGACAACAGGGGTTTCCAGTATGCAGCCTATGGACGCGACACAACCTACGCACTCACGGTCAGTGCGAAGGCTCAGGAGAGCAGGCTGAAGAGAAAGAAGATTAAGCACGCCAAAGACAATGTGCTCTTCCCACCACTCATGGCGGAATTCTAGGCCGCGAAGATTAATGTTGCCTCACTAGGGGTATGGCATCCTCACTCAAGCTCGCCCGAGCGTAAGCGGAAAGTGACGATGCCATTACCTACACAGAAACCTCAAGCGTGTTCCATGACCTTATTTTGGAACCTAACGCGAAAACTCAACGGCGCGTCACAAGGCGTCGTCTGCATGTCTGGAAACGTGGATTCCTGATTGGGAGTCGATCTCCTCACCTTCCTGCTTTGAAGTCCGGGGCGGCCTTCTCCAAACGGTACCTGCATAAGCTTGCCCCAGGCATGCTACGCTAGGTTGTCGGAACTACGGCTTATCGATGAACGCATTTCAAAAATTCTCTAGGGATGCAACAGTACAAGAACCACGAATATCTACATCAAAAACCTGGGGAAGAAGAGTGTGTCTGCGCAAACAACACAAATACCGCCAACATGGGATCTATAGCCCTTCCTACACCAAAGACAAAACCATGGATCGAGACACCACTAGTTGAATCAAGCACGCTCTCCAAAGCCGCAGGCTGGTAAGTCCGCACCGTAGCCACCCACCTCCCCTACAATTCAACCTCATTAACGACTCCCAGCCGGATCTTCCTCAAGCTCGAAAACCTTCAACCTTCCGGCTCGTTCAAATCCCGCGGCATCGGCAACCTCCTCCTCCAAGCCATCAGAGCTCAACAATCCTCCTCCGATGACCGACCCCTGCATTTCCACGCCTCATCTGGCGGCAACGCCGGCCTCGCCTGCGTCACAGCCGCCGTATCCCTCGGCTACCGCTCCAGGATCGCCGTTCC
>Ga0210040_10002255_pt1 | contig 27481 bp, 12 predicted proteins | sample CryGeyCG12114_NA_FD_185462 | JGI IMG/M metagenome (GOLD analysis project Ga0210040, IMG submission 185462) | Groundwater microbial communities from aquifer - Crystal Geyser CG19_WC_8/21/14_NA (SPAdes) (version 2) | ecosystem: Environmental > Aquatic > Deep subsurface > Groundwater | place: USA... | reverse complement strand
TTAAAGTTTCATGACGACCACCAATTCCCATGCATGTTGTAAAATCGTCTCTCAGACCACTTAATTACTCGCAGCCAAACTCATCCATTTCTTCACACAGCGGCTCATACACTGTACTGTATGTAGCCAGACTCCGAATCTCATTTTTATGCTCATTAATAATGATGAAACATTTGTTAGGGTGCTCTATCAGTTATAATTGCAATTCTTAAACTTTTTTATCGTGTATAATCTAATGCCACTCTTTTGTTCTGGATAATAATGTGGCAATAGTTTCTTTAACCATTATGCATGGCTAGATACACTGTAATTGGAAACATGAAACTGCAGGAATTTGAATTATATGAAGAAAAATGGTAGTTTTGCTCGCATTTTTTATCCACGGATATCAATGTCAATACATTCGGCATTCTTTTCCCGTTAAAGTAGAATTATTCATGTATTGTTTCAGGAAATGTGTTTTGTACACATTTTGCTCTTCTATTATGTGCTACAGTGACTTACAGCATTAGATTCTATCTGCACACCAAATCTTATTTGTATTTGTGGACTACTCTACTGTAGTTTTATCCATTCGATGCCCTAATGTGTGTTTTGGGAAATGAACAGTTCCCCATCTGTGTGTGGCTACTGATGAGCTTACTTGAGATCATCAAATGGCATCCGCGTATGGATTTGTGTAGTATCTAACAATATCGGAGAAAAATATTGCTGCGAATGATTGGATAGATTGCCCAAAAATTTGGATCACTGCTCTGAGCTAGTTAGTTAGTTGGATGACAGCTACAGAATTTTCTTAGATTTTGGGTTTGCGGACATGCCGCGCCTTTTAATTACAAAGGAAGCACGGAAATTCCTGATTCCCCATAAAGCATTGTGTGAATTATTGTAGGACCGCTGCATTAATAAGGGTTGACCCCAAATCCATTTGGGAGGAGTGGGACTGTCAACTATAAGATGTCCCTAGCTGAGCAAACGGGGATATAGGGAAGAAGGAATAAGAAAATGGGAGAGCTCCATTTTATTCCCTAAATTTTGTGCGAGAGTCGACAAAACTCATTAGCAGCCCGTCTCTCTTTGCTAAATTAAGTGGAAATGTAGGAAGAAATATAAATGGAACGCATTTCTTCGTCTCCCACAATAGTAATGCATTTATACTATGCATAGGGTCTTGTTGATGACAAGCAATGGAAATTCATGCAACGAATAAAAAGCCATCTGCCCTTTTTCTTAACTATAAGTGCTTCTGTATTAAATACACACCCTCGGTCATAATTCAACTGTGGTTCGTCCAACCATGAATCCGGATTTTAAAGTGAGCACTGATTTCCCAGCAAAATATTGCCGGCAAAGCTAACTATTTAAACCAAAAGAGTATTTTTATCCGCTGTAGTTAAGTGAGAGCCAATGGTGTGAAAAACAATTTGGTACAGTGGGTTACACTTTATGTTTTAGCTTTAGTTTTGGAAACATCAGAGGACGGTTTAATAACTTCATTTGCAAGTTTTACTGCGTTTTTCACTGAAAAACAATAGCACGCCAGAAATAGAGATTTTTTGAATCTTATAGCTGTTTATTTTCATTCAATATGAATCTAAGCCAACATTTTCTTTGGAGAAAATGGCTGACAATGTGTAATTTAGTTAGGTTAGTTCGTAAAAGAAGTGAAATCCGACCTGAGTAAAGTAAACTGTAGCAGATTGATGAGGATAGGGAAGTGTAGAAACTAGAGATACACACATAGATTATTTAGATGGGTGCTTGAACACGAGAACTTGTTTGACCTGTTGTTGATTAAGAATGAATGATTGGTACTCATTAAGAGGTGGGAATTTGGGCAGCCCGCAAATGTGTCAGCACTCGAATCCAATGGTGAGCTTAAATCATTCGTTTTGTGTGCTCACGAAATGATCGTTTACACGACGCTCCCCTTTGACATGTGTTCACAAGAGTGATGATTCAATCTGTTCGTCATAAATATTATTTCCTTAAATGGAATTCCCTTGCTCTTTCTTATTCCCAACAATTCACTATCTAAACTATACTGCAAGTTAAAAGCAACTGATTCATTTAACTGTGTCTTTAAATGTAATGTACTAACTAACTAAAAGTGCAAGTTGCAGAAGAGAGCAAATGAAAGCAAAAATTTAAGTTTAATTTTGACCACATTCTCTACACAGTTAGAATTTGCTATGCTAATTCAACCCACTGTCACCAATGCCCGTACTTGTGGTCCAAAATTCATAGGAAAGCACGTTGGGGAACACAATTATTATTATGCGTATATATAACTGTTGGCAGCATTTCATCTAATTAAAAGTTTGCTGGAAGCCTTCTATACACAATTTGATTTGAACATTTCCCCTATTCACACCAAAGTGTAGGTTTGAACCGTCTTCCCGAAATTCGTTAGCCTTTATAATTAAGTGAGCAAAATAATATACGAGTCTCTGTGCAGTTCAATCTACCACCCGATCGCAACCAGGCTCCCCAAAACTGTATAATATACCCAAGCCATATAAATTTATGAGAATAGCTTGTCATCTATCCTTTATTGTACGATTGCGATGTCAACTTTTTATTCCATTGTGCACTCCCAAATATTATCATGATGTACTGCACAAATATAAAAGTGACAAAAAGGGTACACGGAAATAGCTTGTACCCATTGTGTAACATATATGTATTTGCACAAGAGATTGACAATAATGGGGAAAAGGGAAGATCCGTAGGAAATAACTGAACTGAGATAATGGACAGTGTGTAGAGTTTTTGACCACTTTTGGGTGAAAACGAGTAATGCACTTACTTTATCACAAACGAAACTTTTCAAACCATAGGACTCTAACTCTCTACCCTTTTCAATTTCTTATGATTTGTAGGGGCAAAAGTAACTTTTTTTCTTGCCGATATTTTTTCACAAGTCTTTCACGAATTATTATTATCTATGGGTTGTTCATTTTGTTCCATGACCCAGATCATGCACCCTCTTGGAAAATGTGGAAGGAAGAGCCCTTTCACTTTTATTGGTGCAATAAAAAGCTATTTAGAGGGTGCATTTTTTCTACCTCCCTTTTCCCAGTGTATGGAAACATTTGCATTGTCTTTTTTGATGAATTGCAATCCACAATACGCTAAAAAATATATTTTAAACGGAAAGCAACCTTGCGAATGAATCTATATGTATATCTGGCGTGCATTCAAGTTTCCGGAACAAATATAAAGAAAGTTGACCAACTTGTGGAAAGATTAAAACTGAAAAAGTAATTTGGTCTAATACGTTTGAAAGTCTCTAACTAAAAGTAAAGTCCACAAAAGAAAAGTTTAACCAACAAAGTAAAAGTAGGGTAGACTTGCACATAATAGTTGCACTACACTATTTAGTTTAGTTAGTTAGTGGGTTGGGAATTAATAAAACTTGTACGAATGCAGATAGTTGCCACATGTGGAAACTTGGGCTGACCAATCTAATTTTTTCCTCCTTCTTTTGCGCTGCTGGGGATTTTAAAAAGTGCGAAAATGGCGTTTTGTTGAAGTTAGGTTTGACGCCTTTTTTAAAAAATGAACTTCCAAATACATTGGAATCTGTCGCTAGATACCTAATCTTCGATCGAATATTGTGGTGGTGTAATAGAAGCAAATATATATATATGATGCTTAGGTCCACATCGCAGTGTTAACATACAAAAAATACTTGAGTCCTTAATTTCCTATTCCATCGCACCAAAAATAAAACGACCAAATTCAAACCGAACAAAAAAAAAATACTAGCACTGCATAACAAAGAGTTCACATGTTCATTTCCCAACACAACATATAATGTGTATCATTGAGACATGATTTTTCACCCCATTACATTCACATTAGTCGTTATTTCCTTCCCTATTTTTTCCTTGGCTCCAAACAATACGAGATCTCTTTGATGCATCAAACAAACGAACAAAAAAAAGCCCTCAGAAAACAATATTTTCCCCTCATTATTTCAATGGGATGATAACAGCACAAAAAACTTACAACTGAATGTTAAAGTCAACGAACCAAACAAAACCACACACGTTATTCAATTAGTATGTAGTTTAGTAGACGTATTTTTTGTATATTCCATGCTTTTTCTTCCCATTCGGGCTCACTCACTATGGCTTGAATGCAAAATATTTGTACACGGTTCACCACGCACTGTGTATACTCCCTTGACTTCCTTTATTATTGTTTACTTACTTGCTATGCTGTATAGTTTTCTCCGCTTTTAAACGTCTTGTCTTGAGAAGGGTTCCCATTCCATGCACATTTCACGGGGATTTGAATCCTAAATAGTAAGCCGATCATAGATTGGTGCACTCTGGAAAATTTCCCTACTGAGTTTCACAAACCACCCAAACCAAAGTGGAAAATGATTAAAGGAACTGCTGGCGTGATTCAGGGAATTCCTCACATCTAAACTCCATGTAATTGCAAGAACAAGGTATAGTTCTCGAACTATAGGGTGCAAAGAAAAACCCATATATTAAATGAATGAAACAACGGCACAACCTAAATCGTCTCTGTAGCTACAATTCAGTAGCCTTGCACGGAATCCTTATTGTCTACCATTCACCATTAACTAACTAAACAATATGAGATTATCCTAATACTTATTGCGTAAACCCAATAAATTCTCCCAATAATAGGTAATCACATAACTAACTTGCCAACTAATAACCCATTTAATTGATCTCAAAGGCAATTTACTCACTTGTTTTGTGTGTTTAAATCTTCGGACCGGGAATCCCATATGGAGGCACATTTATTGAGCCAGATTTGTGCACCGGTAGAAAAAAGAAATCATTAGTAAACACATGACACTCTACGGAGAAACCTTTGCACAAACTCATTGTTTTTACTTATTCCCACGAACCCTATTGATAGACGTATGATACCCAAGGCTTCAAAAGTGGCAGAAATCCCTTTATGAGCTCACACAGTCATATATGTACATGTAGCGGGTAGCCTCTATCTTTTCACGTGCTGTGCTGTGAGTGCTGTATTACATACAATATGGAGCCGAAGCACGTGTTCCGTTGCAAAACGCTGGAATTGTGTGAGTGCAATTTGGTTTTTGGATTTAAACGCCGTATGAGAAAAATTGTATAAAGTTTAATGAATTCGATCTGCTGAAGAAGATTTCTTCGTATGGCTTCACATTGGGAGTTGCCATAGCTTGTCAGTTAACTTTACGGATTCAATTTTGAAAGTGTAGTTTAAGTTGGTGAACAGAAATTTATATATTTAGTACACAGACAATACGGACAATAAAGAACGGAGGAATATGAAAGAAATGTTGTTATCATTAGGATCATCATGACCATGATGTCTGACTAAAACAATGTTGTGTTGACTATGAATGTATGGCATGCATTCCCATCTGGTAGAAAAGAACAAAAGAGGAAAACAAGGAAATGAACTCTCTCTTTATTATTCAGGTTTCCACAGCCGTCAATTCTAATTAGAATTGAAAAGTGAAAAGAAAGGGAGAGCCAGCCACTTTCTCACTCTCCCAGTCAGTCACTGTATGCAAGAAATGGTTGAAAATCTCCAGAGGAATAATTTTAGCTCTCTCTTTCTATTCCGTAGAGATAAGACTGCACTATAGTATATGTTCTACTTTGGTTGGTTAGTATAAACAAACAAGCCATGCTCTTTTTCTCCTAACAATGGATGGGGAAGAAATATAAGAAAAGGAGAAATGAGATCTGTATCAACATTTGTTTTTATTATCCAACAGCACAGCAGACTGTGAGTTGGGCTCGAGTTGCTAATAAGTGCGTCGTTTGGGTCCATACTTTTAATGAATGGGAAATCTATATACATTTGAGTGACGGTCTGTGGTGTCGGCTACAAGATTTCGTTGCTAATCAATATGGCACAGAACTAATAATGAAGAATGTTTTAGAATACTCCTCTAGCATGTGCACTATAGAAAAAAACCTATCTTAATTCTTAAAACACTATTCACACAGTATTCTTAAAACAATCAACTATTTTAGAGGTTTGTTAAGAAATAAAATAAACAAATAAACAAAACAAAAATGCAACATTCACCAATCACCTATCAAAAAAGTATAGGATTCTTAACCAGTGAAAATTTTTGTAAATAATTCAAGTCACATACTATACGACTTCCAGACCCGTAGTAGTTAGTAACTAACTAGATAACTAAAAGTCGCGCCCACCATCTTTATCATCTGTGTCTGTGAAAATAATTAAATGCATTCATTCATTAACACCCATATGAAACTGGGAAAAGTTGAGACAAAAGTCAAAAGCAGTGAGACCGGGTACAAGAAATTTATAGATTCCTTTGCCAGTTGTACTAACTAACTAACTAAACATAAATAACAGGCCACCCTTAGTTGGTTATAAAACACAACTCATGTTGGCATTCACACATTTGGAAGCCTGCTGCTGCTGTTGTTGTTGTTGTCTTGTCCACTCTTCCCATATATAATAGGAATTCCCCAGACGCTCGAAAAAGATGCAGGCTGTGCAGAATACGATATAACCTTTTCTTGGGAACTATGCATCTTTTTGCCGAAGACTCGAAGACTTACCCCGATGTGGTCCACCAATTGGATTTATTTGTTCACCCTGGACAAGAACATTCATGTCGCTTGTCAATTCAAAAAGTTACAACATGTTATGTTGCCCATAAGATGGTGGCTAGTGTTTGTGTGTGCACTCGCGTCTATAACTCATGTTGGACAAAAGCCTGTGTCACACACAAAAACTCAAAGAAAGGGGTGAAGTCTCAATTCTTTTCTCTATTCCCCTGAAGATTTAAAAGCTGTTGACATTCTACCAGCTTACTTCTTACGAGCTACAAAGTTTTTTGTGTCCACTATTTTACTGTACATTGTGGACATAGGTCGATACTGTTTTCATGTTGTGAGAAAAAAGATATTCTTTAACTGTAAAACTGCATTTTTACAAGCAATACGTCCCAGACGCCCGAAACGAAAAAAAACAATATTAAACGAAAAATTATCAAGAAAAAAGTAATGTTTAACAGATAACATATTTTAGTAAACCAGTTTTACTCAAAACGTTCAAATCCTGATTTCTGTACCCAGGATGAAAACGTGGTCAATATGGTCCATAAATAAGTATTTACGTTGAAAAACACGGCTGTAAACTACCAAAGCCTTATAACGATATCACAAGGGTGGCACTATAGTTTATGAACAAAGAAAATTGAATCTTGCACCAACTTTAACCGTCTATTAAGCTGGCAACTAAATTTGGTAAAATAATAATATATGTCATCGTCATGCTTTCTTCCTTAAATCCGTCAACATCTTTAAGATTTCTGTTCACTTTATTTGTTCACACACGATATGTTATATATTGGAAATAACAAACTTTTCTGTTGTTCAAATTATATAACGCTGACTGAGTACATTATCCTGATGAAGATTTGAGAACTAAGAAATCGGTTTGATAAACTTTTTGTCACTCAATACTCGGAGCATAAACATAATGGGGAAATAATTGCAATGGAATAATAGCTTCTCTCATTTACGTTTAAAAGTAAGGAACCCACTAACAGTGGCGGCACACAGTACGTGCACAGAAAATGATGGAGAAAGCTTTCCCTTTTTAATCCCCCGTAGTAGTTGAGTATGAGAGTTTCTCTCCATCATCTCCCGTACTCCCAGAGTCTTAGGATTTGACACGTTTTAATTAATTTCTTTAATGAGTAAGGCGCTTCTAATGACGTGGAGCGGCAAAATTTCTACCGATTGGAAAATTGGCAGCCCCAGAGTTGCTTAAAACATAAAGCTTGTAACTCTTTCTCCCTTGTGTACTCATTTGGGTTCACAATTTCTAACTAACTAACTAGTATGGAATCCATGCATGGAAACCTTTATACTCATTAATTTCCATCTCCTTTCACTTTTCCAATTAGTCTCCGTTCCAACACTCTTTCACCCTTTTTTTCATCCTCAGCTCCTTTTTAATTAATGTCACATCATGCATATAGGTTAACAACGTCTAATGGCCACAATACAAACTAACTAGTATATCATCATGTAACAGGCAGGGTGTGAAATTCCGCGCATCCCACACTAACTATTCTTACATAGTAATAGTGGACAAAAGAGATGGGATCCAAAAATGACGAGATTTTAATTCTTTACAAGCAATATGTGCCCAGCATTGTTTTCCCTGTGTTGTTGTGAATAACAAATGAGTTTATAGTGCCTTTGAATTCTGTTAGTAGACAACATGTTTGTGTGGAGCGAGCAAGACAATGTGAACTCATATATGGCTTTCGTTACCCATTCATTTCTTTAAAGCTCCCCACTATTGAATTCCCATTAGTTGTACGTGGTACGTGTCAAGACGAGGGATGTTCCTGTTGTGATCTTCGGGTTGAAAAGCGCTCATCTATCTTCCAGCCTGCCAATTCTAAACGCTCTATGGAAAGGCTGCCTATGGTCTGGCTTCGCTCCCCTAATTAAGACAGCTGAGTAACGAATGGACCAAGAACTGACTGAGCCAGTTTGTGAATAGGTCGGATTTTTTCCAAAAAATTCAAAAAAACTAAAATAAAACGTCATTGCTCTTATTGCTTCAACCTTGACAGTCTCATTAGCCAGCTATTCAACTTGTATGATCAAGTTTTTCACCAAAGATGTTTAAAATTGGGTGGGAAATCTTCTAATTATTAGAAAACTACCCAGTTATTTAAAAATCCAATTTAATATTTTGTATGTAAAGACGGCTACATTATAGTTTACAAATACTGTTTAGATCTCTTTGCAGAAGATATTAAAATAAGGACCAAATCGAGTCTTTCTAGCTCTGCTGAGCCACAGTTAGTTTCCAATGGTGCAATCATTCAAAATTATACGTCAATTAGCTCCACGGGCTAATTATCCTAAGATAAAATTTGCGGTACAAAGGGAGCCACTAGAGATTTATTTAGAACAAAACGAGTCTCTGAGCAGAACCAACTAACTAATTCTTCTCTCAACACTTGAGCCACATGGAATAATGGATTCACACATACATACATTTGCCTAATGCTTATCATCATCATCATTTGGGTTGGTTTGAGATTTGGCCATGTTTTGCTTGCAGACTGACGGGAAATGTAGAAATCATCAATTCCATATCACTGTCTCATCCCTTTAATACTTGCGCTGCACTTTGTAAAGTAGTATAACAAAGAAAGGAAACTTATATCTTTTTGTAACTTACAGTTAGTTAGTTTATAGTTGGTTAGTTTTGTGCTCAACTTTTAATCCATGGCTGGTTGCAGAGAGAATAATCCTTTGGGAGAGTTTTTGGACAATCCATATCGCTTATGATAAAATTACATGTGAAAATGGAAGGAAATGACCTTGTCCTTGTCCTTTGGTTAATCTGAGTTGACTTTAGTTTACAAGTGCAAACTTGTGCTGGTGTAGAAACTAGTTTTACCTTTTCCATCATAAAGGGGAAAGTTTAGTTTCCACTAATATACTCTGTCGGAGGAGTTTCCCCGACACCAAAACTAGTTCGAAATATATCCACAAAACTAAACTTTGCCCATAACGAAAATTTCACAAACTTTAACCCACGGTCATTGACTCGTTCAAACGTAATATAGTTTGGCTAGAACATTTTTGTACAAACACCTTACATTATATTTATCACCTTTTTGACCATGACAATTACATTACGTCTTTTTTGTTGTGGTGTGCAAGTAAGTACTAGTAGCAAAAGTTAAAACGAGGAAATTATTCCTATGTACTGTACTAATGCACACCTTTTTCTGGGTTTCGTATTCTTCCTATTTACTAACTAACTAACTAACTAACCTAACGTACGTACGTACAATATAGATGGCTAGACTGTACTTTATGCATACATAGTTCCAGTGTGTGTAAATTGAATTATTTTGTCTGCCTACAAAAAGTTGTATGCACAAATAAATTACTGCACAAGGACGATAACGAGGAAAACTTTTTATACGAAACTTTACAATGCTGCTAACTACTAACTAACTAACTAACTAGGGAAGTTGGATGGTCTAGCCTACCACTTGGGTGAATGAAATCAATAGGGAATTTATATACACAATGGATGGGAATGAGGCCACAAGTTAGTCTGGTGAGAGCAAATTGTGCTCCTAAATGGAAATATACAAATGTAGGGATGACACACGGGGAAACAAAGAGATTGGAAATGCTCACCATGAAAATTCATTCCACTGATTGAATGTATGCAAAAATATTCTGAGCTCAATGAGCTCTCTTTTATACTACTATGCGTATACGGAGGAATCTAAGGGTGAGGAGTATAGTTAGTTAGTTAGTTAGTTAGTTAGTATTGAAGACAGCTTTTTCCATAGGTTGTGCTTGTTGGACGCTAATGCAATTCATGCATCAGTACACATTCAGATGAAAAGAAGAAGGAGAGAAGAATATTCATTAACTTAGATATTTCTTTCTTTCTAATGCAGTGAATAGGTCTGTCTGCCGATTTCATTTGCCTTGGGCGGCGGCTTAAAATTTGGGAAAACATATTTTCCTGAAATGAATCCAACTTTTCAAAAAAGCGTTTCATAATTAACTCAAAATACATTCCTTTTTCATTTTACTTATAAATATTGTTCCCAGGTTAGAGAAAAACGATGAATCTATATTATTCTTGCTATTGAAAATTATCCTTACGCTTGAATTTACAAAATGACAAAAAAACAATAATGTTTTCTTTGTGAATGTGAAATTAGCCAGAGTTTTAATCCCAATAGTGAAAAAAATCGGCAATACATAGCCCTTCTGCCGAAATCCGATAGATTCCTGTCATTTATATTAGGGAGCCGTACAAACGAGTTAGTTAGTCAATGACTGAGAAAAGAGGACGACTTTTTTTGAGCATACAAACCTCCCTTTTTTTCTCTCTACTGAGCTGAAACGAAGATGAAGAAATTAGTCATTGGGAAAGCCGCGGATAGGGAAAAGCTGTGGTTCCACTGTTCAAATTAAATGGGTTCATTATGAACCAAGTCTTGGGAGAAAGTCGTAAAGAAAAGCGAGGGGAATGGCTAAATAACCTCTCTTTTATTTTTTCGCCTTCCTTCTTTTAATATATGCATGTGGCGCTCTCATCATTGTACTCTGTTAGTTTTATAAAACCATCCAACTAACTAACTAACTAACTACTAACCTGAGGTTCCTTCAATCTCACACACCCAGTGGAATCATCCCGTATATTTAGATGGTGATTCAAGAAAACTCTTCTCTTTTAATAGTATGCTCATGTATGAACAAACCTAACTTGTCCAAACTCATACACAGCACAAACGGGAGATGGGATGTACCCAGTTTTTGTAATAAGACGCAGTTAGTTAGTACACAACCCCTTCTCATTATAATGGTAGTATGTAATTCAAGTTTTTAGTGGCCATTTGAACCCACGGGTGAAAATGAAGGCAACTTTTCATGAGAAAACAAAAGTAATAACCACCAAGTCAAATAAAAATGGCAGGTGAGATTTCACTCCTTATGTAAACAAGTTGGTGGCATGCAAACCCCTTTACATTATAATGATGACTTTTTTGTCAACAAAAAGTATCAAGTGAGAGCAATTCATTATTTCTTCCTTAATAAGAAATTTTATTATGAAAGACCCTGTATATGACAATTCTGAGTGAACGAAATCTTTTTGTTTTGCTGTCACTTTTTCTAGCTTTCCAGCAGCAATCCCTTACATGCATGTGAAGGAAAGAAGGGGAGCTAATTTTCTGTCGGTAATTAACAGAGGGAGAAGGGAAAACGAAAAAACAATGCGCTTTGTTTTCTGTATAAATCACAAAGAGAAGGAAAGGGTCCTAAAAAAAGGAGAACATGATAATAATACAAGACACGGGGTAAGTCAGAGACCAAAGGACGTATAAATCACCTGATTATCACACCAAGAAAAGCAAAGATCAGAATCATTTTGGTCTCCTCTAGGCACTTTTGTTGGGCTCACAAAATCCTCTTGTATAACTTACTTACTCACTGCATCATATATAATGAAGAGGACACATAGGAGCTGTATACAATACAAAGGGGAGCTCTAACTATTGTGTGTGCAGTGTGTGTGCTATATCATATGTGACTGGGAATTAGGAAAGATTATACATTTGGTAACTAAACTAACTAACTAACTTATTTACTATAGCTAGTTGCAACTTAAGATATTATGAATTTTAACCAGTGAGATTTCCTTAGTTTGTGCACGTCAGAACGGTGATTAGAAAAAGATTTTTTGGTAACTACATAGGTTAGATTTGTTGGCAATTTAAAGAATTTTTACGATATGTATATATACAATCAATTGGGTGTAATTAGTTAGGAGAGGAGCCCAGAAAATAAGATGGATAGTTATTTATAAGAGTTAGTTAGAATCAATCTTGAGATTGGTATGGAAAAGCACTTTGTGAGTACGTGCTATTTTTGTGAAATGTAATTAAACGGAGGTTATACCCCAAGTGAAAGAGGAATGGCCCCTTTTGTAAAATCAGGAATTATGGGCCTAGAAATTAGTCCGTTGGGGTCTTCTCCTTCTCTGGCCAAAAGTTTGGAGCTACCAAATCATACTGTTGGTCTTCACATGCTTTGTTTACCGCATTCTTTAGATTGTGATCCTTTTCTCTAGAATAGAGTATTTTCGAGATTTTTAGGGAATTCTAGAAGGCTGGTTATAGCTAAACTCTTTGGTATTTCAAAACATTACAGAACTTTAAATTTTTTTCGGACGGAAGATAGTTTTTTAATCCTGTTTACAATTTACAGTGAAAGTGGTGAAAGCGTAGTGCTTAGGTGAGCAAATGATTTATAACACAGATAAGCTCAGGATTTTTAAAGTCTTGCTTTACTCATTGATTCAAGAAATGCATTTTACAAAACAATATACTAAAATATTATGATAAATCCCAAAATAGGAGTCTATTCCCAATTTTAGCCAAATTCTCACATATACGAGCACAAAACATTAGTTTACAAGCCCTGAACCTTATTTACAAGACGAGAGATGTGCGTTTCCCTTTTTAGTTAGGTTGTAACTCGAGAGCGTGCTTTTGACGCGGACGGGAGCCACATTAACACGCCAGTAATTAAGATTTGGAGAACAAGCAAGTGGAACAGAAGATAGGGAATTGTTCCTTCTATAGAACACGTATACTTTCTTACGACTCACTTACTTGCACTTATACATGTGTTTTATATGGGTTGAGTTCGGGTGTCTACCCAACAGTGAAAGTATAGTTATAGTTGGCTAACTAAACTTGAACCGAAAAATTCAGAAACATTACTTTTAGGCTGAAAAAAAGATTTAGTATTCTAGATGATTACTAACTAACTATGATGATGCTTAGACCTCCAATCATTATATAGACTCTCAATTAATTTTAATTTGCCAATTTTTTGCCGACGGATATAAATGCAAGCAATAAAATTTGTCATCTTCGTGCTCCCTTTAGACTAGTGAAACTTTTTTGTGCTAGAAACTTTTTCTTTTTTTGTATTATTGGATTCTTACGTATAAAAGTGGACCAAGATCGGACTTACTACTGTACTGTGCACTATTTAAATAACAAAAACTTAAATTTTTTGTTAACTTACTGTTATATTGAAAAATTTAGCTTTTCATTATACATGTTGTGGTCTTGAAAACATGTTCTGTTTTCCTGTGTCATCTTTCTCTTTATTGTAAACTGAAATCAAGCAAAAAATATTATATCTGTAGTCAATACTTCGTTTTTTTTCAAATTCCATATTATTCGCTAGTGAAAAAATCGTCAAATTATTGTAAATGTTGCAAAGCATGATGCAAATTTTCCCGATCTCCGCTAACTAAGGTCACCAGAACACGGGGAGTAATAGTAGTACAATAGCTGGCGCCAGGAAAGTGGCCAGCGATAAGAGTGTGGGAACAATAGAGCAAACGTAAGCTGAAACACACGAACCCAAGATATTGATATGGAGTGCTCCTATCTATCCTCTATCTATACTCAACATGAATTGGTCTTGCATGATCATCCTTATGGGACATTGCCCAAGGTATACATATTACATAGACTGAGCGAGAAGGATTCGTAAAAACTTGCACTAACAATAGTGTGTGTGCTGCAAAGAGATAAAAGTTTTTCCTCTCCTTCACAGTAATGTTGTCCAATGTACGTATACATAGGGAAGCTCAGAACTTGTGAAGATGATGATGACAACTTTTTTTACACTCGTCTGTGTGAAGTCATGTATAAGGCTATCTCTTTTTTCGGGTCCAAAAAACTTGTATCCAGCCAAAGTTAGTTGGGATCAACCATACAAGAAATAATGATGATTGTGTCTAGCAAATGCAAAAAAAAGTTTATCGTGCTACATGCTACAGGCAAAAATTTTCACTTGATAGATTTAACTCGCTTTAATTCAGTTTGGAAGGTTTTGATTAGTTAGTTAGTTAGTTAGATTGCGATTTCATTGATTTTGAGATTAACGCAACACCCAACTTTGTATGTACAAGCAAACTTATACTAACTAACTAGTATACTTGTAGCAAACATTGGAAACTAGAACACAAAACAATTTATTTGCCGTTCATAAAGGAAACTATAAACTAACTAACTAACTAGCAAACTAAACTAAAGGTTATGCACTTTTACTACCAACTATGAATGCGTTGTAATCGAGGCTATAAACACTTCATGCTCTACTTTTCACTTTACAAACTTACTCAATACAGTTTTACATCCAGTTTTAAATAATTTATCGCTCACATTTTATAATCTCACACTGTAAAATCGTATTCACCTTCCTATTAAAACTAAATGTTATTTAACAACTTTTCCCAGAGACTCAAAATACCCCAAACATGGTTGCGATTCTGCTATCCACAGTTAGCTCGTTTTAGCTGCCTACCAAATCGTACATTGTGGATCACAAGGGGGTAGTTTTATTCCCATTTCTTCCTTTCACTCTCTAGCCATGCATAAGACTAGGGAGCTGTAGCAATAGTTCCGTATTCACGCTTTGTCCGTGATTCAGGCAACATCAACTTCTTACTTGCTCTAGCTACAGATTCCCATTGCTGCTAGGAAATCTTGAGCCCCCTACTACTACTAACTGTGTATACTTTCTACTATTTCTACGTGTGGGACAAACTTACTACTACTACTAACTACACACTTTCACACTCCCCTTGTTGAATCCATTCACAAGAATTTACCCTGGTCTCCACGAAAGGGTGAAAAAGTGAAACAATTCTCTCTCTCTATGTGTATGTGTGTGCGCTCAAAACAATTTTGTTTCTTCACCGGTGCCATTGAGCTGCAGCAAAAAAACTAACTAACTAACTGTATATTCATTACATTGTACATAAAATCTCTCATGCCCAATTTTTGCGTCCCGCATTCACTGTTTCTAGATACCCAATTTTCTTAACAAGTTGGCATAAGGTGAAAGTGATTTGACACTTGACATCCACTTTGTGAATGCAATATTATGTCACTTGTCTACCCTGGTGTCCCTGGAGTCACACGATGCTATTTCATAACGGAAATGACGGAACAAGATGTGACAGTGATGTGCACATAAGAGGTAAGGAATATGAATTGTATTCTTATAGTAAGCCAGTTAGTACATGCATTCCGTTTTTCTGGAACAAAAGGCAACGGGTTGATACTGTTATTTAAGTATGTAAAACTAGTGTGTGTTTGAAAACAGTTGGCCCGACACTAAAATCCTCTGCATTTTAGAATGCTTCCAGTTTTCTTGTCAAATCATATACTGCTGGCATCATTACTGAGAGAATCATCTGTGCACTCAAAAGTTTGGGAAACTTGGTCCGTAATAAATAGCATACACATACTATACAATACAAACGAACCCTGTTGTTTGTTTATTTTATTAGCCAAGTAAGTAAGGAGCAGGAGAGACAGCTGGAGCTCTATAAATGAAGAGCAAGAGCTGGAAAATTAATTAATTTCCTTTAGAAATTCATGCGGAGGTGTGAACGGATGCTTTACGACCATCTTTTAAAGCAGTGGCCAAAAATTGAAGGAAATTTACTGCCATTTTACCTAATAGATTCTGTAGTGTAACAGCTGGAGTTTAGTTAGAGGCTGTGAAGAACAAGCATGACTCTGTGCTCAGAGACTCGAAAAGTTTTCACTGCCAAATGTATGCATCCCATGACTTGGAGCCATTTGAAATACCATTGTGTAAGTAGCGTACCTACCACCATGAGTGAATAACAAGTTTCCCCGTCGGTGAAATTCTCTTTGGCTTTTTTTTTCTCTACCAACCACTGGTCGTTAGTGGATTCTTTTTTCTTCCCTTTTGCATACGCGAGATGAATAGGCACGCACTGACTACCCTTTTATTCCACCACTCTATTGTCCAATATGCATAAAAGTGGAAGGTGCTCAGAATTGTGTGGTGAAAAAAGGTTCCCAAAACGTCACCTTTTGGGAAAGGGTGATGTTCATTTTCTTGAGCCCTGTGAGCGGAATTCCCAAAAGGTTTTTTCTCAACCAAATGTTTGGCACGCTTTGAATATCACCCAATTGATTCACATGTGTGAAGATGTGTTCTGCATATATGCATTCATGCGTGCATAAAGAATCCGTATGAATTCATAAGATCCACTTGTAGGGTACAAAAAGTGTGGCCACTCATGTGTACACATGTTTCACACTCCTGGAGTTATAGTTAGTTCCGAAGGATCTATGTTTATGGAAAAAATGGAAATTATAAGCTGCATAATTGGATAAATCTCTCGCTTAAAGGGTGGAAAAATCTTTGCTCATGCAATCACGTGTACACAGCTCATGTTTACACACGCTTAAGTAAGTTTTATATACGCTGTAAGTAAGTTACCAACTAGCTAGCTAGTTAAAGAAATAGATACAGGTTACGTTTTCTTTCGGGGAGGAACCAGTTAGTACGTGTGTAAACATAGTAACGACACTTAAATTTAACGAGCTGGAATATGAGGGCTAAAAATCCGCTCTGCTCACCTTATAGAGAGACCCGGCCTACCCGTTTTGTATGTATGACACAAGATTTTGGGCAAAAATGCTCCTTGTGTGTTCTCATCCCCTGCATTTGAGTGGAGTGTGTAAAAATCCTCATATTAGCAGCTCAACTCTCATTCTACAGGGATATTAATCATTTGAGGAAAGTTTGGAGACGGCTAAGATTCCCCGTGTCATAATTCCATACGGGTGCCATGTGAGAATCTTGTGTTTACATTGAGCGTCTCATAAAAACCTATGAAATATTGACAAGGCAGGAATTATTAGCGCTGTGTGTGTACTCATGTTGAAATAAAGTTGAAAAATAAAGTAATATCTGTCTCACGTCTACGTGTAAGTTAGGACTAACTAACTAACTCACAGGAGAAAGTCATTTTTTGGTCCAATACTAACTGTACTCAATAAATATGTGTGCAAGGTTGACAGTGGGAAAGTTGTTGGAACTTGCTCACATAACATGTAATTCTCACGAGACTTTCTATAAAAGTCAGGGGACATTACATAATTTATCTTGGTGAACAAGACCTTCTCCCTTTTATTTGCCACTGGGGCGTTTTGCGCTACTAATGTATTGGTGACTTTCTGTACTTGGGTTCGTCGGTTCAGTCACAAAGCTAACCATGTTTACCGTGGATTTTGTGACCGTCGGATTTTTAAGTCAGTTTGATTGAGACACAAAATTTTACACACATTTTGATGTTGCTTACTTTTAACACAATCCGTTGGTCAAATCTACATTTCTACTTCCGCACGCATTATCTTTCCAACTCCCGCTAATCTTTTGAAAACTTCATACATTGTGAACGTTCTTTTCTATTTTAACATAAAAATTTAAACGCCATTAAAGTCACACAATAAACTCCAGGCAATATTATACTTTTACTATGAGTACGGACTCTGTGGTTAGAAAGCAGATTAGAAAACTAATATTTCCCATGCGTTTTGAGTCAATTACATGGCCGAATTCCGTCCTACGCTAAACACACAATATTGTACACAAGTGCCCCGGGTTATCGGTCAAGACAAAAGTAAAACTCCCTGGTGAAATACTCGGATGACATGACTCTTGACTCGTCCTCTCATTTATATGAGGATTCTCCCTTTCTTTTCCAAGTGTGAATTCCCGTGCACTTTGTGAATAGACCTTGTCAGTGTCTGTGATTCCAATTAGGTAATTAGCACACACACACACATAGACTTTCAGTTCCCTTTCGTTTTGTGTTGTGATGATGAGTCCCTTTTCCCCCTTTCTATTGACTTGTGTACAACAAGTTTTGTAACTCACATTTTCATCATCAAGTCTTTTCACACTCGGCCATCCAATGGAAATGGAACTAATGGGCTCCATTTGGACACGAACAAATCTGTTCGAGTGCACTATACCAGTTGTACACTCTTGTAGAGTTAGTTAGTTAGTTAGCACTCGGGTCTTGCCCCATTGTTCTCATATCTCTAAGATACAAATGGATTCTGTGGACAAATGCAATAGAATTCCAATTCTATGCATACGGACAAAAACTATGGGGTGTTGGTCTGTCAATGGACATGAAATTTTCTCCATTTTGAGTTTCTAACTTTAAAACACAGAAGATATGTTTTACTTTGGTTGAATGACCTGCCATATTATTTGATATCTAACGGCGTGCACACGTCCAATTTTTTCAAGTATATACCAATTGTGAGCCACTCTTTCATTTGGGAGCACTCGAAACTTTTTTCTTTTCACAAGAAATAGCTTGTAAAGATTCCATTCGAGTGTCTCTCGTTCACTTTGCCTTTTATTCTACAGCCTTGCCTCTGGTAATGACACACACACGGGCCCATCTTCTAGTATTTGTATTATTTCAGTCTGTTGTTTGATACAAAGGGTTTTTGTAGCCAAAATGGACCATCACTACCGTTGGCTACTGGTCAGTCAGTCACGTTTCAACCTATGCTTAACAAGGAAAGCCCAAAAGAGCGGAGAAAAAATTAATTTCGTTTGGTCCGCACTCAGAAGGTATTGTAGATTGGTTAGCATCAGGGAATTTCCGCTCCATTGGAATGAGCATTATTATGGCTCATCTATAAATGAGATGAAAAAATCCACCCTTGGAGTTAGAGTTAGAGCTACCGCATACCAGTCAGTATATAGTTTGTAATAGGGAATGAAGGAGAGAATGTGATTATTTTCCTTTCGGGCGGCATCATTCCCCTTTTTTTCCTTGAGTGGAGAGAAAGTTTGTCGGACATGAGATTTACACATTCTTATGCATACACTCTAGAACTAACAATGGGAGTGAGAATTGCGTATGTATGAGTTTCCAATCCAATGGATTTATTTTTACATTGCACCGAGTGGAACGGATGTGTCCACCCACAGGAATTAGATGGCCAAGACTACTCTGTGCATAATAACAGGAAAGTTGGGAAGGAAATCATAACTTTTGGCGGCGGATAGGGACAAACATGACAAATTCTCTATTTGCATTCAAACAAGATAGATTTTTTCCTGTGACCATTCGGTTTTTTTGGTCACTTTTGTTGAATTGAACAAGATCATTGGTACTGGCTAGCGGATCCTTTGGGAGATGTATTGGTTTCACAATGGAAAGCCATTTGAATTCAAATTTTGTGCTGGGATTGCACAAAAATAGGGTAGTTTTAACGATCCCTGTCCACTACTTTGGGTATGGGAAAATGTCAAGTGATTGTGGTATCAAGATATAGACTGTTCCCTATTTTATTATTATTGACTGGTTGCAATGTACTAACTAACTAACTAACTGCAGATTACGCGCAAATAAGTGAGTGAGTAAATACTATAAGTATGTAGTGCTGGAGAGAAAGCCCGTACCATTCACGAGCTTGATGAAAGTTAATCTCACACGTTAATGTGACTATCCATCCTTTTTTGGTTTTATGATGAGAATCATTGTAGCTGTAACTACGCCAGGGAAAAATGCTACTCCAAATAATAATATCATGTCATTCCAATTCACATCACATAGGCACTAACTGCACGGAAATAATGTCTAATTCTCTATACTGAGAGGGTAGTTTAGAGCATTCGTGGTGAGTTTTGTGAACACTGTACAATGTATGGGTCCATGTGAAAACACGTACGGCATAGTTCAGAGTTCAGACTTGAAAAGCACTATCTGCTTTTCATCTATTACAAAATTAGAAACATTTAGACAGATTTTTAGTAAATTAATATACAATGGCTGCAAAATTGAGCAGTTAGTACAATTTTTCACCGTTTTAATTTAAAATTGTAAGATATTTTTTGAGCATCTAAAAGCCATGGAAAGCCATGCTGCATTAAATGTTTACACAAAATGATGCAATGATGCTAAGGAATTGCATATTTTTGCTTTGTTAAAAATTCTCAGTCAGTAATAGTGACAGTTTTTTTGGACTACAGCTTGAAATGAAATGTGTATTATGTATTGGGAAGCTAAAACTACAAATCATTCCGACCTATGTATTGCTACACACCGTACTTTATGAAGGTAAGATGATTCCCAATGCACACACACACATGCGACAAACTCCTTTTTTTCACGGCAATATCTAATGCACAGGAATTACCGTAGCTTTCTTCATCCATGCCTTTAATTTGGGGCTCACGCGACCGTTTTCTCTCTCCCAGTGTCATTCTTAACCACCACGTAGGAAGGGAAAAAAGTTTTCCACTTTTTTCTTCTCATGTGTGCCCATCACGCGATCACTTTTTCATACCATGAAGTGCATCTGGTACGCCAATGTACTACTGTTATATCAAGTTGGGAGTTAGTTAGTCTCAATTACTTTTACTTAAACAATGGGAACAGATAGAAAATTTTGGAGCTCATAAATTGCACGTTGAGTTTGTAATGTTTTTTTGTTCACCAACCACAGCTACTTGAAAAACATTAGTTGTACACAAGAATAGAGTAGTATTCATGAATTAATTAATGATAGGGATGGATTTTTGTGTGCCCATTTGTATCTAGCCAAAATGCTTTCACCATATTGGGGTAATGTGACTTCCCCCTACGTGAAAGGTAGTTCAGGTCTGAACATAAAAACAATCTAGATCCAGTGCAATCTGATAGCCTGAACCCATGCTTTGAAACAAACAGGACAAAAAGTGAATTTTTTTAGCATCTAAACTCATCACTTGTATTGCACCCATACAGATTCAATGGAGTCAATGAGTCGTGTAAATAGAGCTTTCAGCTGTCTCCCAAATTTCCATTTATTTCCTCCAAACTTTGTGTGGTACAATTTTCTAAGAGATTTGACTTCTCCTTTAAGGTATCAGCAAATGTTTTCTAGTTACAACAATTCAGCTGAATCCACTTTGTGTGCCTGTATTGAGGAGATATTGGGAGATTTCCGCTTAAAACTAACTTTCCATTCCCTTGTAAAGGTATACTCTCCTCTGTTGGCCACCAGCATAAGTCACTCACTCAGTCAGTCAGTCTCAGTTACTTACTTACTTTTAGCAGTAGTAGTAGTGTAAGCCGAGTCACACAGAGCAAACATAAGTAACCCGTCAACAAAGCACACAATTCTTTTCTGTATAAAAAAATACACTGGCTACCCCTGTGTTTGTTCCTGTACCAACCATTCCTTTATATACACAATGGACAGACTAAACCCTTTTGGAACCAACTGAACTCAATGTCTTCTTTCTTGTCAATATAATAGTTAGAAGTAGTAGTGAGTATCACGTTCACAGAAAGTGAACTTTTTTTAGCTTGTCTTCTTGTCATGGGGAAAAATCAGCTCGAGTGGGAAAACAATGAAATCAGGGTTTGGTACGATGCCCATCCATTCCTTCCGGAAGTTTGTTTGGGATCTCCCCAATCCCAAATGGTAGAACACAACTTGTGCCTCCAGCATTCCTTCATTCAATAAGTAATAGTGACTGAGTGAAGAGATCCTAACTAAGAACCATATGCCAAATGCCATAAATCCTATTGACGGATTGGCTCTGTAGCATTTCCTTCCAACTTATTTTTATGTACAAGCTCTGTTTCCGAAATCATTTCGGTAACGAAGATGAATCCCCTTTTATTGATATGCCTGTCTCTATGTGTATTCACTTTGCCTACGGTTATATTAATAATAATATACAGTCATCATGATAATAATAATACTAACTAGCTATATGGCCACTTTTGTTTTCCTAGTTTCCTATCTGTCACTATTTGTTTGCACGGGCGGGCTCTGTATAGCTATCCAGTTTGATGAATCAATTAGAAAAATGTGTATGGAAAGTGACGGCTTCCGAGAGATATATTTCCCTTTGTGCTCTTCAAAGTTGGCTTAACCCATTTCTTTGCCTTTGTCGGGTATATAATAGAACAAAGGAGTTTACATTTCCAGTGCTGTTGTGTATGACTATGGGAAGGAAGTGAGAAAAATAAGGAGCATTGTTATTTTTTGTCAAGAGTTGGTGTTGACAGATTTCCACGACTTTGTAGATATCTGTATACAGGGAGTTGTTGGGGAAACTAACGGTAAACAGAATCTAACTATTGCACGTAAATCATTTAGTCTTAGGAATTACACCACACGGTGAAAAAAAGCGACCAGATTTCTCATCTTTTATTTATACGGAAAAAATGAGCAGCAGCAGCAGGTTGCTCTCATGAGAAGAAAAAGCAAATGAAAATAAAGTAGAAAAAAGAGCGGTTTTTTCCCTCCTGGGACGTGTTCATCAAAGAGACGGGATGCATATAAAAGCTCATTTATGTATGTGATGGACGTGATAGTAAGAGAGATGCTAATGATGCCTCATCCATCATCTCATGATGATTTCCTCCAAAAGTTGTAGTATGTTCCCTACAGTTTCCCTTCTATAGTGTATTTGGTGTCCTCTTCCCCACTTTTTCTCCCCATTAAAATATTAATTCGAGATTAAAGGCTCGATAATGACAAACTTTACAGAGGTAACTGATGAGTCTCTACTGTCGTTTTTCAAACTAACTAACTAACTTTATATTCGTCAGTCAGATCCAATATTGGTTCCCCTTGCTTTTCCCGTGGACAAAAAATTAATGCAAAAGTTAGTGGCAAACTGTAAAGTTTTTCTGTGTACAAAAGTTAGCTGCTACGTACTTATACAATCTATCTAAACATGAGAGAAAGACAGCTTTTTGTAGATATATACAGGTTGTGAAATGAATGATACAGCAGGGTAAGCTTTTTTAGAGTGTGTACACTTGAAAGAGTGATCAAGTTTCTTATATGAGCTAGTAATGCGTAAAATAAACCGGTGAGTACGGAAATGAAACTTTTTTTACGAAGCTAATTTCACTTCATTAGATTTTTATGGGAGCAGACAGGTTGATCAAAGCCTGGGAACCATACCATATTCTTTTCTCGTATGCAATTAAGTGGAGGCAAAGGGTAGATTCTTTTTAAAGTCAGTTCTGAGATGAGTTACACATGGTGATGTGTACCATATTCATTTTCTACACTTTGTTTGTTAGTTAGTTAGTTCCTCAAGTAATATAAGATGAATGATACTTTTCTATTGTTTTCTGTTTCGCTCCAGATGGATGGAACTGGTAAAACTTTTGGGACTAACTACAAATTCAGCTTCTTTTATTTCATATTGATATTTTTGCCGGCTTGTGATAATGTTATTAGGTATGCATGCATGAATCTGTAGTCACATATGGCAAGAGCCGGTGTAAGTAATAAAATCTTTTGTGTGTATTAGTTTGTAAAGAAATTAAATTCTTTAAAAGAATCTATGGTGAGATAGGTTTTGTTTTTCTCCGAGTTTTATTTCTCAAAGCCTCTGATTCGTATTTCCAAATAAATAAATAAATAAGTTAGATTGTATTTAGTTAGTTAGTTAGCATTTGAACTGGGAGAGAACTCGTTTTTTTTTTCGTGAAAAGGATGAGGGAAGTTACACAAAATCAATATGGGGAAGACTAATTTGAGATGGGACATAATGAAGGTTTTCTGTTCCCATTCCACTCGAACAATCCCCTATCTTTTACGGAGGACTAATTTTCTCTCATCTATCCTCTTCATAAGATATAAAACTTGTGCAGCTTCATTTGTGTACGTAATGTACTTAGGCAGTGGCACATGCAATATATTATCTTGCAGTTGACTACTTTTTGTGACTTGAGAGCACTGAAACAAAAATTAAATGTGGATGAGTGTACTGAATGAGAATTAATTTGAGATTTATCACAAATGACACTTTTCTAGGCAAATAATATACAGTACCTTTGTCCCCTTTGATTCTTTTGTTTTGTATTGCTAGCTAGCGCATAGCAAGTTGGTTGAGAAGTGTTTTTTGCTGTTTTTTAACCCAAGTTTGTATCAGTTTTTAAATGAGAAAAACTATTTAACTATTTAGTCATTGTTGAAAACAAATTGTTTGCAACAAACTTCTTATTTATCCAATAGTTTGAACGGTGGAAAACAAGTGCCATTGTTATTTGCTGTTATCGTCTCATTATTAAGTCAAACTATTAATTGCGCAAAAAGATTAATTTATTTCGCTAATACTGAGAATCTTTTCATGTTTTGAACAGTGGAAAACAAGTTTCATTATCGTTTCACAGCCGTTCCTTTATCAAATTGGACTATTAATCGTGCAAAAAATATTCATTTATTTCAATAATGATATTGTGAATTTTTTCCACGTTTGACGCAAAAGTTTGCTTTTCTCGGTACAAAAATGTAGTTTTAAGCATTTTCCACGATTACTTTTCTCTGTAAGAAGCCACACACTGGCAAGGGGGGTGGAATGAGAGGACCCCAGGGCAAAATATGTACATACAACTTGGTTAGTGCGCAATTAAATTGGTCCACGGTTAATCAACTTACTGTTTCTGGCCAAGAGAACGACCAGAATTGCAATTAAGTTCCAGCCTGGTTGTTTGCATTTTACATGCATGCTTTTTCCCCTCCAAGATACGATCTTTCTTATAAATATGTATACAAAATAATAATGCAACCTCTTTGTATGCAATACTGTCTTCATTTTTTGGCCTGTGTCTTTAGTATACAGCATACTAGCTAGCTGTAAGACTATAGGAATGCATATCGCTGTAATGAATTTTAAAAATTGAAACTGTGCATGGTGCCTAACTAACCACGATTGAAACTTTAGTATCATCATCAGCCCTTAAGACTTTTTGAAACTTGATGAAACTTTCATCCTTCTCAATTCATTATATGGATTATAAACTGCTCATAGAACCCTAGCTGGAGAATTTTCCCTGATCTCCTTTTCCATTATTACATTCCCTTACAGCAGTATCATTGTATGTTTTCAGTGCCAATGAGTAATATCTGTGTAGTAGAAGTAGCATGGGTAATAATATTTGACTGAACTACCAGTAGTAGTAATCACTGACTGGTTTGCTGGTATGGGAGGCATGATGAACAGATATTATTATTATTGGAGAATTTACAGCCCCAGGATTGGCAAGGAGCGAAAAATATATTAATTGAAGATGACGGCCGACGCAATAAATAGGCGATTTTATGGGTGAGCCGTCTGGTGACATGGCTCGCACGTTCTCTCATAAAACCTATGGATTCCGCAGATAGCCAATATAACGTTATGATGAGATGGATCCATTTTCCTCAGTATCTGTCCATTCCGTCTCATGTTTGCCCGTAAAAGTGGTCTCCTGATATTTCTATATTAACAAAGATATAGTCTGATGATAAGTCTGTGGAAACCAGAAATCATTAAATGGAAATTCCTGTAGGGTTGCTTTTAAACTTATACAAAATAGCGCACCTGCTTAACGAGTTTTCAAACTTTTCATTGAAACAAGTGAAATGGTGGTTACAATTGAAATCAACCTTGAATCAAGTTTAAGACAGGTTGACTCGTTACCAAAGTTAACTTGGTGTATTTTTGAAAGTTTGCACATAGTCCTTGAAACTATAGTTGGCCAAAGTATTCATTCATGCACTGCAAGCAAAACTATGGTCCAACATTAGTTTCAAACTGTACAAAACATTTCAAAAGGACAATGGTGCACCTAACTGCATAATTCCTGCAAAAGCTACTAAACTAAAAGTATGCAACCCAATTGACATCACTTGCAACAAAAATATGTCTAGGGGACAAATAAATATCAATCTCTGTATAAATTGCCTGACACTGCTTCACAAAAAGGGCAAAGTGGTAAAATAGGAACTTATTTTTGTACACGAGTGCACAAAACTCATTAGCAAGCCGTCTCTGCGTGCTAAATTAAGTGGAAATCTAGGAATATATTTCCCCAGTTAGCTATAAGGGATAAAGTGTGTGTGTGTGTGTGTGTGTGAAGGAAAAGAATCGGGGATTTTCTCCATGCACAGCAGTGTGCGTGAAAGACTGAGTGGGTGAGAAACTTAAGTAAGTAGTCTTACATAACTAACAAACTAACCAACAATGCCAGCATTTCTTAAAATCCTCTACGTGTGTAGTATGCATGACGGCCTTTAGTTTTCCAGATTTAAGAGATGGTTTCTTCCATGTTCACTCACTGCCGCCAGCATTCAACTTTATTTTCATGGACATGTTATTCCCCAACTCTAACGCCTAACTAATTCACACGTTCCTTTAAAAGAGTTATCAACTCAATGAAGAAAATGATGGCAACCCGCAGGACCAACATATTCTTACATTTCCATTGAATTAGCCCAGTCCAAAGAATGAACAAAAGCTCATCCCCCCTTCATTTCCTTTTTGCCCGTCTTTTAACTTTCTCCCTGCTCTTTTCATTTCTTTCAGTGTGTGCACTATGTGCAATTCAAGCCATTTTCTTATTGTCAGTTAGTCTACCCTTCTCATTATCCGTGTCTCCGGCGTTGCGCTCAGGCAGTCACTAGAGTTAGTTACCAAATCAGCTATATGCCATGCCATGGGAAAGTCAATGTCTCACTTGGAGCCAGAATAGAGGAACTGTTTAGGCTCTGCAGGAAGTCTATTGTTTCACCGTTAAAGTGAACCGCTGTGTGAATTACTAGGTTGTGACCATGTAGATCCGCTTTAGTGACTGTGTCGGTACGCCATGTAATTTGTGAGCGCAAAGAGATGTATTATGTTTTGGGGGGATGCGGAACCGATGAATTTCTTTCCATTTCGGTTTAGATTCCTAGCGTGTCCAAATTTAGCTATTCACATGAAAATAATACCTCATTAAAGCATGTTTCGGCAACTGAGTTTTGTTTGCTATTTGCATCTGACTTTTTTTGGTAATTAAGGTTTTTTTATCGAAATGAGATTTGAGATGGATGATGATTAGAGCGTTTAGCTACAAAATTATCGTTTTATTGAGATTTTAACGGTCAAAAACGGAACCCATAGAACAGTGAATGTGCGAATGGAAGAAACGACACATTCCGGTCTTGTGTGAGCTTGTATAATAGTTTTGAGGGGTCTTTTCCAAGTTCGTGTGAGCAAGTAAGCAATTTGCACGACAGTGTAAT
>Ga0210040_10002253_pt1 | contig 27486 bp, 26 predicted proteins | sample CryGeyCG12114_NA_FD_185462 | JGI IMG/M metagenome (GOLD analysis project Ga0210040, IMG submission 185462) | Groundwater microbial communities from aquifer - Crystal Geyser CG19_WC_8/21/14_NA (SPAdes) (version 2) | ecosystem: Environmental > Aquatic > Deep subsurface > Groundwater | place: USA... | reverse complement strand
ATCCTTAATCGCGACAACGTTAAATTATCTTCTCTTCCTCATTACTCATTTATGATATGATATAAATAACAAGCGTGCTTGCAAAGTCCAATTGATTCAGGAAAATTTTAGATAGAAATATACAGTTCATATGACCGCCATTCCTTGCCCCGTCGTGGTTTTTGTAAATTTTACGACTTGTGGATAAAAATTTCATAGAAAAAATGGCTACCTTTGGGAAAGTATGAACCTTGTTTTAAGCTTTGAAAGCCGTCCGAATCGACGGATCTACCAGTTTTCCTTGTTAATGGTTTTATTGATTTTGCTGTGTTTATACTGTTTGGTTGTTTTCAAAATTATAGCATTTGATATTTAAGACAAGAAAATATAATATATAGTTGTAATCAATAATAATAGTATGAATATACTTATACTAATTTACATTTCCGTTCACATGCTAAATAAATATTTTGTCTTGCCAGAAGTTGATTTGATTTAATAAATTTTTATTGTTAAAATGATGATTAATGCCTTTTCTTCAAGTTTCGATCAGGGAGTGTTGTAGTGTAGTTTAAGTAAGGCTGTGTTCTGCGTTTGTTTCGGATTTTTTTTGGTCGGAAGCGGGTGTCTTCCGGAGCGGGTAGGTCTCTTCTAGATTGGGTGATCGGGTCTCTTCTCGATTGGGCAATAGGATCTTCTCTTGATCGAGATCGGGTTTTTTCTCAGTCGGGTCTCTTCTCGATTGGGTGATCAGGTCTTTTCTTGATCGGGTGATCGGGTGTCTTCTCGTTGCCTTAATTAATTGCTTTTGAGTGACTTTGAGGAAGTAATCATTTTTGCTAGCTAAAATATGTATAGGCTTACGTTATAAACGTTATGAGCAATAATTTGAGCTTCACAGAGTTCTTCGAGAGTATCCCGAGGCCCTGAAAACCTTAAACTGGCGCTGAAACTTACGTATAATTTTAATTGTTGGGCTGTGTGGGCTTCTAGTCAACTAAATCATGGTATCTAGGTCAACCATCCCAATAGTTAAAGTTTTAAATCTCGGCCAGTTAGAATACAGCAAAGCGTTTCGCGTTCAGCAGCATTTTGCGGAAATTCTCTTGAAAAATGCCGATGCTCAAGATACTCTCCTCATCGTAGAACATACCCCAGGTGAGTAAACAAACACCCCCCCCATCTCCCGAATTTTGTAAAAATGGAACATTCCTAAGACTAAATAGTACATGTCTAACTATTGTGGACATTTTTGTGGGTACTGCAGTGTACACTCTAGGTCTGAGGGAGTCTGTGGACTCGAATCTCAAAGAGAGATTGGGAAAACTTGGAGCGGATCTCATTCACAGTAATCGGGGAGGATTGACCACATTTCACGGACCTGGCCAACTCGTGGCTTACCCTATTTTCCATTTAAAGCATTTCAAACTGCAACTAAGGGAATATGTGTCTCGTCTGGAAAATGTTGCTGTTCACACTTGTCGAATGTTCGGAGTAAATGCAAAGACTGACAATTCCAATGTGTCTCATACGGGCGCTTGGGCCAATAACAACAAAATCTGTGCCATTGGTATGTCTGCGACTAAAGTTTTGGACCACTGAGTGATTGTAGCAGTTGAATATTCAACACTTGTGATTTAATGATTAGGTGTGAATTGCAAGAGATATGTGACAACGCATGGACTCGCACTGAATTGCAACGTCCACCTCGACTGGTTTCAACATATCATTCCGTGTGGCATAAAAGACAAAGGAGTGACTTCATTGTCTCAAGAATTATCTCAAAATGTTCCTATATCACAAGTTTTACCTCAATTTTACGCGTCCTTTGAATCTATATTCAAATGTGCCTTACTAGAAGAAAATTGTGAGCCCTGCTCGCCTGTTAATGTACTAACTAGCCAAGTCAATGAATCCCAGAAATAAAGGTTGTAGTACCACAGTGATATTCTTAAAGTATGCACTAATCACTTTATTCGAGTGGATGTTGACTCTCCGTGTTAGCAATGCTAAATTTTTGAGACAATGTACAGTTGGATTAAAATTTTGTACGGTTTCTAACAACTGTCCATCGACACGGCATCGATTTTAAACGTACGAATTTTATGAATTTTGTGTTGGCCGTGGATCTCCAGTCTCATGATAATTCGAACCCTGCTTGCGCATTGATGGCATACATGAGTTTTTCTTTCAGCAAGTCCACTTCATTGAATTGCGGTAGTTTTAGAAGATTCATACAAGTTGAAGCTGCGTAAAATATTGAATAATCTTGGTTAGTTAGTTACAAACTACATTACTCGCGAACTACAATTGCATTTATTCCTATTACCGGTAGGAAGTCGATCAGTCAAACCCGCATTTTGAATACCAAACTTAGGAACAAGATCCTTAAACCCTAGCAGTGGAGGTCGCGAACATGAGGTTACGAATTTGAGCAGTTTTCGTAGCTGCGTTTCATCGAATGACTTGACAACCTGTAAAGTTAGCATTTCCTTTATGATGTAAATTTTCTTGCTCTCTCAGGAGTAGCAGTGAATACTAATAGAACAATTTGTCGGGCGCACTGTACCTCCCAGAATATCTTAATAGTATCATGTTCGGCATCAAAGCCAGTCCCGTAATTGGTGTTGGCCATCCAGTCTTCGATATCAATGGCTTTATCAGAGCCTGAAATCAATGTTTGCATTTCCTTCCATGAAAACATTCGCACGATGGGGACCACATCATTTAGACCCGCTCGGAATGCTCTCGCCTCTTCTTCTATCTCCCTGCATTGAGTTTATTTAAATCATTCCCACTGTCAGTTTCAGTCCAATCGTATAACCATGGGAAGTTAAACATACTTATTACTGAAATTGCTAGTTTACTGGACATACTTGTTGATTTTAAAGTCGGCGACTAAATGAATATACTCGATCACATTACTTTCATCCACGGAAATATCTTTGCCCCCAGGTTTGAGTTCAATATTTCTAGCCTCTCCTAGTTCCTCAACGGTGATAGTAAAATCCAGCCCTATGCAAATCAATCAACAGTTCAGTTAGGCAGTACTACAATGTATACCTGAAGAATATGTCGCAGCTTCAAATGATAAATGAATACCTAGTGAATTCCAGTCACCCTTGAACTTCTTGAGAGCCAACACGTTCTTGTGAAGCGCAGGATCTAGAGTAGCCAAGTAGTCCACTGCAGAGGACACTTTGATGGAAAGCACAGTCTGGATGAAAAAGGCAGCAAATGGGAGTTCAAGCAAAGTTTGCTCGTACAACGCTTTCCCCACGAGTCTGCCCATGAGAAAATAGTGTTTTTGATAATCTTTGAACAATTTTTTGGCAATGGGATTTGGATAGATTCGATTCTGGGAGTCCACTCGGAACAAGCCCCGATTCGGATCTACTCCAGATTTGGTAGCTTCTGTGAGAAACTCTCGGAGCAGACCGCCGCCATCGATTCCGGCTTCTACTGCCCCCACAGTGTTGACCAACGAGATTTTCACGTTTCCTCGCATATCACGAACTTTAAAAAATAATTAAAAATTTCATTCTTGCAGAAATCTGACTAAGGAATCTTAACAAGTTATGAATATTAGCAAGCTGCGCGTGTACCATTGTCTGCAGAAAGTTTTTCGAATGCATCCTCATAAATGAAGGTCCGTCGGACCTGAATTTTCTCGACCACGTGGAATCCGTTATCATGTTCCCGTTGATCAGTTTCCAACATGGTTTGCCAAATGGCCACTCTGTCATGGAAGGACAAGGCGAATGGGAATTCCTTGAGTACGCGTAGCAATTTCCCTTCCAAGGCAGCTCCCCGTTTATACCCGGGCTCATGAGTACAAAAGTCGTCAAATCGTATTAAATGGCTGTCGATGGGGAATATCATGGCAAACGATGAAGACACAAACAGATTGTCCGAAAATAATGACATTCTCGTGTTTCGATCACAGAGCGACATTAAAGTTGTGGTGATCACCTACCAAATACCGCAATCATTATGAGTTTGTTTCACCATAAATTATGGACTGGCCACTATATCTTTTTTACTTTTCTTTCGGCAAACTTACCTTGGACACTGATTTCAGTAGACCATCATCCGTGTCCTTTTCATTAATTATTACATCAGTATATGAATTACGTAGAGAAATAATGAAGCTGGACAGTTCTTCTTTACTCAAGGGCAGCACGTCCAGGAATTCTGCATCATGCAGGGTCACCATCAGTAAAGACAGCAGCCAACAATATACTAAGAGATCTTCTCCCAACGGCGTTTCTGTTTTTAATATCTACAAGAGAAATGGAACAAAGACAATTAATTAATTGGCTAAAGGGTAATCAACAATAGGTAGTCGTCAATGTTCGCGCCTCCGTCTTACATTCACATTAATGGACCGAAGAAACCCACGACTGTAAGCAAGGGAGAGTAGAAATTTGAACTGGACGGTGGCCAACCGTGAGTCTACCCGTAGTAAACAGCTCACAATGGGACAAATAATACTCCATTTTTCTTTGCTGAATGGCACGGCAAAACCAGCAATGTCGATCCCATTGAAAGTCGTTTTCAACTTTTCCCATACCTGTGCACAGAGACGTTGGTTACAAATCCCCTGTATGTCAATTCACTAATAAAGCGTACTTATAGTTTCGTTAGTACCGATTTGCATTCTGTAAAAAAGTTAATCAGTTCATAGTCTGTCTCCATTTCGTCGTCTAAATCATCCACTTCAACGCTAAACAAATGATTGGTTCGTACGGGGAACAATCTGAAGAAAAAATGTCATATAGTACATGTTAGTACAGTTTCTAGACTTGCTAAAAGTCTAACAACCATACAAATAGGTAGGAGCAATTATTGGGGCAAACTTACTGACTGTCAATCCCGGGTAAAAGGAGAACGATCACTTTGAGAAAAGAGGAGACATCCGAAATGCTGGAACCATCCCCGCCAATGTCATACAACGAGAGGAGGGAGTACAAAAGTTGTCTTTTGAATTTGGGACTCTTGTCTACAATGAACTGAGGGAGGAAGGAGATCCAAGCGTTCTTGGGAAATGACTTGGCCAGGTTGGGCAATATCAAATAAGCAACGACGCCTTCGTTGTCTCCATAGGGAATGACATCTCGTGAGAAGGCTTCCGTGAATTTTTGGAGGATCAGATTCGCCGCCTTCTCACCCGTATAGGACACATTGTGCAAATCAAAGACGGTGGCCAAGGCTGTGAGTCGGTCTATGAGTTTCAACGGACGCTCTAGAATCTGGAGACAAGTGCGAGTGAACGGATTGTGAGGTACATTGCGAGGCTGATCCGGAGGTGGCAACTTATTCAGCATCGTGGATTGCCAAACAGTAAAAAAGTCGGCAGAGTCTACTAAATGGAGCCAGATTTTAGTGACAGCAATGAATCTATCTTGTGAAACGGGTTCGTCGGGTATATACGTGAAAGTCTGTAAAAAGAAAGCAATGTAATAAAGGATTCTAATTCAAAACGATGCACGATCGAAAGTCTAACAATTACGGGGGATCGATCTTTACCTCCATGAGCCTTAAAAATGTGGCAGGGGGTAAACTGGGTATAACTTTGATAGCATTTAGTGATATAGAGAGAAGGGCTCTAATTCGATAGTTCCACTCGACAGAGTCTTGGATTTTAGGGAGGATTGCATCCCGATTCAAAAGGACACATTTGGCTGCAACCATCAATCTGCCGGTATCTTGGTTCACGTTATAGAATCTGAGAAGAATGGAAATGTATCTTTCCATATTCGTGCCCAAATTACTTTGTTCTATCCCTCCATTGGCACAAGCTTGGTCGAACTCCTTGCGCCATTGGTCGTTACACTCTTTTCGGACCAGATAGCTTCGAATCCCGGACTGGAGAACCACCGTGGCCGAAGCGGTGGCCCGTTCTCTCTAAATGATTCGAAAAGGACACATAATTAGGATAGGATTGAAATGATAGCGATTCTATGGTTGGTTTAACTCATGTTTTTTTTTATCAAACCTCTCTCCGTTCCCGTTTTTCCATAGCATTTCGCAATACGGCTTCTTTGGTCTCTGAACTTCTGGAGTTGCCCCCCAGTTTTTGGATAGGCTTGCGAACGAAATCGCCTTCGAATGAAAACTTGGACATTTTGAATGATTACTGTCTGCAAATTATATAGACACAATGTAGTTCTACAAGAATCACGTAATATTTCATATAGCCTGGCTTTGTTTTGAAATATATCCAATTTTGTAAAAACTTACGTGATCAGTTGAATCGAACAAATTAAATTTACAGAATTTAAAGCTTAAGTTTGAAACTTTTTGACTCTGGTTTCCGATGTTTGTTACTATGACATGTGGTATAAGAGCTGTCTTAGATTGGAATCGTTGGCAAACAAGTTAAGACGCAAAGTATTGTTACAGTTTGCGTTCAACACTATTGACCACTGGCGATGACAAAGATTGACACAACATTACATGATGACGTTCACTTTTACGAAGATTTTTTCATTTTATTCACAAGCTTATAAGAAACGATATATCCCTCTTGAGTACTATGAAATTAAACTACCAGAGTGTGAACTAATGACACGATTAAGAGTTTTCAAAACTTAACACGTAAAAATACTGAAATTTTATTTCTCATGTAATGAGTAATATTTTTAATGTTAATCATAAAAGTGACAAGCAAATTCTAAAGATTCAACTTTTCTGTTTGTGTTCAATTGTACTCAATGCCAGCCGAGTGGTACAGCTGAGCTTCCCTTGTTCAACTCTAATTTTCGAATAAGATGCGGGACAATTATTCACAAGTTTTCGTTACCGCTAGCTAAGGTTTTGTCCTCGTCCGAATCAATTATTCGCCAAATTAAGTGTTAGTTAGCTCGTAGACGAGTCTACCGAAACTGTAAGCCAACTCTCTTTTAGTCTTGTATTTTGAAAACTCTCTCTAACTCTATAGTGTCGTGTTGCATAGACTTTTTGTCTTTCAGTTTGCTTCATTAGCTTTAATAGTAAGAAACAGAATAATGTGTAGTGTAGTATGTAAACCCTTTATCCATTTGACATAGACAAGGGGGATACTCAAGCCAAACAAGCAAACTTGAGCCTTTTGCACCGAAAAAAGGGCTAAAAGTGTTAATGTTTACTGCGGGTAGGTCTACAGGATGTTCGCTAGCCGGCTCGTGTAAATATATTGTGATAATTCAGCGGCTATAGCTTAAAAATTTAACGTCAATTTCAACGATTCAACTAACAAGATCATTGTAGTTAGTTGTCAGACCAATCACCAATCCTAATATTTTCTAACTGCTCTCATATATTAGCGATTATGCATCGTGAGATCCCGATTGTAAATTTTTATTTTAAAAAACTAGTTCACTTTTTCTCAGCGTATTTGTTTATGCAAAAGATATATACCGTTTTTTGCGATATTCGAAATTTTGAAACAGTTTATAGTTTTCCAATGATGTGATGAAAATTAACTGTCACGATCGAAAGGGCTCTAATTTGGTATTTGAATAAGAAAAACGGAGAAACGGAACCTAAATTACACAATGTTAAACATAGGCGACCAACTATTAGTGCAGCAAGCGGTTGATTCTACTATTAATCACAGCTATATATTATATATTTTTTTGCCAATAGTTACAGTCTTCATGACCCTAGTTAGCGTAATCACTATGGCGTATCGGGCGTATATCTGGCATCATGGCGCATTCAAAAATGGCGCGGCGTCCTAACTGCGCCATTGTTACCGCGTGCCATATTGAATAACGCCATACTGACTCCACGGAATTGTAATAAATCAGAGTCAGAAGGCAAAACCTATATCTATAGTATTATTATTATGTGATCCCTCGTGCTTGTTTACTCTTGCACTATAAGAAAAAACTTTTCTGCTATGATTTTACTGAAGAAACTTTGCATTTTTGTAATGGTGTCCTTGTTTGCTTGGGCTCCCAAAGTATTATCCGCAGTTATTGCATTAGTTTGTTAGAGAGTTTTGTCTACATCAGCTAGTTAGTAAAATAATCTGTGTTTTGATGAACATTTCACACAGTGACATGACATGACATGAAAAATGTTGAGGACACGTTCATAATTATTATTATTTATCAGCAGTCTATGTCCTCTATGTGGTCTGAAGATCAGCATGGTTTATCATCGTCTCATCACCACATTTAGGTTTGTTTTAATTTGTATTTTTGTGTAAATACATTCTGTAGAAGCATTTTGGACACCATATTTGTGTGCACAGTCGTTTGTTTTCACATAGGCTAGTCGTTTTCCATGTATGTGTTGTGTATGCATTCTATTTCATTGGCTATGCGTGAACAATCACAGCCTCATGTGCATTTATCTAATAAGCGTCTGTCTGACTAATGGCCAGCCATTATTTGCTTAATTGTAGTTAGTTAAATGACGCCCATTTTGTCACACCGACTATATAGCTATAGTTTATAGCTTCTCAAGTTAGCTACGTGACCACTGGACCTACCATATATATCATTAACTGTACAAAATATTCATTAAAGTCACATTTTTATAACTTATTGGTTCACAATCCCAAAAACTTGACTAACTATAAAGCCAACACAAATTTTATGAGAGCTGCTGGAATTTACAGTGCTAACTAACAGCCCTATGGCCCTCCTGCTTATCGTACATTGCCACAATCCATTATATCACCATCAGATCAATGCTATGTAAAGTAGGTAGGTGGATATTTAGTTAGTTAGTTATTAAAAACGCAGATAGCTATGCATTTATGCCACCCTATTGTTTATGCATGCACTCGCACTGACAGGACAAATAGCGCTGGAAGAGCACAGTTGTGCTGCATTTTCCAGCAGTGCCATATCATCACACGAATAGTGCTTTTTTTGTTATGGGTTCGTTGTTAGAATAGAATGATTACTGATATGATATGTATGATTACTGAAACTTGTTTGCGATGCTCTGTACTCGTCCACTATACATAGAAGAACTTGTGGAGCAGTGAGCAGCAGTAGTAGTGTGTCCGTGGCCTTGATTGTCCCAGCAGCAGGTTCATCATCCTCATCTCTTCTCAACTCCAATCATAATAATTACTCCCATCATATTATCCTAAGAACGTACGCTTCGACAAACGTCATGTCGTTTTTCCCAAAATGGGGAAGGTACCACCCTTTTGTCATACTATGCTATAGCTAGGAATATTGAATTGAAAATATTGTCTGACATTGTACATTTTGTTACTAAGGTTCCCCGCCCCCCTGAGTTATTCCAAATCCATTGAGAATGGAGCTTACGACTGTGTGGTTGTGGTGGCTCCCAAAGTGGACACTGTCAGCACTTTGTCTGGCTCCTTTTCCACCATTTTGGCCAAGCAAGCTGCAGTAAGGAAGAAGTTGGGGGAAAAGTTGGCAAATCATGCATAGATGGGATAATACAATTGGGTATGTTTTCATGTAGATTGACGCAGGGATTGAAAAGGAAGGATGTCTGCTTCCAGTGGACTCTCCAGTCAAGCGTTTAGTATATGCTCCAGTGGGCGCTATTGATGGAGACTTTGATGACGTACGGCGCTATCATGAAGCGGCTGGCAAAGGGCTCAAACGGTGTGGTGAAATAATTTGACTAGTTAACTTGCCAAATATGATGATGATGATGGCAATGATGAATTATTGTTGTTTTGGCAGAGCTATTGCTGCGGGGTCCAAAAAGCCATTGCTAGCTGTAGTTCCCACAGAGAAATATCCTCATGCAGTTCTCATGTCCATTCTTGGGGCTTTCCATGAGTTGTATTTGGTAAGATATGGAGGAAAATTTGCCTATTTTTTCGTAAAACTGTTATTAGATTAACGAGCTCGTGTCATTTCTGTCCAGCCTTTGCAATACAGGGAAGACGTTCCAGACAAATCTTCAAAAATTTCCGAACTCGGTGTCTACGGAGAGAATGAAAAGGAAATGCACAAAACCATCAGTGTGGCTACTGGGCTCGAGAGTGGCAGGTACGCTTTACTGTAATTGTATAAGCTGGTCATTTTTTTTAATCATTAAAAATGATAAATATATGTGTTAATGCATTTTTAAATAGATTTGTGACCCGAGACATTGGGGGCGGAGATCCCGAGAGAATGGCTCCCCCACGTGTGGAGGAATATGTGAGAAAAGTTTTTGCCGGAACTCCTGTCACTTTGGAAGTAATTTCTGACGAAAAAGTTTTCGAGAAAGAATATCCCTTGTTTGCTGCAGTGAATCGAGCTGCCAGTGGTGCGCAAAATAATATTCATTCTAAATACACGCATGGATAAAAAATTCTGAACTGTTAGCTAATTACATATTTCGACTACTTTGTGTACATATATGCTTGCAGTGATCGAGCGTCATCGTGGAAGAATCATCTATCTTACATATGAGGTATTTACGAAGTTATTATATATGTTTGTCTATGCGAGGCATGTTAGTTAGTTTTTGGGAATCCATATTGGAATATTGAATTTGTGTAGGGCGAAGGTCCAATCACCAAAACTATTATGCCATGCGGCAAAGGGATCACTTATGACACTGGCGGTGCTGATATCAAAGCAGGAGGTATCATGGCCGGCATGTCCCGTGACAAATGTGGAGCTGCTGCTGTGGTTGGCTTCTTCCAAGTAACTTGCCAGATTATCTCATGTGTTTGACAATGTCCACTGTAAACTGAATTTTTGTCCATGATTATTAGGTGCTCTCTCATTTCCGACCCAAAGGGATCAAAGCTGTGGGAGTGATAGCCGTAGCTCGGAACAGCGTTGGAGAAAATTGCTACGTAGCGGATGAAGTGATTGTGAGTCGTGCAGGCGTGAGATGTCGCATCGGGAATACAGATGCTGAAGGGCGAAATGTCATGACTGATCCTCTTTGCAGGGTATGATAAACTTGGGAATTGTTGAACACAACATAATAGGATGAAAAATATGTGTGTTTGTTTTGTACAGCTCAAGGAACTGGCTTTGAATGAAGTAAATCCACATTTGATGACCATTGCCACTCTCACTGGTCATGTGGTGGTCGCATATGGAAGTAGTTACACTGTAAGTGTACACAATGCGTGAGCAAACAAAAATGGATATATATATATGGAATGGCATGGTCCATTTCATGGCATACTAGATTCTGGAGCAATGACAAAAAAGGTTAGTTCAGTTTCTAAACTGTATATCCGTTTTTTAGGCTTTGCTGGACAATGGACCAGCACGGAAGGAATCATTTGTCTCCAAAATGCAAGGTGTGGCTGAGAGCGTGGGAGAACCCATGGAAATGAGCACTTTGCGTCGTGAGGATTTCAATTTCATCCAAAGTATGTACATTTATAGTCATTTTGCATATGTATGTCCATATATTCAAAGTGCCTAATTATGTTGATTTGACAATAGGCGAAGCGGAAGGAGAAGATTTATTGCAATGCAACAATTTGGGTTCTTCGAGAACACCCCGTGGCCATCAGTTCCCAGCGGCTTTCATGGTCCAAGCTTCTGGACTGGACAAGGTATGAATTGAATTCAATTGTAAATTTTGACTCTACAAATTATGTGTATCTACTGACTAATTATGTCTCATTTTTTGGATGGCTTTTAGCATGGTTGCAACAGCGACAAGCCAATAAAATATTCGCATTTTGATATTGCTGGCTCTTCGGGATCCTTCCCACACAAACCGACTGGAGTTCCAGTCCTGGCTCTTTCCAAATACTTTTTTGGCGACCAATTGGGATTGTAAGAATCTATCGAGACCCAAGAATCAAATACTTATGTTTTCATTACTATTGATCCGGTGATTTATTAATATGTTGAGAAAAATAAATGGAGTATGACGATTTTTTTTGGTTAAAAATAATTGTCTCATTATGTTTACTGGCCTTCCAATGCTAATGAATGAATGGGAGAGAAAGATTTGAAATTAAACTTATTTATTGTTCCATCTCGCCAAGGTGAATCTAACAGTCGCTAACTACCTAGCAAACGAACTATATCGTTTCTAAATGAAGTGTATACACTACAGACTGGGTCTACACAGTAGCATAATATATCTCTCTGTTTATAGCACAGTAAATTAAAGAAAATCCTTGGTTTTGAGTTCCACATCTCATTTTTGTATAGACTAGTAGGCGGATAATGATTCCGTCCCATTGATCATACAACAAACATAATAATATTATTATTATTATATCACTCTCAATATATGATTGACTATTATTATTACGAGTTTCAACACATGCAATTAAGTTTCAAATGGAATGTTTGTTTGCAACCCAAAAAAAAGAAAGTATTTTGCAAACAGAGTACAAGTTGAATTTAGCATTAACTTTTGGAATGAACGTTTCAGTTTTACAACTGAGTTGCCAATTTGTTGGACTGCGTATGTCTGGAATCCCTGGGATAGAATTCGGCCAGAGTTGTGGCTGGGATTCGTTTCAACATCTCCTTGGGGAAGATTCGCAATAGTTGCCAACCAATGTCCAGCGACTCGAAAACTGTACGGTTTTCATAGTTGCCTACAATCCAACAGAAAAGTTATATACAATGTCACAGTTTACACTTACTTCACATAGAAACTAACTAACTACTACTACTGTATTTATAAACGTTACCTTGTGAGATGAAATTCTTTTCGAATTTGCCCAGAAACTCGAGATATAGTAAATCATCGGGGGACAAAGCTTCTTCACCCACCACGGCTTTCATTGCCTGCACATCTTTGCCAATTGCATAGCACGCATACTAAAAACACAAACACATTGCAAGTCAAAAACCATAGGAGGAAGGGGGGAATATATATAGGTTGCAGTGGTGTAGTTATAAAAGTCTTACAAGCTGATTGGACACATCTGAATGATCCTTGCGAGTCATGCCCTCGCCAATGGCGGATTTCATGAGACGACTCAAAGATGGGAGCACATTGATTGGGGGATAGATTTGCCGATTGTGCAACTGCCGGTCCACGTAGATTTGCCCTTCTGTGATGTAGCCAGTCAAATCGGGGATAGGATGAGTGATATCTGCATGAAACATAGTAAGTAACAACATTTATCAGTCACAGCAGGATATGACATTCATGAAGACTTCTTAGAATGGAAATTGACTGATTGGACAGGCCAAGTACCGTCATTAGGCATAGTGAGAATAGGGATTTGAGTGATGGATCCATTCCTGCCTTCCACACGACCAGCCCGTTCATAGATGGTGGCCAAGTCAGTGTACATGTAGCCAGGGAAGCCTCGACGTCCAGGAACTTCTTCTCGGGCGGCGGAAACTTCCCGAAGAGCCTCTGCATATGAACTCATGTCTGTGAGGATGACCAACACGTGCTTCTCACATTGGTAGGCTAAGAACTCGGCTGCGGTGAGAGCCAGGCGAGGAGTGATGATTCGCTCGATAGTTGGATCATTGGCCAAGTTCAAGAACAGGCAGACATTGTCCATAGAGCCGTTTTCCTGTGAAATTCACAAAATAATTTCCCTTATATGGTCGCACTGTTATGTAGTACGAAGTATGAAAAGCATTCTCGACCACGTACTTCGAAATCTTGCTTGAAAAAGCGAGCCGTCTCCATGTTCACACCCATGGCAGCAAAAACGATGGCAAAATTATCTTCATGGCCATCCATCACACTTTTTGTGGGCAACTGAACGAGACCGGCTTGTCGACAAATTTGAGCAGCAATCTATGTGGAAATGAAAAACTTAATGATTTGTGATTTCATTATTAAAACTTTTCCGAAGGAACAAATTGCAAATATTTACCTCGTTGTGTGGTAGACCAGCGGCAGAAAAGATTGGAATTTTCTGACCACGGGCAATTGAATTCATCACATCAATGGCTGAAATCCCAGTTTGGATCATTTCTTCAGGATAAATCCGAGACCAAGGGTTAATAGGTTGACCTAGAATTAAAGAGAACAGCCTTAGATTAAAATACAGTTCATAAACATTAGCCGTCTGTGCAAAGGACACTTTGGTCCCTTCATACCTTGAATATCTAAATAATCTTCAGCCAAAATGTTAGGTCCTTTATCAATGGGTTTCCCACTGCCATTAAAAACTCGACCAAGCATGTCCTCGGACACGGGTGTTCTCAAAATATCTCCAGTGAACTCACAAACTGTGTTTTTCGCATCGATCCCCGAAGTTCCTTCGAAAACCTACAAACATACGAGTGATAAATGAATACGGACAGATCGATTCGGATAATATTTCCTTATCTGGGTGCGTATTGAATTCAAACTGGACCTGCACAACAGCCTTGGATCCACTGACTTCCAAAACTTGACCTGATCGGCGAGTTCCATCGGGTAAATGAAGTTCCACGATTTCAGCGAATTTGGGGAACTTGACGTCGTCCAGAATTACCAGGGGACCGTTCACACCCGATACCGTTTTGTACACTGTTCAAAAAAGATTAAAGTAGACCAAATCCATTCGATTCGAAACTATGAAACAGAAAGGACAAGTTTGGTGGTGGGGGAATCAAAAAGTGCTTTCCAATGCAAGACTTATTGAAATTGATCTTATAGGTGGCTTAATGCATGCTTGCATGCATGGGATGGGCGGACTAGCTGCACACATATTAATTTACGATTGCTACTAAATTTTGAAAGCTATACAATCTAAAATATCAAGTTTACAAAGTGGATACAGAAAAAAGGGTGGAACATCATACCAAGTCTAGGCTGAGAAATATAATCACGATTGACAGCCATTCTATGGTCCGTCCTAGCTTGTTGTGCCGTGATTGGAGCCATTGTTCCTGTTTTCAACAATGTAGACTTAAAATGTGCTCGAAAACTCCAACTATTGCAATAATTAGATACACACTCTGATCCTTTTTCCACTGAAAGAGAATACAAAAGTTAGTAATTAGTTGGATTATTAAATGTATTGACAATGGAGCCAGCCTGAGAAGAATGTCTTACCTGATATTTATTCTGAATTGCACATATTATTCTCGCCAACTAACAATGGACCGATTCACAGACTAACTATGAACTGGTTTGAAACTATATATTTTTTCGTGATCAACTTTACATTGGCTTTTGCCAACGCCCCAGTTTGCATCTACGTACGCTCAGCTTGCTTATTGACTCACCTCGTTTGCACACATGTGTATGAGTACATGGATGCATTTGTATAATGTTCCAGGAATGGGTGAAAAATTCTTATTTTTCTCTTTTTCTTCAGATATTATGAGCAAAATTATAAAATAATTCCAGGGGATGAGGGGGGAAATATTTTTATCCCAGGGGTGGGGCAGAAATGATTTCTTTCTACATTTGGGTAGGGTCTAAATCTGGGATTTAAAGTTAGCTGTCCATGAATATTGTATGAGGGATGAGCATAGTGAAACTTTAAAGGGAAACATGCTAATGACAGTAATTATGATAATCATATGTGTATACTGTGCATGGCACACACAGTCAGTTAATTCGTTTATTGGAATTTGGAATTTAGTTCAGATGGGTTAACTGTATAGTTAGTTAGTTAGTTAGTTTTAGTTACATGTTACTATCCTATATAGCTCAGCTCACATTATATATACTATCATAGAAATCTAATACATAGGATAGGAAACAGCAGAGTCCCACCGGGACTTGAGTCTAAAAAAGATCTTCTCATAGGATAGGCTGAAAATTTTGACTTTTCACATATTCGACGAATGTCTAAATATGACCCCATGCAATAAGATATGACAAGGAGCTTGGATGGGGCACAGTGAGAACATGTAACACAAACACACACACTTTTTAACTTTCTCAGCAATCACTATGTATAGTATTGCTTTTATTTAAAATAAGATACAACGTTTCTCGTCGGCAGTCAAACTATTTAAAAGATTAATTACATGCTACTAACTAATATAACTAATATTAGTAAATACAAGCAAGTGTGAACGCGCAAAGATTACATGTGTCCAGCAAACCTTTTGCTTCGTCTGATATATATCTGAAGAATATGAATCAAAATACAATGTGTGGACTATAAGATCTACTTATGCTACTTACATTGTTGCCATTTCCCAATACACAATACAAACCGATAGAATTGAAATTAGAAGGAATAAATAGCAACGGTTAAGTTGAAAGTCTAGACCGACTAGAAAATACTATAACAAAATGCGCTGCTCAAAAGATGGGTCTGCCTTGACAAAGGCGTAGTAGTTATCAAAATTCACATAAGAGGCAATGTGTCCATGCTCGTCCAAAGGCAACTTGTGATTGGAATGGGTGAGCAAATCGGAGCTTTCGGTGGTACTGGTCGTTCCTGTAGTGATCCCCTCTTCCTCGTTCCCAAAAGTGGACATGGTGGACCCCTTGAGGGAAAATTCGGGATCCGCAAACGCCACTCGGTGTCCAGTGTGAGGGGAGTACCCTTGATGGGGCAGTAACTTGACATTCCGAGGCGTAAGGCTCCCTGTACTGTACCGATGTGCTTCCCCACTGCTCGAGGGCAAAGGGAAGTTGAAATTTCGAACCAACAGTGTCATGTCATCCCTTTTGCTCACTCTGGGAGTCCCGTTGGAAACACTGCTCATGAAAAAATCATGATGCATCCTTGAAATCCTGTCGACGACCGCTTGAGCCACATTGGTCAAAATGCGTTGACTATGGAATTCCTCGACAATCATTTGGGCCAACAGGATATGCACTTGATCACTTTTGGTAGCCTCACGTAAAGACTCGTACAGCCCATTGGATAGAAGGACTAGAAATCGACAGGAAGGGTCTAACTGTATACTTGGGCAAATCTCCGGTTCTGGGATGATTGGTTCACGAACTGCGGATTTGAAGACGGGTACTTCTCGGTATCCACCTTTTACTAAATAGTTTCCCAGGCATCGAGTATTTTGTTGGTTTCCGGGTCGGCCAAATGATTGTCCATTTGCTGTCACATTCAAAGATGCTAGCCGTGCCAGTTCGGACTCGTTTTCAAAGTTGTGGTCCACGCTCAGTTGACCTGGTACGAGAGTTGAAGCCAGAATTTTTTAGATTTAGCTAGTTGCGTCGTTGCGTGTATTAGTTATAGTAATACCAAACACGTACCAACACGTAAAACGCCATCTTCTCCGGTGCGACACAACAAGGCTCGACTATCGCCCACATTGGCCACATAAAGTCTGCCATGGAAGATGAGTACGACAACAGCGGAAGTGCCAGAACTGACTTCCCGATTCAAAGACTCCAGTTTTCCCCTCTGCGGAGGATAATGACTCAAAGTTTCATACACATCTTGCCCTTCTGGAATTTCGGACAAAAGCGCCGTCCGCTCGGCCAGCTGTTGTCCAATCACATCTTCAAAATAGACTCGCTCTACGGACAGGAAAGCTTGACGCAGGACATAACGAATTTCCTCTTCTGTCGAATGTTCGGACAATTGACCCAGTAGGATTTCTGCGGGCATTCGTTGGACTGCAAAGTTTGCCGCTTCTGCTCCGTTGTGTCCGTCAAATATGCCGTACAGGGAAATATTATCGCTCAGTCTGTAGTGGAAACTTTGGTCTTCCAATTCATGCTCGTTACTTCGGTACCCGTCTCTTCGATACAATTGGTTCGGAGAGAAGCCCACCCCTGGAGGAAAGAAGGCATGTATTATAAGTATGGTTAGTTAGTCTAGTTGGAGGTGTGCAGATTTACTGATAGAAGTTGTAATGTTTTTGGCTTACCTGTAGCGTGGCAAATGGGAAGATCATCGGTCCAAGATGAATCTGTTGACGGGGTCGTGGGGATCTGTAGCATTCTGGAGACACTGCTAAATTTTTGACATGAATGAGCAGGGGGACAGATTCCTGAGAAAGTTTTACCGTCACTTAGTTAGTGCGAGTGAGTGGGTTGTTTTCCATTAAAAATTGAGCTAAAACTTACAACTCATCTCTGCCTGGAGAAGAGAAAATCATAATTAGACTTAATCGTGGCAATCGCATATAGTTATAGTTATGGATGGTTAGTTTTTAACTAGCCCGTCAAAAAGTTCAACTAACTAAAACTAAATGTTTAGAATTTAAATGGACAGCAGAGGAAGATTTTTGCGCCAGAATGTTTAGCAGAGGATACGCAATGTTTCTATGTATCAGTCAAGTCAGTGCTCCACAGCTTTACTTCATTGGAAATTGGGAATCAGAGCAAATCGCGTGAACGCATTTTATAGTATTTTTATCCGTTTTTTGTTACTTCCTCCATGTCATGTGAAAGGTTGCATGCAAAAGTATTATTTAGTTTTATTAAACATTTTATTTAGGACGGAACTTAGTTTCCGAGTTAAATCTTTATGTTCGACTATATGTTAATAAAGTAAACTCGAATTTTCAGTGAGAGCAACTCAAAGAGATGCATTTGTGGCGATCTTGGTTTAAGCTATCCCCAGTTTTGCATTGAATGAACACCCGATTTTAAAAACAGGATAATATGAATGAAATAGTAATCATCATTTTCTAATCAAACTTATTTGTTCTTATTCTGGGTCTCCTCTCCACCAATATTTCTGCATCAATAAATCAGTACAGTTATGGTAAGTATGTTAGTATCCTCTCTTATTAGATCTAGCATCTAGCACTATTCGAAAAGCATAAGCAAAAAAATAATGAATACTAAATGTTCTTTAAGTGAATTTAACTAGAAGAAAAGGAGCAAAAATAAACGCCCCTGGTTAGACTCGAACTAACAACCTTTCGGTTAACAGCCGAACGCGCTAACCGGTTGCGCCACAGAGGCCATGGACAACGGACTCAGCCATACTAAATATGGTCTTAATCACTCGTTGAAGCTAACTAACCAACTAAACTAAACTATAGTTTACAATTAAAAATTTCTCACTGATCTGCAACTTACTCACATTTGAAGAGAATTTAATTCGTTAAATAGACTGTTTATGTAGTAAAATTTCCTTTTTTATTCATTATGTAACTATACAGGCTATGCGACAATTCATCATCGCAGTTATTAAAGTTAGCTCATTAATTTAACTGCTCAACATGCTAAAAAGTTAAAATATTTTCGTAAATCGATAAAAAGCCATTTGTAAACTTTTGTGAACATAAGCATAAGCAATCAATGCAAGGCCATAGGTAAAATTCCCGATGGATTCACATAAAGTCAAGTTTAGGGGCACAACTAAACAAGCCGACAAAAATATTTCGATGGAGATAAGTTCATACGGTCATTGCGTGTGCAATGCACCCTGTGCACCATAATATCCATATTTAACTCATCTTCTATATAATTGATTAGATAACACATTTTACAATTTTATCAGATATACCATGCGCATAATATGCAGTAATGGGACTTTGGGACTCGTCAGATTCTGATTATAATATTATGTTATTCAAGCCAAGTCTAAACTGCTACAGCTATAGCTAGTTAATTGGATTAGATCTTAAAGAAAATCTTGGATCACTACTGAATTTTGCCATCGAAATATCAAATTTTTGTACAAAGTTTCATCCGCCTTTAACGTCGATTCTGATAAACTTTTTTATCATAATGAGTGGTGGTGGTGGTGGTGGCCTTATAGCAACGATCGTGATAATAGCAGGAGCTGCTGTCATCTCTGCCGTCACCTGGGCATTCTTCGAACGAAATAAACGAAATCGGGAACGTCACAATTATTCCCGTCCAAATCCTACAACGACCCCATCGACGACTCCTTGTGGAACATGGGGCCATGATGATGGTGGTTCTAAGGACGAAAACGACCTTCTTAGCTGTTCCATTTGCAAAGAGCCGTTTTCAACGGAGCATCCCTTGGTCACGACGCCATGCCGCCATGGATTCGGAGAGAGTTGTCTACGGGAATGGATACAAATATCGGGAACCTGTCCAAATTGTCGCAAGGCGGTTACACAGAATCAAATTTACCCTGTTTATATAGGATAGCATAACTTGAAATCAATGTGAATATGTATAACAACGAAGGAATTGGATTCTACTTGCAATTGTGTTTGAATGTTGGAAAATTTTGTTGTTTCATTTTCTTTTTTTGTTGGTTTGTTACTCTAATAAACATTTTTTAAAGTTTGTTTGGAAGAAAGCATATGAATATTCCTTTCCTGCATATATACCTACGCGCCAAAGAAACCACCATACTTTGCGTCAGAGGTAATGCAAGCAGAATATCTGGTTCCGCATGTACAATTGCATAGGAGACAATACAGCCAGTAGTTAATGCCAATTATATGATCCATGAGTTCAATTCTATTATAGTGAGTTAATTAAATAAAAAGAGAGCAAAATAAACGCCCCTGGTTAGACTCGAACTAACAACCTTTCGGTTAACAGCCGAACGCGCTAACCGGTTGCGCCACAGAGGCCATGGACACAGGAGTACGTTTTTCGTGTCAACTTTTCACGGGATATTGTTAAACAATTCTTGTGTATAGTATAATGTTAATTATAGCAGACATATTTTAATGATTTCTCCAAAAAAAAATCCATAATGAGATTAATGAACTTGAATATGAAGCTGAGGGATATTTTTTTGATTTCTGAAAATGCAAACAAGTTTTGTTAGCAATCGTGGCCATTATAGCCTAAACAATTTTCACCCATGCTTCCAATGTTTTATAGTTTGCTTCTAACTGCAATCAGAGGAGTTAGTAACGAACATTATTCGGTCAGCCTAATCTTATGAAGTTTATGACACATTTGATAAACTAACTACATAAACACAAACATATTATGCTGACTTCCGGTGATTAGATTTAAGAAAGTGTTTGCTCTTTTTCTTATCATAATCAAATATTAGTAGGTACATTGCGATGCTGATTGAGGCATACATGGTCCAGCAATCTGCATACAGTAACGGACCTAATTTATGCTCATTCTGTTTGCTACATCCGTGAGGAAAAGCATCCGTGCTGGTGCGTTGCTTATATTTTTGCACGAAAATATTCTAAACCAAAAATAAGGTTTCCGGGATGTCTGCATCTTTAATTTTTTCCATCGTTGCAATAGGAGTGGGGCTCTGTCTTGCCATCTATATGAATGGAAGAGATCTAAATCCACCGAATCGGGCCCCAAATTATCCCCCACACGGCAATAACAACGAAGTTAGCCGTCGCCGCCGCCGATCTGGAGATTCTATTGGGAAACCATTCAATAATGGATTCGATGGTCAACGGAGGGGCGGTACTGGGGACATTTGTCTACTTAAAATCGATAATACTGTCAATACCGTCAATATTTATCATTGAAAGATGACAAGTAACTGCACAACACGTATTTTTCTTTACTTGATATGGCTTTTCCCACAATAATATTCATATTTCATTTTCAGATTAAACCTGCAGATCCTTCACTATCCAGAGCTAAAGTTTCTGGAATTTTTGTCAGCCGGTGATATAATGCAGTTTTTCCATTCAAAATTATAGTGCTGCTTTATTCGTTTCATTTACATTCTTTTAAAACTGAGTGAGTTGATTTACGTGAAATTATGTGTAGTTATTGTCCATTTGAGAATAAAATAGTATTAAGACTCAGACTCATGTTCTGTATATATGGCTTCTAAAAATACTTGAGCTGACAAAGAACAATTCAACAGCAATTCAACGTGGAGCACGATATCCTCCCAGTATTCCATTTTTGGAGATCACAATAGGGGTACACCTGAAGCTATGTACTTTCGTAAATTTCTACGCACTACGCACGTAAATCTCCCAGCCAATCAGATCAGTAGGTAGAGTTGGGAAGTCTGCTCTGATTGGCTGGGAGATTTACACGCGTAGAAATCTACGAAAGTACACGGCTTCAGGTGTACCCCTAATATTATACAAATGGAAAGATTATCGGGAGCCATTGAACATGCCTTGAACAAATTGCAAATAAGTTTTCCACATTCAGTAATAATCTTGCCCCTCCATATTTCCTAATTATAGTTGAAGCTGCTATCCTGCGTCAAAATTCTCCACCATGCTCGTAATCTTATAGAAAGTGGACGCCGAAGTTGTGCAAATCTTTTACCACGAACAAATCTTGTGCTGCGGTGATTATAAAAGAAAAACAATTATATTTTACATTACCTAAAGCTTACCTAAAGGACCATGTTGTCTGATCTATTGATCCCCATTGTATGTAACAAAAAAGAGGCCATCGGGTTTTAAAAGTTAGCTCCGTATTTCGTAGAATTTGCGAAAATTGAATCTTAAAACGTGTGTTCCATAAATCCTACACTGGTCACACACACACACGGTCATATATATGATCTGTATAGGGCACATTGTTTTCTGTAAAATAGGCAAAAAGACCCGGGCTTAAATGCATATGCATATTGTGAAGGTCATTTGGCCATTTTGAGCAAATTTTAAATTATATTACTGTTCAGGAAGCTGTACATGATTTCATAATGGTAACTTTCAAACAAGGGGTTGTGCGTTGCAAAAGTCTCTTCAGCGTCCCCCCACGATCCGTTTTACTGACTGATAAGGAAATACTTGCTCACCATGTCACCATATTTACTATAACTATCAGTAATTATAATGGTTTTCACTATATTTCACAATATTGTCAACTTCAGTCGTTAATTACTAGTCAAATACTTTCCCTTACTAGCCCTTTCATTTGATGTGTTTATTGTAGAATTGGGCTGCGTGCCGCTATAACCAATTGGTTCCGACAAATTCGCAAATGCCCATCAAATTTTCAATGTAGTGCCATATTCCTTATGACTTTTCTCTAAACCTTCTTACCATTCTAATAGTCGCTATATAATAGAAATCTTTCACATGTTGAAATTATTTTCTCCAATTCCTTCTGTTGGCAAAAATTATATTTTCAATCATGGACAATATGGAGTGGAGCCATATATTTGGCCCTGAATAGACAAACCATAGGGCTGTAGATCCGGTGTTACTGAATTGGATCGACTGGAAGGGCTGAAAATCTTCTTTTTCAAATCCTCAATCACGCCAATATCTGTGGCACACTACACGGATGAATGCAGTTTCCTCCGACCATCTAAACATATGAACAGATTCTGAAACTGACTAACTATGCCTGATGACTTATCACACGTCATCAATTCAATCTCAAGCACTATATTCGATAATATCAGTTGGAATCACTCTAAAAGTGCAAATGCGTAATTTTATCTTTTGAATACATGGGAATAAAAAAGAAAGGTGTTCAGCTCTTCCAGACCGTATGCTATGCATGTATTGTTTACCTTGGGTGCATTCAAAGATTTATTGCATGGATTCTAATGGATCAGACAATGAGTTGAGGATACAAATTTAGTATATGTTTATGTTTTAGAATATGTTTTAAAACTTTCCCTTTTCCCAGTCACAATTGTTGCTGGAAAACTACTATACACGGAAAACATGTAACTTATACTTATAACACTCGTAATCTCCTAGTTCTTGCTGTGTCCAAGACTAGCCAATTTGGCTCTAATACATTTTAATATCTTGGAGTCTTCGTTTTTCTTGAAGTCCTCCCAGAATAGGCAGCTTCGAAATGTACCGAACACCTCTGTGAAAATCACAGGGTATTGTGCTTGGAACTAAAAAATGGAAAAAATACATACCAATTAGTAAGTTTCACAGTATACATAATATATTATTCTTTTCTTACGTTTTTTAATACTTCGGATTTCTCCAATGCCGTCATCTTTGGATCAACACTGATTTCCTGTAGTAGTCTCAGCAATATAGTTTTGCTTTCTTTCTTTTGCGATTCATATTCCTGGAGACTCACTTTGAAGCAGTATTGCTGGAATTGAGGCGTAGGCAGTACACTCTTGCTTTCACAGCGCCGCCGCGGTTTTTGCTGTTTATTGACTCGCGCGGCCATTTTAGGGGGCAATGTTTCCACAATAAAACGAGAACTGAAAGTTTCTTCCATGAGCAGGCTAATCTCCTTTTTGGACTCCTCAGATTTGTCTTTCATTTCCTCGTGAGAGCTGTTCAGATCAAATCCATAGCTCTGACCTTCTCGTTCAGAGTCCTCTTCGATCAATCTGTTCAGCTCCTCAGTTGAAGAATAGTAGTCAACTTGTTTCAGTTGACCAGGAACGGAGTTACTGGAATGGTCCTAAAACATAGGGGCAAAAATGTTGGCATTATAGTTAAAGTTAATCTTAATAGTTACTAAAGCATTGCATACATTACATGCTGGGTACATAATTACTGCCTTTGTTAACGCTCTATTTGATGTTGCCTTATTAAATGTGTATAAATGAGCTTTGTTTTTTACGGGGAAAGCAATTCCCATATTATCCAATAGCTGTGTTAGCCAGAGGGCCATGGAATTGGATTGAAGGTTGGCAATATTATTTTCACTCACCTCTGTAACAAAATCCAACAATGGCTTGCTCATTTCGGCGGTCTCGGCCTCTGTTTCATTTATTTTGTCCACGCATTCAAGCCGGTTTGACGGGCGGGAACATGACACAGGGTCAAACTCAGTGTAATCACCACATATGGGGTAGTATAGTGGCACTTGGACTGGAAGCATTACCGCCCGCAACATTTTTGTAACCATGTTTCCCATATTGGTAAATATAAACTGGCTATCTGCTGATCACAACTATCAAAAAAATATCAAATGCACGATGATGATATCTATCAACGCACAAAATATCAAAAGATTTTGGAATAAAATTCAGAAGATGTTTTCTCTTCGGAGTTCTGAAACTGACTGACTAAAAAAAGAAGAGTTGCTCCCTTATTTATCTATCTGTCAACAATAGACGGATGAATGTTGCCATGGCGTTTTTAAATGCAATCAGCTGATTTTTGCATTCGTGCCTTCTTATTTTAATTTGCATAGAAATATAGCGTGGAAGTCAGAAATAAATTAACTTTGGAATGAGATTATAACTAAGCATAGCAAGTTTTGGCGAAAAAAAGGTCCCTTGAGACACGCGGCGTCTGCATTTCCATTATTCAGCCCCATCTCATCTATTGGCAAATTTTATCATTATTGCAGCATATTTATACAAAGGGTAAAAAGCTATGGCCAATATGTATCGAAATTTTTCTTGCAAAAATATGCAGACACGTTGATTGTTTTTAGCATGCAAAGAATCTCGCCCCTGTGGCTATCGCCATATTTTGAACACTGTGGAAGTCCAAGAATACTATATATAGTTATCTATTGATTTGCTTTTTGGTAAAAGGATGTGGGGAACAAATACTTTTTGCAAGACTATATTTTATGAGTGATTGGATGTGAATATTATTTATTGGGTCCAGCGCTCTTTACCTGCATATCATGTGCCTTAAACCTGAAACAATTTGGCTTCAATATATAGATGAATTCTATTTAATTCTATGATTTATTTTGTTGCAATAAGTTTACTTGCGTACAAACACTCCACGGCATTTGAACACAAAGTATCGTATGTATTTTTGCATCTTTCATGTCATAAGCCTGCTAATTTTGCATTTTTAATTTCATAATTAGCATTCCGAATTTTCAATTTTGATTGACTTGAGCGGGATGAAGGCGACATCATACAGTTCATTCATACATAACCATTTGAAGTTTGGCAGCCATATTTGGAAGGTAACAATAACGGCATCCGGGTTTGCTTGCAAGTAAAAAATGCAGCTTTGATTTAAAACAGCGAGATACCATACACTTTGAATGTTAGCAAGGTCTTATAGAGCTTACTGAATGCGGAGTTATAGTTATAATTGCAATTGTAATTGTCAATAAGAAAGTTGAGCCAACCGTGGGTCCTTTCCTTCCGCAACAGTATAATGTCTCAATTTTCAAAAAAGGAACATTTCTTCAGTTTTCTACTAAAAGTGTGAAAGCTATGTATGGATTTGCACAATTCAGAAATGCCAAGAAGCCACCAGCAAAAGTTGCATACAAGTGAACCAGCCTATGGCGGGGGTATTGTGAGACTTTCATAAAATTATCAAACATTTCCACCTTGAGATCATACACTCATTTTTTTTCATGAATTTTCATGTTAAAATATAATTTGCCATGTCCTTTAGCACTGTGCCAAGTTTAATAGTCCCATTAAGTTTTAAGTTATGGTCTCTTTTGTAGATTTATAGTTGTTTGTAGCTCTAGTTGGTTTGTTGGATTGGATCTTAAAGAAAAACTTGGATCACTCACTACTGAATTTTTTCATCGTAATATCAAATTTTTTACACTTTGAACATTCATTTGATCATTTATTCATTCGTTCATTCATTTGTACAAAGTTTCATCCGCATTTAACGTCGATCCTGATAAACTTTTTTATCATAATGAGTGGTGGCGGCCTTATTGCAACGATCGTGGTATGGTAATAGCAGGAGCCGCTCCAGCCGCTGTCATCTCTGCCGTCAGCTGCGCCTTCTCCGAACGAAATAGACGAAATCGGGAACGTCACAATTATTCCCGTCCAAATCCTACAACGACCCCATCGACGACTCCTTGTGAAACATGGGGCCATGATGATGGTGGTTCTATGGACGGAAACGACCTTCTTATTAGCTGTTCCATTTGCAAAGAGCAGTTTTCAACGGAACATCCCTTAGTCACGACGCCATGCCGCCATGGATTCGGGGAGAGTTGTCTACGGGAATGGATTCAAATATCAGGAACCTGTCCAAATTGTCGCAAGGCGGTTACACAGAATCAAATTTTTCCTGTTTACATAGGATAGCATAACTTTAAATCAATGTGAATATGTAACAACGAAGGAATTAGATTTTATATCTATTTGCAGTTGTGTTTGATTGAATGTTGGAAAATTTTGTTGTTTCATTTTATTTTTTGTAGATTTGTCACTTTAATATATATATTTTTAAAGTTATTTGTTTGGAAGAAAGCATGAATATTCCTTTCCTATATCTACGCGCCACGAAACTATTGCTTCGCGTCAGAAGGTTTTTCAAAAACTAATAAGACTAAAATCTGTACTCCAGTACTTTTAGTAAATAAACAGGTGATAGAATATGTCAAGTCATTAAAATATCTCGGTATTTAAATGAACGAGTCACATTCATTTACCACTTACTATGAGCATGTATTTAACAAACTCTATTCTACTTCTGTCTGGATTTTTAAACTTAAAAGGCTTATGAATCATATAGTCTTTTTAAATCAGTCTTGCATGCTTTTATTCCATCTTTAGTGGACTAATTGTCTTCCATCTTCCTATTTGGCGAAATATACATATCTGGACAAAATGCAATCTAAAATTAACCAGCTTCTACTTGCTTAATACGAACTCTCGTTCTTAAAAAAACATAACAAGCCCACTATTGTGAATTCTTTGCTTGACTAAAAGTAGTAATCCTAACCTAACCGTGAGGGAGAGGTGTAAATACTATATATTCTTTGGATTTTACTTTTAAAAGTTTTCCTCCAATGTTGACGACATTAAAAACTTTTTCGAATTCAGCCGGAGTAGTAGACGTCTCTAAAAACTATAACTCATACAGGGTATAGGAATAAAGAAGGGTATGGCACTCGCAACTCACTCTGTAGAAGTCAAGCTCAGCTCGCAGTGACGTCACAAACGTGACTGAATCCTACTTTGTTCATGCATTGTAGCTTTATTTCCTT
>Ga0210040_10002252_pt1 | contig 27494 bp, 27 predicted proteins | sample CryGeyCG12114_NA_FD_185462 | JGI IMG/M metagenome (GOLD analysis project Ga0210040, IMG submission 185462) | Groundwater microbial communities from aquifer - Crystal Geyser CG19_WC_8/21/14_NA (SPAdes) (version 2) | ecosystem: Environmental > Aquatic > Deep subsurface > Groundwater | place: USA... | reverse complement strand
TTGCAGCAACTACATAAGTAGATAGTCAATCTGTGAGTTAGAATTAGAAATCATAATTATAAACAAAAATTAAATAAAAACTGAAGTTAAACAATTGCATTTTGATCCACTTGAAATGTATATGGACTTCTCACTTTTGATAGCATTGCTTCCTATGGTGTGTTACGTAGTGTTACGTATTTAGGGAAATCCTTCCTGTCATGTTATCCTTGTTTTGTTATAGGCCGTCGACGAGCATCGAACCATTCGATCGCATTGTCGAGCAGTAGCTCGGACCTAAGTGCAATCAGTCCTGCCTCCATATCGCCCCGTCGACTCAGTCCGAACAACAATGTTGGGCTGCGACAGAGAACGGGCTCAATGCCCAACAGTAATAACAGTAGTAGCGGAATCGAACTCCTACTTCGAGAGAAGACTCCTTCCCCCTCCCGAAAACTGAGCCATACTCATCATCACAAAGTGGGGCATCCCAAGTGCAAAAACCATGCTCGTCATTCCTGTTACTACGATGTGGTAATTCTGGGCTCCACGAATGTCGGCAAATCCACCCTTGCTCAGACCTTCCAGGCTGATGGATTAAATTCAGCAACCACTCCAGGGGGCACTAGTTTAGGATGCAGCAGCAGTAGTGGCAGTGATCAAGGCATCGGTAGTGAAGAAGAGGAGGAGGAACTAGTGTTGGAAGATGAGCGGGGAAGCAAAAGTGAGTTGTTGGCTGTGGAAGATGACGAGATGGATATTGAGATGGAAGATGATGATGACAACAATGATGACGACGATGACGGTATGAATTGATTCTAGCTTGTTCTTGTTTGTTTGTGTTTGGGAAGGAGGACGACTGGAAAGTATGTGGGATATACCATGGGTGGTACATAATCTGTTGCTTATTGTGTTGTATTCCTGATCACTCACTAGTCTTTAATTTAAAAACTAGCGTTTGTTAGTACAGAATGATGTTTTCAATTAGTCCTAAAGTAAATCGGAGCTAGTGGAGCCGGAGAATGATTTTCTCTGAGTTTTGTTGATATTTGACGATATCAGAATAGTTTCTATAGACATTTTCAAGAATACCCAACTAGTTAACATCAAAGTTTTACGACCTATATTCTATATACCTTGTGACCTACTATGATTCAGAATTTAAAATGCTAAAGTTTTAAGGATGCTTCTGGAAGTGGTAAATGGTAGGAGAACACCCGCATGCATCCATGTTAGTTGTGAACCAAAGAGTACAATGGCACACAAGGCAAATAACACGTGTTGGAAAAGATGTGCCCGTAATAATGGTAGCAGAGTTGAGATCGATGTTCTTTTTTGCTCCAATGGCACACGCACTCCTCAAATATGAGGTGAAAGTAGGACAGTTTGGAGAATGTGGGCCCTCCACGTGCCGTGGGCTTTCCCGGCTTACGCACTTTTCTAACTAACCAACTCACTGCAACTCCTTTCTCCCATTCATAACTAGTTTGCTAGCTTCATGCAGAAAGGGCGATGCGTCTGTTCACATCTATAGTGTGCTTCCTTTTCCCATTCATAACAACGACAGTTTATGCGTACTAGGGGTCTAGGGATTGCACCATTTCCCAAGCTTCAAAGTGGCCCATACGCATTTTTTAGGCACCAAGTACCAAGTATGCCATACCTAATGGGAGAGGGAATGCTGTTAACTCGTAGATCATATTTTTTTGTCCAACGGAATGCAATGAGAAAATTAGTAGAGCGGTTGATTCGTTGAGATTGTTAGTAAATTGAGGACAATAACAAATTGAAAGTTGACATTTTTTGCTAGTTTGAAAGTTTGAATTTAGTTAATCATGAACAAGCAAGATGAACATTCATATTATCAATGATTTTCTGGGTTAGCAAGTTTGGTGACTGACTGACGTCAAAGCATTACAATATTTGGTGTCCCAGTTTAGGTGGCTTATTAGAGTTAATTCAATATACGCACTTGCTTAATAAAGTAGGTAGTAACCCGCTGGCTTATACTGATAAAATCAGCAGATATTTTATTACGGCAGTAGATTTTCCAGTAGACTATTTGTCACGCTGAGATGAGTTGTACCTGAAGTGGAGTAGCTGAAATAAATCAAAAACGTGCTTAGGGTCTCTTACTTTTCACCAGGTAAGCTTTTGTGTCCAAAGCACACTGTTGATTTTCCCTTTTCACAAGACTCTCTGACTTTTTCCTACATTTATGGGAACCCTACGGTAGTAGCTCCTATCAATGTCTACCTGTCAACCTCAATTTCAGTGGAACATGAAATCCGTCAAAGGATGATTATACTGCTTTGAATAGGTTGTCATGCACGCAAACTTGATTGACACATATAGGCTGGATTAGGTTCAAAATATCCATTTAAGAAATACCCACTGTTAAATTAAGGGCCTGTATATCGTCAGTTCTGTTAGTTTATCATCCACATATATGACCCAAATGTAATAATCATATTCAAGCATCTAGTAAGTGGGAGATGGAAAACTTTTTAATACTACTTTGGAATAAACAAGCCACCTAAACCATGTTCCAATTCATTATTACAAGGGAGTGTCTGATGATAGGAGCAAAAATATTCCCAGCATTTAGCTGGTTAGGTACTCTTGGTAACTGGACTGGAAAACCCTCATTAGAATATATAGGCCAAACATACTGGAATGCTGTATGGAAATGAATCTTGACGTACCAAAGGAAATGTGATAGGAACTATTGTGGCTTTTTGAAACCAATGTAGACAGGCTTCATCAGATTACGCACTTTATCATCTTTTCAGAGAGTGAAAGCTTGCTTACTCTCGCACTACACACACACAAAAAAAAACGGCACGTGGCGGTTAAACAAGTTGCTTTGAGATGTGTATCATCTTGTCCACCCGTATACGCACTCCACTTTTTTTCTGTGCCCAATCCTCTGTAAGAGAAGGAATTCAGGAGTCTGTTTTATCATCTTGTTTGTGTATGTTTTATTAGCTCAAGGGACATGTTTTTCTCTTTGTTCTTACACAGAAGCATGCTTCAGACGTTTCACACATGGGTTTAGTGATCTACCACTCACTTGTGGTACCAGCTGGTGTGTCTATTGTGGGAGAAATCTTTCAATGCTGTAACCAATTGAGATGTAAACGATAATTTTGGCTGCGCTCTCAGTGTCCAGTTTAGTTTATTGGAGGGATTCTTTTAAAGCTAAATTTATTATAATGACTGGATGGACTCGATGGACAATAATGTGTGTAGCTATCAAAAGATTCGCACATTTTTCGTAACAATGAAAATTACCATGATCATCATTTTCGTCTTGCGTCATTATGAGACAGGACATATGATCACCCTCTGAATGTTGGAGCATAAACTTGATTTTTTCGTGTCACGTATTGTTATTACGTATATGGCTTCCATTTATCTACTCACACATTCCATGTGGTAGACTCTGTGCTATCATAAAAATGGAAATTTCATCTTATGTACATATGCATGAGAGAAAGCTTATTTGACATTCTGCTGTGAATATCTGTTGAAAAAATGTAGCCAATTTATATATTAAAGTTGAAAATTGAGCCCGCATCACTGTAGATATTTGGTTGGTTAGCAAATACGATGATTGAATTTAAAAGTTTTTAGAAAACTGGGTCAAATTGTTGCACACAACTGCGGACATGGAAAGGAACTATAAGTGCAAGCGAGTTGAGTATAATCATAATGAGATTTTTATGCGAATGTGCTTTTTTAAAGACAGAAGCGTGGCATGTAAAGAGAATGATCAGTTTCTTTTGTTATCATTCTATAGTAAGCGGAAGGATCGGTGCAAAATCAAAGTACTTATACGCTGTAGGAAAAAAAAAGACTTTGTAGTGTGTTCAAGTGGAATTGAAATTCTTTGTAGAGGAAGGAGTGTACATTTTTTACGCTCCTCTTCAGTTCTATATGAGATATGTGGGGAACGTTGCTCCTGACTTGGCTCTCAAAGCACAGGCTAAGGTTTACTTTAAAATTAATGAAAAGAGATTTAGATACCTTCTGCGGGAGGAATTTTTAAAAAGAAAGTGAGTGAAAGTCACAGGAAGTACTACATTGTATTTATTTTTGGGACCTGGCCACTGGCCAGTATAAGTTTGTATAGCTAGATAGGATAAGTGTGTACAAAATGGGTAGAGTAAACAATCTTACAGATATATCTTTTTGATTGCTCAATTGTCCACATGTTGTTTACACAGAGGATTTCTCGGCAGCAAAAGCCATAATTTACAAACCTAGACGGGATGTGGGTCAAACACAAAATGACCTGTACCAGCGAAATTACCAGCTTTCACAAAAGCAGCAGTTCAATTTTGCTCTCAGGATCTTCCATGAGCAAAATTCAGCGGTAAGTGAATTTTTGAGGCATCATAATGCGTTCTCTGTGGACCAAGCTATACTAAATGTTCAACTTTATCATTCACAGGTGAACCATTTGTACAAGTACGATGCAGTGCTAGTGCTCTACTCTGTGATTGACAGGAAAAGCTTTGAATTCGCTCGTAAATTATTACATGACATGAGGAAAGAGGTTATCATTAATGGCACTAATACTACTGGCCGTGGAAGCAACAAGTATTACAAACGTGTTGTCATTCTTGTGGGTAATAAAATTGACTTGGAACGGTCTAGAAGTGTGAGCTCAGCAGGTAAATCATAATAAATGACTTTTCATTCATTATTCATTCTAATGGATTTCTTTAGCAGGGCATGTCTACATTGTAGAGGTAGTATTTCAGTCAGATATGAGAACCTTTAGTCTGCTGATAGTAGAAAAAACCTTTTTCTATTGATGTTACATTAAGAATTCATGATCATACTAATTCATCGAAAAATGCGTAAAATTAGAATAGTGTTTTATTTATTTCCCACTTACTTATTGGTTTGGATGCATTTCGTGAATGAATTATGAAATGAAGTAATAGTTATAAAATATGATATATGAATTTTTATATGAAATAAGAAAAAAAGAAGATAAACAAAACCTACTGCTTGGTTAATAAATGACTATCAGTAATATTTTTTGTATCACTTTTTAGAGGGTCAACATTTGGCAGCCAACCATGGATGCAAGTTTATAGAAATCTCGACTACTTTGGATATGGGAGTCCATGCTTTGAAAATGGGGTTGAGCACGCAAATATATTTGCGACAACAGCAAAAGCAGGAGACTGAAAACCGATTTAATCACCATATTTCCATTCGCAGTCGAAATAATAGCACGGTAAGCAGCAAAGGGTTGCCAAATTGGCTGAGCCAAACCCAACGAAAGATCCATCGAAGTTCATTTGCTGCGGCGACAAACAGCTCTTTCAAATTGGCGCAAAAGGTAGTGGACAAAATCATCATGTCTTTTGGGGCTACCACTGGTGCCAAATCCAAATCTTGTGTAGACTTGTACCGGTTGTGAACGTAATCTCAGATTACCCAAGTATTTAGATTAGTAACTTAGATTTGACGATATGATGAAGTATTTGAGGCCTATTTCATCAATAGGATGAGTTTCTTTTTATTCACAATGTTTACTAATAGTTTCTAATTCGTTCCTCCCCCTTTCAGACATTTAATATTAGTCAAAGAATATGTTAGCATTAGTTAGTTTGTCAGCGAGAAAATATTTAGAATGCACTATGCACCTTATCACAATTAAACTGTTTTATTGTGAAAAGCACATGCAATATATTTTGAGTTTAGCACTACAATCTAATTATGATAAAATATTCCCAGGATAAAACAGAATTAGCTATTTAGCTAAATCTTTAGTTAGCTAGAAATTTTAGAGTTTCAAATTTATCTTCCATTATCCTTCATTGTTTAGTCTAAATTATGTACCATTTTAATCGGAACTAATTTGAATAGTTTTAGGTTGTAAACTGTGTCGACCTACTATAGAGCTACTAATTCCAAATAACCCATCATTTTTATACGAAACAAAGCGTAACGCAACTTAAATTATATGAAGCGCAAAACATAATGTCATCGGTATGCCCAAAACGTGGAATGTACCTCACTCGCACTCCAAACTGCACAAAATGAAATTCGTGATAACTTAGAAGAATCCAATTTAGCTCTGATGATGCACTATACGCACTTTACCTTATTATAGTAACCTTCCACATTAAGCAATTAGACCATGGTTGTGAATCCCAATATCAGTATACTATTTACTTACAAGCTGTAATTATCAATTATTGCTCCTTTCTATACATTTCTCTATCTTATGAGTATACAGTTCCATTTGTCAGCATGGTATTGATGGTATTATTCATAATGCTAGTTATAGTTATTGTGTAAACCCGTATTACACATTATGAAATTTTAGTAGTTAGCAACTAAACCTATTATTATGAATCTATTAGCAATTAGTATAGTCTTCAAACTACTAATATTTACTTGGGCTCTGCTCAAAACATTAAATAATCCAAAGTGTATTAATTGTTGCATACTATCTGGTTAGTTAACAAGCCAAAGAGCTGATACTAAAAAAGTTGGTTACTATGATGAAAATGTATCAGACGTCAAAATGTGGTGGGTCACTTTTAAGAACTATAATGTTTAAGCTCTCAAAATCCGAACGTGTTCAATGTTATGTAATCACTTGAAGTTAATAACATTTGGGATTACCGAAGCTTGTGTTCAATACTTATGAAGGATATGAATATGAATAAATAAATAATATTATCCTGGCGGTATATGTGTTCTATTTCATTTAGTTAGCTATTTAGACTTACTGAATTTATACATGCGGGCGTATATTTGTGGTTTGGTTTCTCTTCCGTTTTAGATGGTTCAAACAAAATACAGCTTGTACAGTCATATCGTTTTTAAATAAATAGTCATTAAAATGAGTGTATATTATTCTTGGGATTTTTGTATAACCCTTGTTAAGTCAAATATCGTCTGAAAACAAATATTTAAGTCATTGATGAGTAAGGACTGTAATTCAAGGTTTTGCCTATAGGAATAAATTCATAAATTTCAAGTGTTATTAAGCTGGACAGGCTGTAAAAAACATTCATGAGGGTGAGGGAGTCTAGTTTTGTAACAGTTGAAACTAAGTCAGTGTTTTAATAGTATGAACATGAAAAGTGATAAAAGTCGTGAATCTGTGATACCGACTATGGATAGTGAGGAGGTAGTAAAAATATTGCAATTTCGACGAAATTCAAGTAGAAAACAAAGTATTGTGGGGAACACTGAGAAATTTGTTTTAGACGATGATAAAATTGGAGTAAGTTTCAAAAGTTACGCTTTGGAAAACAAATTGTGTTTTACGGATCATTTTACAAGAACTTCTGGTTCTTATCATTGAAGTGGATACTACATTTTCCCCTCTAATTGGTTCATGATTTTTTTTTAGAAAAAGCAATGTAAAATGCAAAGTTCAAAAGCACCCAGTAAAATACCTTTTTTAGAATTCAAACACTTATTTCTGGAAAAAAATATGGTTTTCATTTTACTCATTTCATTAAGGACTAAACCGTCAGGCTAAAACATTTCTGTTCTGTCCTGCTTTCTAAAATACACTCTGCTTGTTTAGTCCCTAATGATGAAAACAAAGAATATCTCTATAGTTGTAAACAATGCATCAACTGATTTTAATCACATTTCCACATACACACTCATCATTGATTTTCCTATGCGTGTCCCCATTCCGAACCCAACAAATTGGAACAAATATGACGTCTGCAAAGCAAATTGCATCAGTCCCTCGATAATGATTTTCTTTCTAACTAACTAACCCTATATAATTAGATAAACGAACCCAGATCACTCAATGAACTGGACTCAGAGTGGGAAAAGGTGCCTGCACCCCCGGATGGGGGCTGGGGATGGGTCATTTTGATTGCATCATTTCTCACCAATGTAGTTGTCGATGGAGTAAGTCTCAGCTTCGGGATTATGCAAAAGGAAATCATCAATGAAAGCCAGGGCTCCATAAACTACCTCATGTACAATTTGGCTTTGGGCATTCAATTGGCTGGCACTCTACTGCTTGGTAAAGAATAGCCTTAAAAATTCTCGTCCTTAACTTCTGGTTTCCAAAAAAATCCCTATTTTGATTTCACATGCAGGGCCAGTGGCATCATACCTATCCAATCAATATGGATTCCGAATCGTGGCTATATGCGGATCAATTATTTCTGCTTCTGGCATTATTCTCACGTACGCAATTTCAACATCCACACCGAATATATGGGCTCTGCTCATTTGCTACGGATTAATGACATCAGTTGGATTTGCACTCATGTGGACCATTTCAATTGTGATTGTGGGCCTATATTTTGACAAGTATAGGGAGGCTGCAACAGGCTTTGCAACCAGTGGAACAGGAGTTGCAACATTTATAATGGAGCCCATAATCACGTACATTTTGTCCAAAAAAGGGTGGCAAGGAACTTTAGTTTTTCAAGCCTGTTTTGTTGCCGCTTCAGTTGTACTGGGAGCGGTTTATCGGCCGGTGCCAACCAAATGTAAAAATTAAAGTAAAAATTGTTTGATTGATGTTATGAAGAAAATTTAGAAAGTGTACTCTTTTCCCATAGTTGTAAAACGGAACAAAAAGTTAATGCGAATTGAAGAGGATGAAAAAACGCAGGCAAAATATTTGCTCCTTTCTCCAACTTTTTACCTCATTTCACTATCTGGGTTGATCATCATGCTGGGCTATTTCACACCATTTCAGTTTCTCCCAGGTAAAGGAAAAGTTGTAATGTTCATTTGGATTGCATTGGATGTTTTCAACGTAATTTTTGTTGCAGAAAAGGGAGCAGCCATTTTACAAAGCAGTTCACAGATGGAGCATCCTAGCTCTAAAGAAACAGAACCACCCGTAGAAATTGGTTACTTGCTATCATATTTGGGACTGTCCAATACAATAGGTCGAATTGCATTTGGATTGATAGCCAATCATCCCAAAATGAATCCTTTGATTCTTACCAATTTTTGGGTCACAGTTGGGGGCATTGCGACAATGCTTTGTCCACTAGCAACACAATACTACCAGTTGCAGATTTATGCGGTCATATTTGGTCTTTCTATCGGTAAAATCGTGTTGTTATTACAGTTTGATCTGACTGCGAGGAGTACACTAAATACTGAAACACTTTGCTTTGTCTTATAGCTTGCTTTGCGGCCTTACGTTCAATAGTGATTGCACAATTCATAGGAATGGAACGATTTAACATAGCCTTCGGAATGTCACTTCCCTTTATGGGCATTACAATAATTATTGGAACATTCATTGGGGGTAAGAAAAAAACGTCTATAAAAAAGTATTTTATAACGAACAATCGAATAAAATAATTATTTATACGTTTTAGGATGGTTAGTAGACTACACTGGATCCTATAACTCGTCATTTTACGTTGGAGGTGCATTTTTCACTTTGTCGGCAATAATGTGCTATTGCCTACAATGGGTGAAAAATGCTGAAGACCAAAGAAAGATGAAAAGAAGTCATTTAAGTTTGCACAGCTATAGTAGTGCAAAAACAGATGAAAATAATTTAGAGAAAAATATGCTTCCAACTACGCTTTAAACATCCTCAGGGTAGGTTGTATGTACCATGATGATTACTGATGATTATAAGAACTGACAACTTTTTCAAAGCTTTTTTTAAACGGTGATGGATCATTTTTTACTTTCGTATTGTACAATTTTGCATTTCATTCCTATCAGGCAAGGTTGAACATCAGCTTTCATAGCATAGTAATAATAATACATAAATATAAGCGGACGTGATAAGCATAGGTGTTAGTTAGCTATGCAACCAACTGGGCTTACTGAATACAATATTAACAATTTGTTCTGGATTATGGTCACTTTTAAAACTTATATAGTTGGCTTTACAAGGTGCATACTTTGTTCATGCATTGATTTTTCACAACACCAAAGCTTAATACCACGACAAGTAGATGAAAAAAAACGTGCCTCCAATTCACGGCGTATTCAATCAAATAAATTCCTTTAACATTCATACGTGCACAAATGTTCCACATCTTATCATAACTTGGAGTGTGAAGAAAAAATACAAATTTTGAAACCAGTCTGACTCTCATGCTTCAATGCGTCAAAATCATAACTTACATAGGCTCTCACACAAAACTAGTCCATAGTTGATTTCTATTCATAACTTCAGTACAAGTCTTGTGTAGTCTACAAACTCGTCTACGTTAACTAATGTAACTATACTAACTATGTACAACTACAAACCTTATGTCCATTAGCTAAATAATATTGCTTCATTTCTTCCTATATCTTGCAAAACAGACTTTTCTCCTCTATAGTTCATCACTTTCCCTTTCCAAAAATCTCAAACAACAAAATTACCACAAAGCATTATCGTTCACTTCATTCCCATTATAGAACAAGCTTTGACCTTTGACCCACAGTTACTGAGTCTGAAGAACATGAACAATAGTTGTAAGTCTTGTAAGGAAGGTATCACTACCATTTTTTCAAACAAAACAATACAATTACAATATCATTTTGCATCTAGTTAGTTTACCTATCACCAGAATTTATTATTATCTACAGTTAGGAGTAGCAGTTGTTGTATGTATACATTATTCGAAAAATATTTTCATATCACTCACGGTAGGTATGTACACAAGTCTATGTAGGAAAAGAAATGAGGAAGCTCCTAATTCCAATTAATATTACACATTCTATCAATATGATGTATCATGGTGTCAACTCATGCACTCCATGATATCGGATACTCCTGATATTTTCGCCAATAACATGTACTGTATGATCATGATTTTATGAAACTAGTATTTTACTCGAAAACAACTAAAAATAATAATAATTAAATAAATGCTATAGAATTTTTTGTGAATTTTCTACATGACTCAAGCAACAACAAACATAGACACAAATATTTGAAATCTGATTGCAATCACTCAGATGAACAGGGAATTTACTACTAAAAATCTAACAAGAACCATTAATGATTCGGCAAACATAGTAAATCTTAAATCCAAAAAAAAATTGTCTAAAAGCAGCAATAGTTGCCTTCTTTATGACCACAAACAAAAACAGACAAGATTTTCATCTCACCATTCCTTGATAACAAAACGACACAAAAAATTCTAATCCATCAAAAACCTACTAACTAAAAATACTCGAACAAAGAACAAAAGAAACGAAAAATTAAGTCTTCCAAAAATGAGTTACGGTCAGTCCATAGTAAATGCATACTAAAGACAATGAATATCAGCTTCCATCAATTCAGATTTCAAGGGACAATTTTGATAACCATAATGCCATTACAATGTAGTAAACGGCATATTTTAACTCAATAATTTCACAAATCACTGAAAAAAACTTCTTTTGCTTCCGCATATACCCTCTCTCCACTGAACAAAAGCAGAGTAATTGTAGTCACCGTTGTCAATAAATTATCGGCGCGAGTCACTAGACGTACACTTTGGCCAATCCATCTGCTCCAGCAGATGCAATGAATGGTTTCGAAGGATGGAAAGCAACATCATGAATTGCTTCATCAAACTTTTTACGATGAGCTGTCATCTCTTGCAAACATTGTTTAGATTCCACGTTCCACACACGTACACTTGAATCATGACCTGAAAAAATTTAGCATACAAAACATTTTTGTCAAGAATGACGTCTCCTAAATTTTGCAGCCAAAAAGTCATTGCTATTAAACAATAGACTACAACATTGTGCAAACTATAACGTTTATTGCAAAACCATAACCCAAGAAAATCTATCAACTTACTTCCTGATAATAGATATAATCCATTAGGATCCAAAGAAAGTGAAGTGACTGCGTCTAAATGAGCAACCATGGCATGTAACATTTTCCCTGTGGAATTATCCCAGAAACGTATATGGCGATCTTCATGAGCTGTGATAGTTAGGGACAATGTTGGATGACAAACCAATTTGTTCACCCCACCAATCCCATCACATTCAAAACGAACTAGTTGCTTCTTGGTTTCTAAATCATAAATGACTACTTGCGTGTCGTACGCTACAGCCATATGGGACAACTCGTCTCGTACGAAGTCAGCTGCGGTCGGAACACCATCTACTGTGAATGGACACAAACATAATCAGTCAGTCAGTTTGATGAAATATTTAAATTACAGACACTACTTCTATTATCTAGTACATATTGTAATGAGACGAGTCTGTCCGCTAGTTAGAACATACCTTTGTCAGATTCATATGATTCCAGCAATGGCGTTTTAGACGTCACATCCCATAACTTTACCGTACTGTCTGCAGAACAAGAGAGCAGATGTGGTTTTTGACTATGTAAACTTAACCCGTGGACACTGTCCTTGTGGTCTGTTAAGCTAGTGACCAAAATACCAGGATCTGGAAAATAACAAATAAAATGAGCACATTCTGTCCACCCCCTTCGAATCAATAGCATGAAAGATTCGAAAAAAATTACCAAACGAATCATAAGGGTCAATGTTACAACTAGGAAGATTCCAAACTTTGATGGTGCTATCAACACCAGAAGAGTAAAGCCTCTCCCCTGTGCTATTCATGATAACAGCTAGCACAGGCTTCGTGTGAGCTCTGAATGTATACAGTGGCTCCACATCTAAAGATGTGTTCCTGCAATTATCAAGCAGATTATTAACAGAACTGAATAAAAGAGCAGACAAAAATAATTAGTTATAAGAAACATGAAGCACAGAAGCACTCACTTTTTCGCAGAAACAGTTTTCTGCAAATTCCAAAGTTTTAGAGTATGATCCTCTGAAGCAGTGACCAAAGCTGGTTCTACCGGATGAAAAGCAAGGGCTCTCACGCTGTCGAAATGGCTTCTTAGGGTATATTTCGCCATCCATGTTTTTCTAAACGTTTCCTTATCCAGAGTTACCTATTAAATTCAAGAAAAGTTTTCATAAATGATTACACAGATAGCCAAATCAGCCAAATGAGCGCCTGGCTTTTCAAATTTTGTCTTTTTGTATCAGGATTGAATTTCTTCTTGTCGATAGTTCAACAAGCAGTCAGTAATTCCTGCTTTAATATTGGCAACCTCGCTTGATACAAAATAATAAATAGTTTGCATCTAAAAAGAGTACTGCCATTTACTTGTAAATTAAACAAAGAATGAAAACTTAATTTCATTGTAAATTGCCTAAGCAGATAGACATAATCAGTAACCACAAAAAAACAGGGTGAGCTATAATGTTGTCTCAGGATTAAAATTATCCTTATTGATTAGTAGTCCCTGCTTTACAGTTGGTAATTTCAGAAAAAACATAATTGCTCTGCAAAAAAGTATTGCCTGCCACGTGATTAACTAGATCATCGAAAATCATGTACAATATTGAAAAAAATTCACTGTACTCCTAAAAATATTTTTGTATCAGGATTGAATTTCTCCTTGTCGATAGTGCAACAAGCAGTCAGTAATTCCTGTATTAATGTTGGCAAACTCAAATGATACAAAAAAATAATGTTTTGCATCAGAAAAATGAATTGCCGTATACATAATATGTATATTGTTTATGAATTGCCGTATACATTGTTTCAATGTATTGCAGTTTGCTTAATTACATAAACTCAAGTCGCTCAAGTGTGAAATTAATTAGTTTTGCTTTATTTACTGTACTTCTGTACCAGAATAGTATTGGATTTGTCTTTGCGGATTATGTAACAAGCAGCCAGTAATTCCTGCTTGAATTTTGTAGAATAGATATAGAAAACAATACGATTCTTCAACTGAGAAAAGCATTCTAGGCTCTAAAGTATGCATTTTGCTACAGACTTCAACCTCTGGAATAGTTTGCCTCCGAAGGTGAACGAAAGTGACATTCTCTCTGAATTTGATAGCCGAATTCATGATCACATTAATTCACGAAGTGATGATTTCACGTACTAATAGTTGATATTTTGACCTTTGGATTTAAAAAAAACTATTATTTATAATTAGTACGACCCAGTAACCCAGACCCCAAAATAACGAGTTTAAATTAATGTAAAGGTCACTTGAATCAATCTTATCAATCAATCGATCTGCGTTAAGTACATGGAAATACTTCAATAGTCAATTTGAAAGGAATTAACATTTTTTGTATCAGGATTGAATTTCTCCATGTTGATATTCAACCAGCAGTCAGTAAGTCCAGACACCATTTATATAGGCAAATGCAAACGAAGAATAGAGAATGAATTTTTTCTATTCTCATGATAGCTCTGCCAGAAATGTTGTATAGAGTAGGTAGGTATGTTAAAAGATTAAATTCCTCCTTGCTATAGTGTTTGTTGCATGCAAAACTATGACAGAAACAAGATGTGAATGCTTATGTTCTGATATGAACCTCTACCTCACTACTTTCACTACAGATTAAATTACTCCCACACTCCCCGAAACGATCCTTTGTAATTTAATATTTTCATGTATCAGGAAGAAATTTCAGCATATTTACGAAAATTATGCAGACAGTACATCCTGATATTAAAGTTAATTTAGGCATAACAACAACTGTAGACAAACAAAATCAATTTTGTCTTCTTCATACTTTGCTTGCCCGCAACAATTAGGGTTAAATCTAGTCTTCTTACCCCAGAACTGACGTCCATATTCATATCCGCTTCATTGTTAACAGTAAGGTCAGCTAGTTCACCTAAGCTAACATCTCCTGGTCTATTGTTTGCATAAGAGGGCCATTCATCTCCACCTTTTTCTGCAGATGCCGCTTCTTCTGCTCCCAGAAAGCTAAACTCATTTAGAACCTCTTCAGTCTCTGCATCTACTTCATCAGACATGGCCATGCCCTATAAATAAGAAATGAAAAATCGTCAAGTTAAATAGTTTGCCGTTGAATTCATTATGAATTGTTCGAAGAAAAACAATAGTCACCTTTCTCTTCATGGGTTGCTTCAAGTCGTCATCGATATTATCTAGCCCATCTCCCATGTCGTCATCATCTTCTACATCCATTCCACCAGACAGAAAATCGAAATTAGACAAGACTGCTGATTCAGCTTCCATAATCATAGCGGCCTCTGCTAGACTCTGTGTAAATAAAATAGGATTATAATCGTAATCAACGTTTTTAGTTAAAGACCGTATCGAGCAACCACCAATATACCGTGTTTTACCTTTTTGGCAGGAGGAGCTCTTCTAGATTGCTCCAGACCAGCAGGTCTTTTGTCTCCACCTGCTGATCCATTTCCATTTTCTTGCTGAGATCCATCGGATCCTTCCAAGCCAAGCAATGAACGAACACGATTAGATCTTACATCTATGATAGTATCAGTGTAGCCAATTTCTTGCAAATATTGTCTCAATAGTTGTCGCCCTTGTCGCCAAGAAACTTGGGAAGTGATGGGTTCATCTGAAGCCGTAGACGTGACTAACTCATGTGCTTCTGCATCAAATTCTGGAGGGCGCCCCAAATCTCCAGAAGGATCAGTGCCGAACTTGAGCTTGTGAGATTTCGCACTACAAGTTGAAACCATTCATTATAATCATATCCCGAACATAACACTAATTGTAACATCGTATACTCCAACACCAAGAATTCACTTACCGCTCTTGTTTTAAAGCATACTCTAACATCTTTATTCTTCGGACCAAGTCGTTCTTTAGATTTTCTTGTCCTTTGCGTTCTCCTTGCAAAAATGCTATCCGGGCTTGTAGTTCAGCTCGTTCCAGCTCCCAGCTGGCTCTTTCCATTTCAAATCGAGCCCATTCATGTTGAATGAAATGAAGAATCCCTGGGATGGAATAACGCTGCTGTTTGGAATCGTCTTTATTACCGCTTGAACAACTACCCCCGGAACCAGCGTTACCGTCATCATTCCCAGGGTATTTCATCCCCTCTGAAGACGTAGCGACGCCTGATAGGTACAAATCCTCCACTACACGATACCAATATTTAAGAGTCAGTTAATTACCTAGCAGCAGAGCTAAATAAAATTAACTTCCCCAACGAACTACTAGACTTTTAAACAACAAATTATTGCCCCTATGACTTTGAACCATACCAATTTTATCCGCGAATCCGCTTTTTTAGTTTTTCAATGTTTCAATCAGATATTGACCATCTAGGGGTAAGTTTCCGTAGGTAGAGTTGGATTCTGATCTTTAACTTTTGTAGCCAAACGTCTATGGAGATTTTCCTACATGAAAAAATACAAACGGCGTCAGAGTCTGATTTACAAATCTCTTCCACTTTCACATTTCCAGCAATATTGACTTATGACTATGACTTCCCAATGAAAGTTACGTCTTGTTTACACCTACGCGCATTTCGTAATAAATCAATATAAAATTGGCTACCAGACTGACTAACTATACTTTCTCCAAATAGCGGAATGACCAAACTTCAAATTCTTTTACATACTATTTGCCACTTGCAATTTTTTTTACCTAGAACTGCTTTATTTGATCAGTAAAAATATTATAATCTTCCTTAATCTTAAAAGAAAGTTTACGTTTTAAAACGCCCACAGAAACTGTTGAAATCCGGCAAATTTTATTTAAGAATGAAACGTTTATGAATACAAGCTTCTTCTACTACAAAAAATGAGGTCTTAATAGCTTCACTAGGCAATGCAAATGCCACAGTTAGAGGCATTATTAATGACCAACCAACCTCACAATATTAAAAGAAAGCTTACCGTTTAAGACTAATGTTTGCCGTAGCAAATATAATTTTTTTGTACTTTTATCTCAAGATTTTCTACACAAAAACTCCAAAAAACCATACATACTGAGCAGAATAAATGTTAAAAATTTGAGGACTGACAGTATATCAAAGACTCCTTTGAATTTATATTTTATTCTGCTAACATAACACACAATTGCCGAACCTTTTTAATACTACTCAAGTAGTAGTACTAGTCTCGCTCAATTCCTTGTATATATACACCTCACTTACTCGTAACCTTTCCAACACCTATTTGGATTCCTTCCTACCATACAGTGTCAGAAAAGCACATATACAATTGCCAAAGCTATTTTAAACATACATGTATGCTTTCAAACATACTCACTAGATCTAGTGGTGTATACGTTTAAGCAAGCAAAAAGGACACATAAGCAGGACGCTTCGGCTAAAGTGGCCACACGTTATACGTCCTTTTTGTTACATATCACCCTTGCCACGAAATAACTTACTATAACAAACTAAATATCGCCTTTGAAGTTTTTAAGCGAATGTCCTCATCACATGTATATCTGTATACTATGTCGGGTGCGTTGATGTTCCCATCTCCCAACTTAGGGCGAAGAACTTTGTTGCATGCACTTGACGAGTAAGTAAAACTAAAACTAACTGACTCTGACTGGCTACCAGTTAGTTATATAGATGTGTTAGACATACTCATGTGCAAAATTGTACAAATTCTTATTCTTACCATAAAGATTTTCGAGACAGCAGTTTTGTACCCTGATGAAATGGTACAATTAACTCAAGAATTAGTTGCAAGATTAACTCTTACATACCGAATATGAAAAAATATGGCAGTTAATTTGCATACTACAGAATTTCCATACTTTCAATTCGCAAAGACGTTTGGGACTGATTAAATACATATATTTAGTTAAAGCAGTTAAAGTATCCGAGATGCTAGCGCTAATGGTATAGCATATAGTGATGAAAAGATATGAATAATGATTATTGCCAAATAAGTTTGGGCTGAAATATTTATATTTTAAATATGATAAGCCGTACGCACACACACGGAATAGCGTCGATTGTGGTATGGTATGATGTTATGGAAAATTGCATTGAGTGACTACATTAAAGTACTAGATCATTTCGACATTTTGATACCAATAAATTGCAATATAAAATTACTAAATAGAAGGAACAATTTCTTGACTGGCATTGAAACGATGCGAAGTTATGTACATCTTCATCCTCATATTATTCCTAATTTACCTATTTTGTTCACCATTCCAAATCCAACGTTGTCAACTATGACTTTCACGACAACGATGTTGGTAAAAGTAAAAATGTACTGGATGAAGGAGGAATGCATTCGTCGTTATAGAGTTTATATGCCAGCAACCATTGCCGCGAAGTTTCCGCCAATTTCAAGTAAATGTTATTGTAGAGCTGCTGCAGCATACTGCATGCTCATGACATGAGTGACACCCACACCGATATTCAAAGCTGCAGTTTGCTGATAGTAATATAATTGCCAACAACTCGGTACCCATTATTAAGTGGCTTATTCCCAAGCTAAAAGTTCTTCCGAAAACCACAATGGGAAAAAACAAGAAAGACAAAGGTCTAAAAACTCAAGGACCCCCTGCTAAAACTGGTCCAGCCCAGCAAGCTTTTGGGGAAAGTCAGAAACGAAAATTTCAAGATGCAAGTGCCTTTTCTTCACAAAAGAAAATGAAGATAGATATTGTGCCAACATTTTCACATCCTGTGAAAGAGAATAAGCGCAACAAGAACCAGCCTGCATTCAACAACAAAAATCAACAGGTACAACCCAAGATGGCAACTGATCCAACCAGTGTGTCTGGAGAAGCATCCGACGGAAAGAAAAAACGCAAGAAAAAGAAGAAAAACAAAAAGCCCGGAGCGAATTTCACACCGATTCCTAAAACACAAGAAGAGATTAAGCAAGAAAATCGTGCTCAAAAGAACAAAAACAGATCTCAGAGGCTTCAGGCTAAAATGAATAACCGTGAACGAAGTGCCGCAGATTGCGCTAGAGCACTAGATGCTGAAAAAGAATTAAATATGAAGGACGGCCGTATCTTTAAAGTACACTTGCCAGATCCCGTTATCACACAAGAAGACGTTCTCAAATGGTCACGGGGAATACAGTCGGTATCATTTCCCAGACCAGTTGAGCCCCGTTCTTTCCTAGTCGTATTTAAAAGTGGGTCTATTGTGTCTAAAGAGATTACCAAATTGAGCAAAGTTAAATTTGGGGGCAAACCACTTGTCATTGACGAAAGAAGTGTTGTGGGTGATACGAAGAAATCTTCCGAGTCAGATCAAGTCGATCTCATGGATCCGTATACACTGTGAGTTAAATTACTTTTGTTTCCGTAGCAAACAATTTGCTGAAACCAATGAATTATGAATTGCTAGTGATACTAATATTCACGTCTTTTTATTGCCTAGATATGTCACAAATCTCCCAGAGTCCATATCTCGAGATGGGATTCGAAAAATCTTCCCAGAAAGCAATTACGTTATGAATCCTAGAAAACATAGTCCTAAGATACAATCGAAAGCTAAATTTGCCTTTGTCTCTTTTGAAACGACGGATGCTGCACTAAACGCATTGAAGAAGAATTTTAACAAAAATATTCAGGGAGAAGATGGAATGTATAGTATAGTTATTAGATTTAGACGAGTTGGACATCATGTTCCAGTCGGAGTAAAAAAACCTACGGTGGAGGAAGGTGAGGTAGAATATAAAGAGATAGTACAATCCAAGCCAAAACAGAAATTTTCTAAAGTGGAGAGTGCTTTGGAAGCTACTGTCAAGAGCGAGGACTCTAAAAGTGGCAAAAGTAAAAAGCTGGAAAAGCAGTCTAATGTGAAATCAATCCAGAACGAGGTTGCAGCTAAACTGCAAAAATTGAAGGGAGATCCTAATATTGCTTCTGAAGAAGATGACCACTCTGAAATGTCTGCTGATAGTGGGGTAAGTGTCTCTTTGACAATTTTAGTGTTTAAATTTAAAAACTTAAGTTGTTTCGTAATGAATTTTTGTGACCAGACCAGCAATTTTACATGCACATTTTTGCAGGAAGACGATGACGAAATAGTAGGAGATTCTGGCACAGATGAGGAATCCGATTAATTGTGTTCAGTTTTATAAACCTTGGTAAATGAATTCTTGTATTTTTTCCATCTCTATTTGTGTCTACTGCTTGGAAAATAAAAATGTTTTGCTTTTATAAATACAATTTGAGCATAATGCTTATTTGCTAGTTAAGTATTTAAGGACACAAGTGATGCATTATCTTGAAAAGCCAATTATAGGCATTGGACAAACATGAAAGCATGTTTGTCATATGTCATGCCATGCCATACAGTCATAATCCTAAGGATAAAATTAGAAAAAAATGCTTCAGCGCGAAGTCGGTCACATTGACACAACGGATAAATTAAATTATGAAAAAAATTATCCAATTTGTGTGTGATTCAACATTGAGAAACTACATGGAACAACCAATTGGATTCGCAATACTACCTACACCATAGAAGTAGATAATATAATACACACAAGCTAAACCCACTTTCACACGTATGCCATTCAAAATGGATCGATATTCGTCAGCGCGAGCTTGTATTTTATAAAGGTTCATACTCCCTTTCAACCTTTCACTTTAGCATTTAGGGCAGTAAGACTTACCCTTAATTTTTACGAGTTTCGTCCATAGGGAAGAAAAAAAATATAGGGTGTGTTCATTCCTTATAAAAAATACATTGACTAATATAGAAATCCAAAGGTTACTAAATGATTTTTCACTATAATCTAGTCACTAACTATAAAGCCTGATCATGCTAATTACACTGTGCTACTCGGTGTTAACATGGATTCAATCCCGGCACCGTAAAGAAATTACAAGCTGGGTGGACGAAGTGATCGTGAAAGAGAAAGCAACAATATTGTGCATAAGAGATGCTGTATTTTTTTCCTCAGATGATGGCAAGTACGATAAATCTGAGGGATTCTCAGAATCTGAAAGAAGTGATAGTTTCTATAGCTTTGGAGATCTTCCTAATGATAATCTGAGTCACAATAGTAGTGTGAACAATAGCAATTTTTCTACTCCTAAGAAAGAGCCAACTTTGCACTACAATTGTAACAGCAATCCAGGTAAATGTGATGAAAATAGTGTTAAAACCAGTATAACTAGTAGTGAAGAAAACGTTGGATCAGAATTTCAAGGAGATTCGAGCCAGAGCACCACAGTTTTTCAGTCTAAACTGGAATTTGGGTTGAAACGACGGCATGTTTCTGATCTTGCATACAACTATACATCTGTAACAGTAAAGCGACTCTTATGGGAGGAAGATGATAGTCATTTGTTTGCAATAAAACCAAGGGTAGGGCAAAAAATCTTTTTTTACACGCAATGCAATATAATCTGGCTAGATTTCAAAGCGACAAAGTCTTTGTTTCGTTCTTAATCCATTCCTTGATGTGTTTTACGAATAGCAAATCGTTGATCTGCATGACTGGACAGCATTTTTGGGAACAAAGATTGAGCCAATTTTTGACCTGGAATTCGATACTGAAGATGAGAAACCTAAATCGATGTATGTGATGATAGAAGCTGAGCCTGGAATTACTAGAAAACATTATTATAGAAAGGTAAGTTTCTTTTGGGGTGAAAATTACTTTCCTTTTGGAAAAGGTAAACAAGTGCAAGCATAGAGTTTTACTACATGAGTAAGTGCATAGAGTAAGCAAGCAGAATATTTTTAGTTCCTGCTTTCACTTTGTTGTAACAAAACAAAAGGCACGTGTGTGAGAAAAGTTAGAACAGCTCGTACTTGTGTACTTGTGTACTTTGCGTACTTGAATGGACCAATCAGGAGCCTTGTAGCAAAAGTACTTACAAGTACACAAGTACACCGCACAGTTGCCGTGTAGAATCAAAGTACACAATGTAGATTTAGCATTACGTTTTTGGCCCCATCGAGTAAATTCTACTAATCTACACAAGTACGAACTTACACGCCGTTCAGGTGGACCACTAATCTTTGTACTGGATATTTTCATTTTTGAATGAATGTAAATATTCTGAATTCCTTAGTTCAGCCAGTTTGGAAATCTCGTCGCCTGGAAATGTGGGCAAAAAGTGGCAATAATCTTGCTCTCTGAATTGTCACAGCTGATTGAGCTAATGCATATATTTCGACTGGGACAAATTATTTTGGAAGGCGGTTGGAGAGTATACCGACTAACAAGTAAAACAGTACAACTATTTCAAAGAAAAATGTGATGAAAACGATAGAATTAACTTATGCACAGTTTTAAACCAAAATACAGGTGTTGCTTGTGAAGGTACAATAGGAACTTTAATTTCCGGAAGCGAACTTCCAAATGAAAATGTGTCATTGACACCGGCGGATTTGAGGAAACTTTCTGCTGGTTTGTTTTTTACAGTGTTATTAATGCTTTACCTGGAATGCATGTTTGCTAAAGTATGGAATGTATAATTAGGCATTTTCGATAGCCGAGACAGCAGTTTAAATGCGACTCCAATAAGAGTCGCTTCCTCCATTCCACGAGATACAAGTAAACATGACATTACAACTATTAACGAAGAGACTTATTCCGACGAAGAAGAACTTGAGATTGTAGAAAATAAAATTTCCAACTGGTATGAACGATCTCCAAAGAAGCGATCTGTACCTACAATTCCGTTGGCAGATGTAACTATTCGTATTCAACCTTACGTAAGTACAACCAATAGAATTGAAACTAATAGACTTTTAAAATCTCACAGAGGCCTACAATAGTGCCATTCAGGAAACGAATAGGTAGCGCTTGTAGCAGCAATTTGAGCACCAAATCGTCTAGTCTTGCATCACTTCTTTTGTGTTCAAAGTCTGCATCCATTGATGAAGACGACGTAATTAGCAAATCAAAACTATCCACACAACGAGCTTTGTCTTCTATTGGCTCTTGTGAATCCTTAAATCATTCCTCAGCATCATTAAGCACACTGAATCGACTGCAAAGTCCAACGACTGTTCATTTCAAGCCAATGACGAGTACACAAAAAAGTTTATCCACATCTGGGCTGTTGGATCCCAGGAGATCTCCAAGTCCTCAAAAGAAAAGTCCACACAGGCTGGGAAAACCCCCTAATATTCTGGTGCTTTGTGAATCGGATAAGAAAAGAGCAGAAATTGTTAGCATTTTGAAGACTATTTTATCTAATGACCGGTAAGAAGACTTGGATAAAAACATACTGTTTAAACAAAGTTTGCATTTGATAACTGGTACCTTGGTCTTGGTGTCAACTAATCTACTTCGTTGCTTGATATATTGATTAAAATTCTAAATTTTGTTGTCAGATATGCCGTTTATGATATTCGTTGGGATCAGTTAGCCGTGGGTGGATGGTCTGAACAAACCGCATTGCTCGTAGTTTCTGGAAAAATTCCTCAAAGCTCGCATTCTGCATTACTCTTAGAGTTTTTGGGAGACGGGGGGCATTTATTAGCTTGGTGCTGCGAATCGCATCCATTTGGCCCATCTGATTCCAATGTTAGTTTCAATACAGCCAAAGAACATGAAAGACAGGCGGTGACACATGGACCTGCAAATCTGGCTACTCCTTCATTATTCATTGCGAAAAAAACATGGAAACCATTGCCGAATCCGTCTAATTTAGGACCACCTCCAGGATTTCAAAAACTTTTGGAGACCAATGATTCCGAAGGATGTTCTAGACCTTTGACCGTATCTACTTATGGGACGATTAAAGGAACAAATGAAATCGTATTGGTGCTTATGGACGGAGGAGCTTTAGGAGGGAAAGCTATTTTGTCACAGGTAGAGTATAGAGTACTTATGCTGTTCATACATACGAATACTCATATAATCCAAGGAATTAAAACTAACTGTTTAATTACAGATTCGATTTGAAGCGAGTAAAAATGATGAAGGTGCACTATCTTTACTATCAACACTTTTAACCCAGCATCTTGGTATTGACTGTACTAGGATCACAGCACCGGAATACACTTCTGGATTTTTGCTCGGTGATTATATGGTGAGTTTAGGATAACCACTTAAGAAAAGAAAACCTAAGTAAGTCCCCAGATTTGTCTTTAAAAAATTTCATTCCTGGTTCTTCCAGAAAATACGGGAATTTTTATCAAAAGTTCCTACAACAATTCAACAAGCGCATCTCACCGTACAGTTTGTACCAAGGGGAGAGAAAATCCCTGCAACTAGTGATTCCAAATTCCCAGTACGGACTTTGGAATGTCCACCTAATTTTTCAACTGTACAATACTATGATGTAGGCGATTTACTGGAAATAGATATAGAAATGTTGGTCCATACCGTATCTTGAAACGTTGAAACTAATTTTCCCTAATACCACAGAATCTGGAAACAAATGAACTTGGGAGACTTATTATATACACGGACGTTATCACATCAGTTATGAATGTGCTAAATGGTCATCCCCTTAATCATGGACTTACAGTAGTAGCTGGAAGGCAAACTTCTGGAAAAGGTGAAAATTTTAAAAAGCTTCAATTCTGATGACTTTGACTGTAATAAATTTTTAAAAAATGTCATCTTTCAGGGAGAGGGAAAAATATGTGGTTGAGTCCAGAAGGCTGTGCATGTTTCGCAGTTCAAATTAATCTTAGCATGGATACTCATATGGGACGAAGAATCTCACTACTCCAAAACATTGCAGCTCTAGCTGTGATTTTAGCAGTTCCTTGCCATCAGGTAAAATATGCTGATTCCCATCTTAGCTTGCCACTTAATGTTGTTACAAACCAAATGTGAACGTTTTGCAGGAAATCGACCTTCGGGTAAAATGGCCCAACGATATTTATGCGGGCGATGTGAAAATCGGTGGCATTTTAGTAGAAAGCAGACTGGAAGGGAATCAAGCAGTAGTTAATCTGGGCATAGGGGTAAACGTGTCCAATGAATTCCCCACAGTTAGTATAAATTCTCTAATAAAAAATCCAAAGGAGCAGTTCTCGACGGAAAAATTGATTGCCAAAGTACTTACCGAATTGGAAAAACTTTTGCAAGTCATGGAGTCTGGGGACGTGGATAAGATATTGTACTTGTACACTGAGAACTGGATTCACGGGTGTATGAATGATGCTGAAGAGGAACGATTAGTAACTGTGGAAATCTCAGAAGGGGCATTCACAGATTGTAGTATCACGGGCATTGACGAGTTCGGATTCTTGAGGGTTACGGATGTGACCTCTGGACATGTATTTTCTGTTCGGCCTGACGGGAATTCTTTTGACATTGCTAATAGACTAATAGCCATAAAAGAGTGATCGTTAGTAAACAAAATGATATTATGATAGCCTATTTTAGTTAGCTTCAAGCAGTAGAAATAGAACCAATGAACGTTTCAATTCAATTCAATTCCAAATCTTGAATAACGTGTTAAAAAACCAAGTAAAAAATCTGCTGCTGGTCATGCTATGGGAGTGGGAGCACATGGACACAAGCGCTTGTTAACGTTGAACAGAATTAAGATGAGTATGTTCGTTCATTATGTACAATCTCACCAATGATTGAGCCAATCACTATTCACAGGTTGAAAATAAAAATCGCGTTCTCGTCTCACAATCCGTCTTCCGTTCCAATCACTAGAAAACTTTATCATAAACCTATGACAAGCTTCCTGATTTCAAAAACCTGCAAACTTCGCGTATGCCAGCATGAAGCATATCACAAACACAGCCGTATTGTAAACATATTCAAAAATCAGAGGGTATCTGTAAATCTGTAAACTTTAATTAACCTGATTACCACATCGTGTATTTACATACCACGGCGTTGAAATTATGAGATGAAATTCTACACTCATAAGTGAGCCAGCTTCAACTTCTACCAACAGGAATGGATACAAACGGAAACCATTCTACCATTCATGCTCTGGTTAAAAATGCCAATGCATTTAAATTTTTTGATATCCAAGTTCCCAGTTCAGTACACAAAGATAATGCATTAATTCGTATGCGACATGTTGGACTGATTGAATGACGCGTAGTTCTGTAACAAGCGTTATCTTTTACTGATAAACCTGTAGATTGCAACAAACGAGATTCACTAAATAAGTATATTTTCTTCATTCTGTCACCCACATATTATTCATAACACGTTGGATCAGTTTTTCACACGTTTAGTAAATAGTAAAATAGTATGGATTCCGTAAAAATTGTACAGTTTTCATTCTTAATTACTTTTTTACTCTGCTAACCAGCTAATAATTATCTAACTAAAAACACTGGTGAACTCAATCCATAAGCCTTATGATTTAAATTGGCACAGTATCGGTGGACATAAAATAAACTAATTATGATTAAAATAGGACGACGTTCGTATGCAGCATGGCTGCTCCTCTTTTCATGCGTTTTAACATTCGTATGTATATACCAGTACAAGTCTCATAACAATGGGACACTAATATTGAAACCTAACCCCGAGTTGGATAAAATTCCCGTGTCACTAATCTACGAGAGTCGAGAAAACGAACATCATAAAGTTAATGATCAACCAAACGAAGATGTTGTTCACCCACCTGGGGTGATTGCTGCCCCTGCGGAGCCACAGCCAGGGGAAAATGGCAAGGCTTTTGTGCCAAAAAATATTACTGACGAGATAAAAAAAATAATTGGGGAAGGCTGGAAAAAGAATGCTTATAATCAATATGTGAGCGACCTGATTGGGCTCCATAGAAGTCTTCCTGATAATAGAGATCCATGGTAAGAATTTGAATTCGTGTGTTTATCATGATATAAAAAGATAATTTTTTAAATTATTTAAAATTAGGTGCAAAGATCCTGACCGATATTTAGAAGACTTGCTTCCCACATCCGTCATAATTTGCTTCCATAATGAAGCATGGTCAGGACTGTTGAGATCCGTTCATTCGGTTTTAGATCGATCTCCAGAACATTTGATCACAGAAATTATTTTAGTGGATGATTTTTCGGACATGCCCCATCTCAAAGAACCATTAGAAGAATATTTGAAAGACTATCCAAAAGTTAAGATCGTACGAGCAGAAAAAAGAGAGGGTTTAATACGTGGAAGACTTCTAGGTGCAGATGCCGCGTCAGGGCCCGTTTTGACTTTTCTAGATTCCCATGTAGAAGCTACTATAGGTTGAATTTTATTGAAATTATGCAATAGTTTGCAACTCATTGCTGAGATTTCAATCCTAAGTTATTATTTAACCCTAAAATTATGCATTAGGTTGGTTGGAGCCATTGTTAGACCGTGTGACAAGGGATCACTCCATAGCTATTTGTCCAGTAATTGATACAATCAATGATGACACTTTTGAATACCATTATGGGGATGCAAAAGCAACGAGTATTGGTGGTTTTGGATGGAATTTGCAGGTAATTATTACAATTATATTAATTATTCATTTAAAACAATTAAAAATAGCAAATATGCAAAAATTAAACCAAGGTTTTCATCAGTTTTCATGGCATGCGATTCCACAAAGAGAAAAAGATAGGCGATCTCATCCAGCCGAGCCAGTATATTCTCCAGTACGTCAAATGTAATAATGTTTGTTTTGCTTTATGAACTTGTTGTAATCTCAATGTGCTATATAGACAATGGCAGGAGGACTTTTCACAATCCATAAAGATTTTTTCGAAAAGTTGGGAAGATATGATCCTGGTAATTACAAAATTTTTATTATTTAAATTGCAATCAAAGTTCGTGATCAAAACTTTTTTGATAGATTTTGACATTTGGGGTGGCGAGAATTTGGGTAATTTTTACAGGTTTATTTATCAATTTTT
>Ga0210040_10002251_pt1 | contig 27499 bp, 21 predicted proteins | sample CryGeyCG12114_NA_FD_185462 | JGI IMG/M metagenome (GOLD analysis project Ga0210040, IMG submission 185462) | Groundwater microbial communities from aquifer - Crystal Geyser CG19_WC_8/21/14_NA (SPAdes) (version 2) | ecosystem: Environmental > Aquatic > Deep subsurface > Groundwater | place: USA... | reverse complement strand
TAATAAATGTCTCTCCATATATTGGTACAGTTTATTAGCGCTGAATAGATTGTTAAAACTCGTAAAAGATTTTGAATGACTTTTTCTCAGAAGTTACCATTATTTTTTGCTAAGACTTCCGAGAGCGGCGTACTAGTTTGCAAAAAATGATGCCAAGCGTGACATAATTCGAGTTTCAATCATGCGTGTCTTGGAAATGGTATTTCTTGAGAAAAATATGCAGCATTTTAAGTAACAATCTAAATTTTATTATTTCCTACAATGTTTTGTTACTGATTTTAACTCGAGCCATTCAAGCTGTCGATGGATTATTACAACACATCTACTGATAACAATGATACAATTTTTTATCATTTTTGAAGAGTGCATTCTGTGTGCTGTACAAAATTCCAGACTCATTCTCTGCGTTGGTCTTTCGTATTCACCAGAAAAAACACTCAATATCTGTCACTAATTCATTGTTATCAAAGTTTTGCAAATATCATACCTATTTTGTTTACAATTACATTAACAACATTGTACGATAAATTCATATTTAACTTTGTTTATGACATGGCAAACTTCTTGAACGCCTGCAATAATATATGCACATGCTGGAAAGATATGACCTATAATTCCAAGAACTCATTTTCACCCCTGCGTATATACGTTTATATTTGTACTAGCTAACTATAAACGCCACTGTATCCGTATCTACTATTGTTTTAATGTGAACGATAATAGGTATGGTGGTGATAACAGCAATTTACAATTGTGGTAGATTCACATATTCATCATATAGGAATTCACGCTTGCTGACTATGACTGGATACATAGCCTTCCACTTAAACCTTACATGCACACAGTGTAATAATGTGATTGCTTTGTTCTAAAATAAAACGAGAAGATCGGGAGAGCCCAAAATAAAAGCTTAGAGAGCTGCATCCATGTGGATTGTACAAGTGTTAGCATGTAAACAAGACTTTTAACAGAAACTGTCATCATATCATTCTTTTCACCCAAAAACAGCATCAACTATAATGTTCGCGTACACTTTATCATTGTTCTTTAGAGAGGACTGAACTATGTGAGTAAGCTCTTTTTTTATCTCATTACAATGTAGGGCCAAAGCCACCTTATCTGCAAATCTATGGTTCAATCCCATGCGGTTTCCACATATGCGCTCACAGCAGCGTGATCTGGTACAAAAATTTTGCTATAAAACTGCATAGTGTCTGTATGACCAAGTGCATCCGTACAAGCTAAGATCGTTCAGTGGTGCTCCTCGCAACGACTCTCGTGCATACTCATAACAGCAAGCCTACCACTCAATAACAACTTGAGCAAATATGCTCATCTAATTGTATGAGAATGTCTTTTTTAGTGCATAATGGCTGAATGATAGGAGGTAGCTAACTAACTAACTGAGTGAGCGGATGAGTGTAACAAACATACTGCAGTAGTGCTATCAATGCCTTCATTTCATGCATGCATAATAATCATGATGCTGGTTGATCATGTCTAGTAGTAAATGGATGCACAAAACCTTCAATGCATATTATGCAGATTATACCTTCTAGTTAGTTATGTGCGCCAGTGCACCTAATACAATGAATAGACACAAATGCTCACACTACACGCTACTATTACTCCTGCAGTAATTTTTTGGCTTGCATATATATTGCTTTCATTGCAAGGGCGAACATCCTTTATTGGTGTTGTTGCCATTTTACAAAGCCCAGCTCGTTTGCCACTACTGGTGCTGCTATAGTAGAGTCACTTAAAGCGTAAAATGCACGGTGGAGTGAGTGCAGTGTGAGAACCTGGGGAAAAAATCTTGTAAATAATAATGCGTCCGCCGTACTCTTGCTCTTCCTTTGGCTCACATAGTGAGTGGTATGTTGTTGTTGCGTTGCACTTCCACGCTACTCCTTTGGTACTGTGATGCCCGAGTTTCGAGAAGGAGGAGGAGTGGCTCCCAATCATCATACTGCGTTCGCAAAATACATGAGTTCAACCAAACGTGGCGAAATAAAAAAGGAAAGGAGAGAGAGGGAGAGAGAGAAGTTTATTGCGTCGTTGTATTTTGGAAGCCACATGCATGCACCCAGTTAGGCACGTAGAGTTCAAGTCGCAAGGAAGCTTTATTTGCATTATTCGAGAGCGTGCCTTACTTACTTACTATGTAGGATGCTAACAACCTTCGCCTGGATCGTTAATCATTCCGTATGCAGAAGAGAAAGGGATATTTACAAACTTTGTGCATGTTGTATGCCTATTTGAGCAGAAAGGTTGTTGGTACGAGTGAGCAAACCATCAGAAGCATGTTTAAACCATATTATTATTTGGTTGTGCATTTATTTGATGGAGAAGTTTGGGTACAGGGAAAACACAATGTACGCATTTCTAGAGGAGTATTGTATAGTGGGAGAATGCACTAGTTAGTTAGTTTGTGAGACTGATGCGCCCTCCACTTCACTATGGATCGAACGACACGTGCGTATTGAAAGGTTGTGTTATGAGTGCGAGCTCTATTCGACTGCTCCTGTGTGTTGGCACGAATTGGCAGATTTGATGAAAACAAGGTTTTTTTTAAGGGAAACAGATGGGAAGCGCATTTTGCTCTAGTGAAATTGTTCTTATTGCTCAATATATCTGTGTAGACCCATTTTAGTTGCGTGGAAAGGCGTAGGAGTAAGAAAAAGGTGGTTTTGCATGCACTTTGGGGACCGATATTTTTGCCTGGTTTTGCACTTCCCACTAACTATACTTGCTAACTTGAGTTCTCCAGTAAGCACGTTCTGTACATATAGAAAAGGCAGTTCATCTCGGGTGAATGATTACATCCGGAAAGAAACTAGTTTCAGCTTTTGCTTGTATTGGTTAGTACTAGTTGAGGACTGGCAGAGAGTGTATGAAAATAGCATCTCTAGTATTCTTCTTTTGCATCTAAATTGAGCAGATTCAGGATGCCAGTACGCTGTGACTAATGGATGCCATACAGACGATTTTTAGGGCAGGGCTATTCAATATAGTAGGAAACATGTACTTTTTGCGTTGCAGCTTGCGTTACGCTGCTGCTGCTGCAGCTGGTAATAGTGAGTGAGTGAGTGAGTTAGGAAACTGCTTATGTGAAGCCTAAAAACGCTGTATAGTTGTAGAATTTCACCTACTGGTTTTATTTTTCGGAGCCAGAGCTTTCACTGCTGTGCATGTTTTCACTAGTTTCCTTTGCATTGGCAGAGAGAAAGTGAGAGAAGCATCACATCACACCATATCAATCGATTGTTTCCATCGCGGCAATGACGTATGTACATTTGGTTGGAAAAGGAAGTTGCATTCAATTGGATGGGAGTATTACAAAGTAGTAGTAGTAGTAGTAGTAGTAGTAAAAGCTGGATGTGGAGTCTTAGTTTTATGAAAACCATGAGTGAATGCATGTGCTGACCCATTGGTAGCAAGTTATAGTTTTCCAAGCATAGTCGTTAGTTAGTGGAAAGCGGGATGCTCTCTACTCGGTAGGATTGCCAATGATAATGGGTTCTAAAACTTGAGGTAGCGGACTAACTGAATACTATGTAAGCTTCGAGAGCATAGTTTGTTATGCTGCGAATTGGAGCGGCGAGTTGAGCTAGCAAGCAAAGAGCAGGAGCAGCAGCAAGTGGTAGTAGTTGTAGTAGTAGTAGAAATAGTGGCATTCTAATATTCGCTGTTTCAGTCACTTTCTCCTCCTTTTTGTTGTGATGATGATGAGGATAAAGGTACAGTGTTTGAGATACAAGTGTGAAGAAGGTAACAAAAAAATTCTCCGGTTTGCACTCACGTTGCTTTGAAAGAATGGTTTAGTTTTTATTAGGTGCTTTCACTTTTGGACAGGGGATTGTGATTTCTGTGTGATACTATTTAGAGGTAGGTGGACTATATGATTTCCAGTGTGCATTAAGTATACAGCTATTATAATATTTTCCGGTTAATTGATTTGTATGCAGTAATTGGGTTTGTGTGCACAATGATGATTAGATATTGTATCTTGGAACATTATTGATGGCGTAAGTGAATAGATACGAGTGTAGTGTAATTATATAAAGTGTGCTCTTCTGTGTGCCACAAGTAAACTGTATACATAAATACATGTGGGCGATGGAAAATATGTAGGTAGCGGGTTGTGTCGTAGTAGTGACAGTAGTGAGTGAGTAACTAGGTATATGAGTTGTTTACGGGATATTTCAGTAAGAGAAAGAGTATGATGTGTGAGTTGCGTACTTACTTTTGTATATTTCTACTCACAGTTGTGCATGTTTGTTATGAAATAGAAGAAGAAAGTAGCTTGGAGAAAGTTGAAAAGAGCGTGAGAGAGAGAGAGAGAGGGAGAGAGTTTCATATTTACTCTGTGTTTATTTGCGTACCTAGAATGTAGTACTACTACGTACTTACATATAGTTTGTACGTGAATTGGTTGGCTTGGTTGTCCATCGTATACTACGCTGTGGAAGTTGTCTTTTTTTTTTTGGCTTACTTTCACCCGGTTTGTGCACGCGTTGCGTATATAGATGTTGTGTTCAACGTACAATGTGATGTCCTTCTACTATATTTTTGGCATCTGGTTGGATTGTAAAGTTTCTGTCAATAAAACATATGAAGCCCATGTTGATGAATGGGTTTTGTTGTTTTGTATTTTATGCTTTCTTTATGAGCTCTGAAATATTTATTTACCTGTCTTGCGTATTGAAATTAAAAGCGGGGTTTCATAAAGGTCATAGTTGCATGAGTTTTTCTGGTTGCTTATAGTTTGTGCGCTGGGAGTAGGTTTTAATATTAGTTAATACTATTGATAAAATAATGAATGTTAGTCTTGTGAATTAGTAGTTAGTAAATTAACTAAAGGGTTAGATAAAGTAAGGACGATTACTTTTATATCTTTTTTGTCTTGGATGAAGAGTTTTTAGAATTGTGTTTATTTTTTGCAGGTAATATTTTCATGAAGTGAAGTATCTGCGAATAATGAGTTCGCGGCATCAGTTTCATCTGAGATGGAGCAATTATGGCCACAATTTAGCCAACTCCTTCTTGAAACTTTATGAATCTGAAAGTCTTGCAGATGTTACCCTCTTCTGCGAAGGTATGTGTTTTTGTGTGGGTTTCTCTAATTGCCCTTTAAAAGGTATGATGATAGGATTTGGGATAATTTTAATTTTTTAACATAGGCGAAAGCTACAGGGCACACAGGGTTGTGCTCGCAGCTAGCAGTGCACACTTCCAAGAGCTATTTGAACAATGTTCAACAGCACAAACTTTGGTGGTCATCTTGGATGGCACTAGCGCTGCAAATCTCAGGGCCCTGCTTGAATTCATGTACAAAGGGGAAGTGTATGTTGATGATGCGAATTTGAATACCTTCCTCGAGACAGCCAAAAGGCTTCAGGTTGGAATAAAAAACACTGATTTTGTAATTCGAATTTCTTAATTACGAATTATAAATTATAAATTTATTTTTTCGATTTTAGGTAAAAGGGCTATCACTGTCGCAAAATGATTTGCACAGTATTTCAACGGATGTTATTGAGGAGAGGTCTGACGGAAGCAAGTTGCCCACATTCACATCAACCGGGTCTATACATCAGGACAACAGTCTAGCTCAAACGGTTGGCCCGTTGGTTTTGCCGCCTCAGCAGCAAACACCAACCAGTCAAAATCAGCAACAACAACAATTGGGTAAACGATTAAATTCAGTGCAAACACCGCCAAACTGCTTCTCGTCGCCATCTCCGTCCCAAACTCCTACACACCTTCATGGTTTGTATATTCCCAAGAGTTTAATATCGGAGTTGGATTGTTGTTGATTTCGTGGTTGCGGTTCAGAATTTTACCTAAAAAGTTGTTTCTGGTTTATCCATACAGCAAAGAAGAAAATTCGGATTTCACCACCAAGACATCAGAGTCAGCAGAATGCACAGAGTCCTGATCGAGAAAATGGGGATAATGTGGATTATGGTGGTCATCATCTTCAGCAGCCACCTCCTAGACCAGTGGCACCTGTTCCATCGCCCATTGTGAACTCGAGGATGATTGACATGGAACAAGGGTGAGATTTTTGACAATTAATATGTCTGAGTTTTTGTATGCCCATTTTTTCCACGTGTACAGACTGTTATTAATCAATCAGTAGTAAAATTTTTGAATGTGGTTTTAAATAATCACATTTTAAAATGTTAACATGATATTGGTCTGTGCTCTAACTAAAACACGCGGGTATTTGTCCCCACAGAATTGTAAGCGCTTTATATAAATTGAGATTTTAAAAGATGTACGACGTCACATTGATGCATGATGCTCAGCATTTGAAATGGGCTAATATAATTAGCTAAACCGTATCTAAGCTTAAAACAATAAAATTACTCTTTTTGGCACAAGATATGTACATATGTAACATCGTACAGCACAGCCCATTTCATTGAGTTACAAATGTATAACTTGTGCTTGAACTTTTGATTAATTTCCCAGTGGAGGAAGGCAAATGATGCAAGGATTTCCTGCGTTTTCACCCATTTATCCCCCGTCATCGAATCAGCAGCAACCTATGAATCCTCCTGTTACTCATGCTCAACCACCTCAACAACAGACGCTTGTAATTGCTGAAAATCCAAATTTGCGGAAGCTTCGGAGTGTCAGCACTGAAAACACGATGCCAGAAGGTATAACGTTATTGATAATAGTTCAGTATTAGCTAATATAGCTAACTTTGTTCACTGTAGCTGATCCCTTTTGTCCCTGTTACAGATCTCAGTGTAAAAATCGAGGTTGGTCGCGACGAGGAAATGCCTGGTAGTATATCAGGGAAACAACGTTCCTTCTCTATGGATCTGTCTCCTTCTGAGCCATCGCTAGGTGGATTGGGAGGTGGCCCAGGGCCATCAAATGCTTGGTCTCTGCCCTCCCCCTCCATGTCTACCCAGCATTCCCAGCAACATGACCTCACTATAAATGCTCAATCTACTGCAGATGGTATCATAAGTACCCAACTCATAAGTTATTCTTTCACTTAGACCATTATTTCACAGTTTAGCAAGAGACTAATAAAATTTTACAATTTCTGCAGGAAAAAAGTTGAAATGTCCCTTCTGTGAGCGTCTATACGGGTATGAAACAAATCTTAGAGCTCACATCCGACAACGGCATCAGGGAATACGGGTTCCTTGTCCCTTCTGTACCAGGACATTTACTCGAAACAACACGGTGCGTCGCCATGTGGCCAGAGAACATCGAGCACTACTTGGGGGAGTCAGAGGATTTCAACATCCGATGACTCCAGATGGACCTGGTGGACCGGGTAGTGGAGTACCCCCACAAGGATCGTTTGGGAGTCCACCAAGAAGCTCTCCAAACAATAGTCCTGTGCAAAACAGCTCTCCAACAAGTACAAACAATCAACCTGGGGGTGGAAACAATGGAGTTCATATGGGAGGAGGGGGTGGACAGCACATGAGCAGTCAAATCCAACCTTCTCACTTGGCAGTAAGCTCTGCGGGCTCAATGGGAGCTCATGGAGGCGGAATGGGGTCAATGCAGGGGATGAACACAGTGGCGGCAGCAGTGGCAGCAGCAAATTCCAATTTGTCATTGGGACCTCAAAGTCCATCAGGACCTGGGGGTGGGAGCAATCATCGGCCCAACTCTCGATCCAGCAATGTCGGCAAATCACTCGACTGACACATGGCTTTGCTCAGTTCAAAGTGGGCATCAATCGTGCATTCTACAAGCAACGCTTACGGTAACAAAGACCGTCTTGGATAATTCAACAATAAAATATGATAGACAACGTTTCGGGAAAATATAATCAGCAAGTCTCTTGTGTTAAGATTTCTCTTTTGCATTAGAAAATATGGAACCAAGTTGATTGGAAAAGGAATTACTGTCAATTTACACTTCATTATTAGGCTACATGGCATAGTAATCGTGCCAAGTTTAGTTGTATTTGTTCAACTCCTTCCTTTGTTATATGCCATACATTACTCCTATTCTATGATTTTACATGGTACAATTATAACTTACTGTCTCAGGTCCAAACTTACTAATTTAGTTGCATACAACCTCAAGGAATATTTGTCAAAAAGTCATATGGTTAATTTCGTTAATTATTGCAATTTAAATTCATTATTGTTGCTGTTGCTCGTGAAATGTAATCTTCGTATCGTGTGTCCATGCACAAATAAGAAATTACAGAGTTTTATCCCATATTATAGTGAGGGGTTGAAACTTTGTGATTTCGAAGGTGTACAAACTTTGAACTTCTTGTGTCAACTAACAAGTATATATAGCTGGCTCGATTAACGTTATTTCGAAAACTAATTTTTAGAATACAAAGGCCAAGTATACAAATTAGTTGCAGTCAGTTTGTTGGGATTATTAAAAATGTGCTGATGGAGATGAATGTACAGCTCTTCAGACTAAGTGAGCCTAATTAAGGAAACAACGTTAATGTGCCAGGCTATATGAAAATACTTAAGGATTCTAAAGAATTTGATGTGTACAAATATTGGTCATTTTTTGTCAGAAGACAGCCATATTGTATGTGCTGTTTGAATGCTACCATGGGGCTCTAATGTGCTAGACATGGTAATATGACTACTATTGAGTAAGATCCTCGGGCAGTGAATTAAGAGGTGTCCGTTCCTGCAGCAAATATATACAAGTTACGATTAAAAACTTACCTCAGGTTTAAATAGATCAAGTCGAAGGTAAACTTCGGTCGCTCAACATGTGTTCATGATGAATTTAAATATGTTTACTGTATGTAAAAATAACTGATGTGAGTATATTATATCATTATCATTATTATTACTACATTAAGGGAGTACATGTTTGTGGAATAGTTTTATGATAAGTTTAAGTAGATGTAGGGCTAATTATCTGAAAGAGGGCGTTGTAGAGTGGTTAATTTGTGGGGACGAGAAAGCTGTGTAATCCTTGAGTGAAGCACTTTTTGAAAACGGCACCGGTGAATTTTTTGGGAAAACAGTCAGCTTTTGAAAATAATTTACGAATGACTGGCAATATAAATGTAGTAGAGTGTTTACAAAAAAATAAGGCAACACACGGATGCAAAATACTAATCAATCATTATAATATTTCTACATGTAGATTTTAGTATACAATATTCACCTTTTCATTCAGGTTGACAGCAAAAAAAAAACTATTACCTACTTACAAACAAAGTAATACAGCTAATTGTTAATTTCAGGGCAAATCAAAAGTTCATTTGTGGCTTTTTAGATATCAATATTAGAGGAATTTTGATAGCTTTATATTTATGAGGGCCGTACCCGTTTTCAAAAGAGGGGTTAGCAACATCATGTGCACTATAATCAATGAACGTGTAGCTTTAAAAGATGAAGCTTTAAATAAGACATGTTTTAAGAGAGTTAGTATCACTTGTCTCAGGTATACACACTTCACTTCTCATCATTAATCGATCAGGTTAACTAAAGTTAGTGTAGTTATAGTTGCTTAGGTTTATATATAGTTGTTTCTAGATTCTAATATCTGTGTGTGCTATCTTGATTACTACAAATATCATATTTTTTCTTTATACATCATCTGGTTTCCTTGTTGCTGTCCATGCTGTATAGTGCAATGGTCAAAAAATAACACTCCATTTATAGTATGCTGTAAAGAAGTATAAAAGTACACAGATGAACAGCAACAGTACTTAATGTTATGCAGAATGCAATCTCAGGGAAAATTAGTCTTTGTAATTGTAGTATACTATTAGTAATTTTAGAGTAAGTTTTAACTATTTACCACTGTAAATCTATATTTGTTTTCTTTTTGTATTTTTGGTTGAAGGCATAGTATTCATTACTACACAAGTTATGTTTAAAATCCTGGTTCCACCATGAGCGTATCATATGCCGTAATAATGGATTTGATTGCGGGCATTAAGAATATTTGGTAGACATGAATGATGAGCAGGCTGAAATGAAGTGGGAACCTGAACAAAGAAGTTTTCGCAATGGTTACAAATTTTGAAGCCATGAATATATGTTTAAAATGAGGGAATGGAAAAATTTAAGAGTAGAAATTATTCTCCAAAAGTGAAAAGCTCACATGTTTTCTTTACAAATTGGAAGGATTCTGTTTTATCGTATTCTTGAAAAATTTTGATGGTAGAGAATTTTTAAATGTGTTAATTCCAGGATTTGAGTATGATTTGACTTTGTAAGGTAATTTCAATGTTTTCCTGCCTGAACCAATTTAGAAACAATATATCATGTCTTTATATGCACTTTTACAAGCTGGAAAAAAAAGCAAACAATAATAATGAGTGGTAACTGGTTACTTACTAGCTACTAACTTACTGCTTAAACTCCAACCCAGGAAGGTAAAAATACAATTTTTATTACAACTTCTTCTTATTAATGTCTACCCCAGTGATCTTGAATACTATGCTGGTGCGAGAATCATCTCAGGAATTAATTGCATCATTATTGATATTATAGTATTTTTGTTAGCTTCAACTTTAGGCGTCTACGGTGTTTTTTTTTTCAGGATTTTAGATTTTAATATTTTGTATTTGCTGTGGTCTTGCTGTTTTGAATGTGTCTGTGTTAGTTTTAGTTAGTTGGTCTCGTAGTAGGGACTTTTTTTGAGGCTTTTGAACACAATAATTTAAGACATGCAATGATAAATCATTGTTGTATTTGAAGACGGGTATGTGTCAGATTCTTCAGGTAGCAAATTATAGTGCGTACACATCATTATGACACTTTTGACTTTATTATTACAATTATCAGGAAAACAAGAGCAGGACTCGGGTATATAATTCATTGAAAATAATTGGGAATCTTTTTTTTATAATCATGAAAAAAATCTTCCGTTGCCGACCGAAATACTTTTAACTTCGCAATCTATTATAATAATTATTAGTACAAAAATATCTCAGTGGATCCTCGTGCTACGCTCAAAAAAACATGTCCTTTGTACAACCTCTTAAATTTGTAGCCCTTAGCCCGCTATTATTTTTGATAAATTTTGCTTGATGTTCTGTATACAATTTTAGGATAGATTTATGATATAGTTGTTTACGGCAGCTGATAATTTGAAATGTTAAGCTTTAAAATGCATGATGATTTTAGAGAATCTTAGTGCTGCTAGATGGAATAGAATGGTGCTGATGATAGAAATTTGTAAACTTGTTGTAAGGTTTATAATAATAACACATTACCAAGGGCTGCTGGAAAAATGTTTGGTTTTTCCCATCAACAGTAGTAAGTTTAGCAAAATGAATACTTGAGTGGTGCTTATGAAAGGAAAAAAACCTAATGCTAGCAACTAAATTATGTGAATTCCTGTTAAGATATTTGTGTTGAGAAGAAAATATGTGTTGAATTCGAAATGTCTGTGCTTGTAGAAAGTTTTGTGGACGAGTAAGCAAGAAAATTTAAACATGGATCAGCTTTGGCTAGATAAAACTGTTGCTTACGATGATAGGAATTATATGATCAATGAACTCAAATCAGTGACGGGTAATGGAAAATAATGATGTGTACTATTGTTAGGATATGGATAAAAAGTTAGTATATGGAGCTATGAAAAAATGTGTTTATAGAAGTATGAAATGTAATGCGATAGTGTGTTGTATGGGAATAGTGAGGAGGGGGGAATGATATGATGATAATAAGATTGTGGAGTTGTAGCATTGCGACCTGTTTTACTTAAGGGATAGAGTTGGGGAAGAATTTTTTTTTCTGCAGTTATCCAACATTGTTTAAAATCAAAGAGGTGCTTGCATTACAGTGATCATGACATTCAGTGTGAGTGAGAACTAGTGGTACTAACAAAGAATTGTGAAAAGATTCAACAGCAGGAGTTGGGCTGGTCGACAAAAAGTGTTGGTTATAGTAATGTGCATGCACTTGCAGTTTTATTTAGAGAAAACGATAATATTGTGTAGATTAATTTAGTTGTGTACACCTTATATTGCTGCTGGGGTCAGTAATATTCAGTAAGGAAAAATTTTGGGAAAAACAAAGGAAAAAATAGGATTGTTGATCTAGCTGTAGGTGTGTCTTGTAAAGAAGAAATGCAAAAGCTTGAAATGTGTATATTATTATCTACCTCATTTTTAATTTAGGTTTTGTTTTTATGTTTTGAGGCTAACGAATTGCGATGAGTTGTTGCAGGATTTATGAAAAAATCATTCCGAGCTTGTGTGGTTGAATGAGTGGATGGATGCATGTTGTTAATAGGCTAGGTCTAGGTGAAAAGTTATGCTGATAAATGAAGGTAGTTACGTTAGAATTTATTGTAAATTGTCATTATGTATTAAAAAATCTTGTTTTATTTTAGTAATTTCTTGATTTTAAAGTCAGTGGTAGATCATTTCCTTTGGAGTGAATTGGTTAATCTTGGAAAATAATTTATTGAATCTTCTTTGTGGTTAAGTTAAATTTTTTTGTGGGTTTGGTAATCAATTACAAAACATATCATTTGACAGGTTCCTAAACAGTTTGTGAGTTCAAATGTAGTATGAAATTATTGTTATTGTATGATTTTTGAAAAATCATAATTCAATCACTTGGGGAAAAAGTCAGTGTTGTGGTTGTGAAAGTTTTATGCAGGCACATAAAATGAGCCGAATATTTTCTTTTTGTTGTATCCGCTTGTGGCTGGTCCAAGCCAATAATACTTTTGTTAATATGAACGGGAAATCTTATTTCTTTGAATCATGTACCTTTTAAAAATTTGTGATTTTATTTCATCAAGATTATTCCTATAAGTTTTATTATTTTTCTTTCCGCAAGTTGGCTTTTTCTTTGGTCATCATTGGCGTTATTTTGAGTTTATTCTTTGACATCCTACACTGGTCTTATAATTACAAAAGATGTTTATATTACAACTGGCCAGCTACTAATGGTTGTAACAATTTACACCGGTCACTTCTGAGTGTTCGTTTTTTTTTTGTGTTCAAACTACTGCTACCACTTCTATTCATCAAATGTGGTAGAAAACCATATAGTGTATTGATGTTTTGTCAAACTAGTCATGTTGAATTCAATTTGAGAAAATGATATTCATCACGAAACTCCATTGCTTTCAATTAAGACGTTTCAATTCTGCTCCTATAATATGCGCTTTCTCCAAGAATCGAACATGAAATCAGGATATGGTTACTACTGCACCATAAATGTAGTTTCCATTACACTTTGCCGTGAAAATTGTTGCATGCATGATGATTGAAAAATTTATGTTATGATGAGTGTAGTAATAATAACCATTGTGTACTTTTAAACAATGTATAGTTAGCTGGATTGTTTTTATCATGTACCAGAAAAAGTGTGTTTGCCTCCAGTCTCTTATTATTTTTTGTTGTTTACTTGAGTCATCTTGAATTTGAATCCGTGAGATGGAAATAACGGTGAGTTTCAGTTTGTAGCAAGGATGTGAACTTTGTTTCTAACTATAGGCTGTAATTCACATCCATGTTGTATCTTCACGGGAATTGTTCAAGCATTATATTAATATTACTCTACTGTTGTAACAGTGAAAAAATGTATTTGTTGTCACCATTATCAAACCATTGTTGTTTGTTGTCTAGTTTATTAGTGGTACATAAGGTTAGTTAGGGAAAAATTACATGCTACTTTGTACATGTAATGATCAAGCCAGAGGCGGAACGCTTCATGACAGTACAAATATAATTTTCAGGACCTGTTTTGTATATACTAGTGTATTCATGTTATCGTAGTTTTTTTAGTACATCGTGTGAATGTGGCTGCATGTTGTGTTTGTTCTAAAAGCTCATGATCATGTGTACTAACTAACTGTGTGGATTCCTTGTTTTAGAAAAGGTTGAAAACACGAAATTTTTCGAGGGGTGCTTTTAGTTAGCATGCAGTTGTAGGATTTGCAAAACTTGAAGGACTTAAGTGGGATAACCAATACTTGTTAAATTGTTTAGAAATGATAATCAGAGCTTTTATGCAGTAATTTATACATTATTGACTACTTGAATTTAAATTTTAATGCTCTTTGTATTTTGGGTGAGCCCCGAACGCAAAAAAGGAATTTATGAATCAGACTAATGCACAATACCTATTGGTAGCTAAACTGTATTGTATTCTATGATGAAGATAATGTAATTGGAATGCTTGTTTGAAATTTTGTACGTAAATTGTGACTGCAAGTCATCAGGGTATATTTATTTCACAGGAAAATTGAAATGGGTTAAAAAATGTAGTCGGATTAGCATTAAGAAAAAAATGCAGAATCGATACTAGAGAAGTCTGTTTCAAAATGAATGTGCTAATATGTCAAAATTGTGTATTGGTATATTACTATACTATTATTGTCACTCTTGAAGTGGTAAATCTAAAAGATTTCTAATAGTGTATACTAGGTGGTCATTTGAATAACATGCTCATGCTCAAAAAAATTGTGCAGGTAAAGAAATCTGAATGGGCTCATGCACTTTACTGTCAAAAGGATTTTTATCAAAAGGGGAATTTACAATGACAGTGTACAAGAGCTAAAGATATGCGAGGTGTGTATTTAAAATTTTGTAATTAAAACCATACGAATCTTGTCAATTTTATATAGGCACCTTAACTCCTGTAGTAATGCTAGCTAGAAAGTAAATATAAAACTTGTATTTGCTGATGATATTATCTTGGTCTGATTTGAAACTGGATTTTCTGCATCATTCTGTTGGGAAAAAACTCATGTGGTCCAAAAACAATCTGGAGAAAGTATAGAATAGTGCATATGAGATGGTTTATGCATCTCACTGATTCATACAACTCCACCGTATGAGTTTGGTCTGGTATTTTCTACTGCTTATGCTGCAATATATGGATTTACAGTTACCTTACTTTTAACAGTTTACTCTCTGTGACATAAAATGATGAACTATATACAATACATAGCTTTAGTGATTTCCGTAGACTCACTGTTACTAACTAAACTACAATCAAATCATGATAATCTCTTCAAATCCTACAAACTGTATGTTACTGAATCTTTCTACCTGTTGTATGTTTTTATTCATTGTTTATGTGCGCGTGTTTTGTGAAGCTATATAAGGATGCATGCATGATCATTTTAGTGTTGTTGAAAATAATGGTTATTTATAAGTACTCAAGAGCTATTATGATGTTGGAATAAATACTAACTTCAGAGATTTGTCCAGTCCAGTTGTTATTTTATTTTATTCACCATGTATAACATAACCACTGCAAAACTTGCACCCAAATTAGACTATTACATAAATATAAGCTATGTAAAAGAGGAGATTTAATAAGAATATTATCCAGCAATACATGGATTGTTTGGATCTACACATACGGCGAACCGCAGATAGGTTTACAAAGGGTTAAGAAAATATTTTCTTCAGCATTTGAGACAGACTCTAAATGTGATTAAATATTAGTATACCTTCATAATCTACATAAAGACGTTGCTTCGCTACAATGTGTTTTGATTTATGATTAAAGACACACATGTAGCGGTAAGGCATCATGAGGCATTTTATCACTAGTTCCCACAAATTATACACATGAAGTCATATTGAGCAGGACTCGAGAAACTGTACTAAGTTCATTGGGTTTGGGTGGTTTAAAAGCTTAGGGCAGAGGACTATCGTTTAGTGATTATTTCATATATTCTTGAATGTTTTTCTCGATAAAACCATAAGCTTGTTCACCATATCGGTACACTGTAGTCCAAATGAGAGACAGATAATCCTTGGTGACCTTTCTCAAGTTTTCAGGCGCCAAAGCTCCTCTGTACATTTGAAAAGAAGAATACTTGCAGGTAAAACTAATGCATAACTAATTTTTAAAATTTCGTATCCGACGACCACTCACACAAAAATGTTTTCCTGTAGATAAGTCACAATGTAGGCAAATGATTCCGAGATGAAGGCTACGCTTATCTTAAAGTAGTGAGAAAACTGAGGAATGTAAATTTCGAGCTGAAAAAAACACATAAATGACAATGAAAATACAATCAAACGTTGCTAACTACAATATTGTCGATTTTATAGTACTTGTTCTGCTATGGTCTGCAGCAATGGTTGTAATGCTTCATAGATGCTCCGAAAAAGAACAGCTGAGACCTCATACAAATATCTATAAAATTCAGTCATCACCCTTATTTACAATCACCCATCGGAAAAAGTTCCAAAAAATAAACATTAAGAAAACACTGAAACACACTTACTTGAAGAAATTAGTAGCCATTTTAATGCCTGTCATAAAGTCACCAAGTAATCCATATTTGTCCAAGAACTTTCCCATATTGCTTTCTGAAAATGATAAGTGCATCAAGTTGCATAAAATAAAATGAATATTTAAACATAAATAAGCAATCACAAAACATACTTTCAAAGTGTCCCTTCCCAGTCTCCGTAATATCCAACCAAACGATTCCAATTAGAGTGAGCAAAACAATAAAAGATGCCATTTTCCAGGAAAACTTTTTCCTGTTGGCTTCGGCCTTCTGGAACCCAACTTGAAATTTCTATTAAAATAAACATTGCTTTTAGTAATATGCAGTCATATGTCAATCTTAATTTGTAAAGTACCGCTTTAAGATCAGGTTTTTAACCTTTGCTCCTCGTAACAGTTCAGGATTCTTGACAGCTGCTGCAGCGAATTCATCTGATTGGATAAACTTAGTCTCCAATCGCTTCCCGAATCGAATTTTATCCGCTTCTTTAGCTAAATAAAGCCAGACATAATTTTTCGCAAACAATTAAATTAAACTGAAACAAATTTTTACTTAAACGTTAAGAAAAACTAACGTACACATATGATTTAGTAGAGCAGCACTTTCCTTTGGAAACTTAGGGAGCAATTGTTTCCAAAAATTAATACATCCACTGTCATTTTCCAAACAGCCAATGAGCACATCGAATACCTATAAAAAATTAACAACATGGATTTGAAAAAAATTAAGCAACAAATCGGTACATGCTATTATTTGAATAGTACAAAATCATACCTCTTTTCCGTAGACAGATAATGGCATGAAATCTTTGTTGCCAATTTTTGGCAAAAATCTGGCAAACAACTCACTACCTTGACTTCCTAGGTTTCGAAGAGTAAGATTCTGTGTGCAATAAAAGTATGCAAACTTAAATTATGCCAGCGCGTCATTTAAATCAAATATATGATGGACTTGATGGAGTATACAGGTTACAGTAACTGGCATACCTTCACTCTGACATAGAACTTTTCCAAATCCCGACGTTTTTTGGGATCAAAAGCAGTTTCAAAGAACTCGTCGAATTCCTCAGGCTCAACAGTCGACGAAGTAGCCATATCTACCGCACGAGTTGATAGAGAGGAAAATACAGAAGAAATAAAAGACTTGTAGTTCTTAAAGTGGTAAAATGGGAGAAGATAGGCTGTGGTTATTTTAAGCTCATTGGGAGAGTGCATGGCGGCTTGAGCTATAACCCAAAGAATGGATAGACCTATCTCTTTTTTATTCCCGTACGATTCCATGAGCTCTGTGACACTTCGTGAACGACGAACTGGGAGGGAAGGATCTAATTCGCACATTTGTCGCAGGAATATCATGTATCCCCAGCCAGGATCACCTGGTAGCACACATGCAGAATAAACGCAACATTAATATAAACTACAACTGAGTTTTCGGCACAGACAATGCATAATGAATATGTCTCAAGGATGCATGGCAGAGTGAGCTATTTATATCCTATTTGGACGATCTCGTAAAAAGCCAAAGCACATGGGGATTCATATTGTAGCAGCAAAGGTAAATAATGCATACTTGCATACCTCTTTGAATAAGAGGAGGAATGCTTGCAAGCAATGAAGAGAACGATAGTCCAAGCACATCAGTAGACTCTGCACCATTTTCAACAGTCTTAGTTATGATTGAGTTAACAGCTTCTGTCAAAGCTGAAGGAATATTTGGGAATGTCAACTCATTAGGCCACTGATGTTGATTAGGGGGAGTAGCGGCGCTCAGTTTTGAGTTTAACGCATCGGCAGAGTACTTGATCCAAGACAAGTAAACGTCCCCTACTGCCCCAGAGTTTTTCAAGTCATCAAAAAACTTGAGAAGTTCTGAAGCTTTCACTTTCTGCGATTTTAAAGAACTTGCAATGTACATGGAAATACGGGGAATACATATAGTTTCGTATTCCTTTCTCAATATTAATTCTTACGAATTCCAGAGTTGCTTCCACATCAAGAGGCCTCTCCTTTTTCTTCTCTGAATGTGGTTTCGCAACACTAGATTTAGTCTTCTTAATTGATGGAGATTTACCTTTCGGCTCTTTTCCTTCTTTGACTGTTTGAACAAATTGAGATTAGATTTATTAGATCAGTAAGACAAAAAATAATAGTCTTTCAGATAAAAATTTGAATCCTACCATCATGGTCACTATCACTACTTTCCGCTAATAATGGAAACGCAGCAGGAATCTTGGCAGTAGGGACTAATGGTTTTTTCGGCTTCGCCGGAACGCCGGCACCGGGTACAGTATTAATTTTGACAGGTTTGGAGGCTCCATTTCCAACGACATTTGTCCTCGGTTTCTTCTTGGGTCCGCTGACTACTTCCCATTTATCAGCCATTGTAAATTAATTGATGATTGAGTAAAACCTATGGAAATCGAAAAAGGGTAAGTTAACTGTTATAGGTATGGCTTTCTCCTGTTTTGATAAATAAGGCTACTCAGATTTAATTGAAGCATTGGAAATAGAATATTCCTCGTGCTCGATATATCCATTCAATTAACAAGAGCATTCACTCACCAGTAAAAACAAAGTAACAAAATGAAGTAAAAGTAAATCCAAATGAGATAATTAATTACTTATGAATAACAGCCGAGTTGGCATTGACGTGTTTACTCAGCTTCAGCTAATACAGCTAGCTTACAGTTCATCTGTGTTCGCAGTCAGGCCAATTTCTGTCAAATACTTTTGAAGTGCGAAATCAGGTCCACTGCTAGCATAGGAGATTACCGCGTTGGCTCATATGCTAGAAAACACGATGACTTTCACAGGCTTCAACTGAACGTGACAACATGGAGCGTTCATGCCATTCGTCAGATTTGCAGAATACAGCCTTTGCCATTTGGGTATTTCTATATTTCTATGACATTTTGGCAAAAGATAGTGCAATTCCCGGGTCAATGTTCAATACACTGAAACAAATGGTAAATTCTGATATTTTGCAGAATGATCGTTGCAACAGTTGTTGCTATTTCATTGTCTTTGGTCGCCAAAAAATTGAAGTTCAAAGAGAAAAACTTACAATGCCTTTAACTGAACTTGTTGTTGAAGGATATGACCAGTTTCTGAAGAGCATTAAAAGTTTAGAAAGAAATCCAAAAGCTCAGCCCATTCTTGTGATATTTTGTGGGAGCGGTGGTGATAATACAACCAATTGGTGCACGGAGTGCGTAGAATGTAAAAGTATAGAAAAATACATTAAATACAATTTTAATTTCGTTAATTACAGCTTTAAAATACTCTACAATTTTCATTTTCAATTAAAGAGGACATTTTTGTGCATGGAGCATGGGTCCATGAAAAGAATCTTACATGACGGTGTTTAATGCATTTTAGTTGATACCAGCATCTTACATCAACTTCGGGCAGTAAATGTTACCGGCACGCTTCTAACAGTCAAAATTGGTTCTTTACAAGAATGGAAGAAACCTGATAATCCTTTCACCAACGATACCCGCATTGAACTAGGATCTCTTCCCACCGCAATGCGTTGGGGCACTAGGATGAAAGTTACTGGAAAAGATATGAAAAATATAAATAACTTGCTATTACTTATTGACGACAGCCTGATTAACTGAAAACTAGTCAAACCTAATTAAGTGCGAATAAAGCGTGAAAAATTGTGTGGAGTATATGTAGGAGCAAACATGAGATAATTCTTTCATGAAACCCAAAATTGTAAGGAGTACGTTTATATTTTTCCACACAAACGATGGGGTCATGTGAGAAAATTAAATGTTGAATGTAGTTAACCGATTTCTCAGTCAGTGTGGAAATCAAGTCTTGATTCTTTTAATATTTTGCTAAAATTTTTTGCGAGTGATTTCAAATGCTGCTCTGGATCTGGAATTCCATAGTACCAGACAAACAAAACTGATTTACCGTATAAGAGTTCAAAGATAAGATTCAGCATGTTTACACGGCATACATTCGTTCATGTCAGCATTTTTGTGGGATAAGTTGAAATTGCGTATTGAATTTTTTTCAAATAAGTACTTCCGATCCGATAATTTACCCAAGTTGACAAGATTTACTGCATATTGCAAACAATTAAATTAATATAGATCTCAAAATAGTTTTGATTACTCATTAATCTACGAAACCATGGGTCAACTAATTGAAGAATCTGTTAATGGATATGAGAAGTTCAAAGAAAAAATCCAAACACTTTCTTCTACAATGACAACTCCCATCGTAATTCTATTTACTGGAAGTTCAGATGCAAGTGGACAGAGTTGGTGTCCAGATTGCGTTGTTTGTAAGAAAATTTTAAAGTTATTGATAAAATTGTTAAATAAACCATTTTATTAGACATAACCATCTCTCTTTTTAGTGGAAAAGATACTCGAGAAGTTCAGAAAAGATCCAAACACGAAAGGATATCTTTTGACGGTGACAGTTGGAGGACGCGAGGAATGGAAAAGTAAGGAATGTCCGTTTCGCACTGACAAAGACCTGAGGTTAACTTCAGTTCCAACTATGATGACATGGAAAACACCCAAAAAATTATTTGGCAGTGATGTCGAAAATATCGAAAATATCAAATTGTTGTTTGAGGATGATTCAGATTAATATTGCGAAGAAATTATGCAAAATGAAATGAAATATTATTTACCCTGTTTTCGTGATGATAATGATCACATGAAAGCTACAAGTTTGTTATTTTTATGGAATAAAAATATTCTGTGTACAATTTTGAAAAAACTATTGCAATTGCTCATTTTGCAGTTGCTGGAATGTCAATGTAATGTGGCCTGTTCAATCCTTGCATACTAGGGAAAAATATTCTTCCAACATGGCGGCGACCTGTATACCACTTTAATTTAAACAATGGCTACCTACCAACCTACCAAAAATATTTAGCAAATTGTAGGATTTTTAAGTCGTTTTACAGGTTTACTCATTATTACGAACACTAGGAATCATAATGATCATAGTGTAAAAAAGCGCGCAGTGCAGTGAGTATGTAAATTCTAATATTTTTAAGAAGTTTCTGTGAAAAAAAGACAAGAAAACATGTAGACATTTTTTTACTTATTAAAAGTTAAGTTAATTTTAATTTACAACTTGGATGGCTAAAATTGTCCACCGTGGCTCGTTAAAACCTACTGATCGTTGAAAAATTCACCTTTTAGATTGGAAAGACAAGGAACGCTTCTACTATGGATTAGGGTGGGCTTGAAAAATAATTCAACAATGTAGTTTAGTTCACCAAATAAAAATATCTTCATATTTTCATTAATTTTGGTATATATTTATTATTGATTTAAATACAAAGAAGGGAAATAACAAATTATAATAAATTTACCTTGTGGCAGAATTTTTTGGATTAGCTCTGGACCTAAAAACTGAAAGCTATGATGTACAGTAACTGGAGGAAATGAAGAGTGAAAAGTTTAGAATAAGAAAATAGAAAAATGTCTTTCAGTTTGTGGACCTGGAAGCCAATTTACTACGGTCGACTAACGTCCAACGGCGTATCCGTGTGCCACTAGAATGATATCGATGATTGTTGGACTACTATTATTATATTAAGAGTAAAGTAAGTTTGTGACGAAACTATTTGACATGAGGGGGTAAAAATCTCTGTTTATTTACTTTTTTGCATGATTAGTTACGTTTTTCTGGATCCCCCAAAAATCCAGAGAACAATGGGTGGACATTGTCAACTCTTTGGTTGTACTAGCCTTAAAACTCTGACCGTACTAGAAACCACGATGTTTTTGATCTTCGCCGCATGTGTTTATTGTGACATTCCATACGAGGCTTCAGTTGATTTCCCTTCAAATCAATTTCGATGCAATCGCACCCGTGTTCGCATTAATAATAGTTCATGGGGAATCATAACCGATGGACCCCTTAATTACTCTCAAAATACTCATTGTGAATGGCTTATCACAGGTTCGTTGAAAGCAAATATCCCATTAATTTCCCTTTTCTACAGATTTTAAAAAAATATGTACAAATTTTTACTTTAGCTCATTCTGAAGAATCTATTGCTCTTGAAATCAAGGAAATAAGAACTGAATGTTCATTTGACTACCTATTCGTTTTTGATGGGGCTTCATTTACTGACAAGGACAGTGTTTTACTGGCTAGTTTTAGTGGATCTTCTGATCCTAACGTTGTACTTTTAGCCAGATCGGGTCAGGTATGTTTGATACGACTGAGAACAGTTCATGTGTATATATGTAAAAAATTTTATTAAATGTGTTTGTTCTGATATGCTTTAGATGCTCATAATTCTTTATTCCGATACGAATTATGCACTGGAAGGCTTTGTCGCAGAGTTTTCTCTCAGCTTATGTCCACTCAATTGCTCCTCATTTGGGACTTGCATTCGTGTGCAGAATGAACATTTATGTAGATGCGACAACGGCCGAAGTGGTCTGGGATGCGAAATCAAAGATGAAAAGCCTGAAGTTCGTTTGATTTATCGTCGACTGGAACCCAATTTGGGCAGGGTAGGGCATTCAGCTGTGAGAATTGGGGAAAAGATTTTTGTTCATGGAGGATATGACTTGAATAACATTTTATCTGACATTTTGGAGATTGATCTCACAACCTCTGACTTAACTATAAAAAAGATGAAGTTACAAGATAATGAAGACAATCTCACATTCTGGCCAACTGGTCGATTCGGTCATGCTTTTGTGAAATCTAGTGGTGGTTTCTTCATTCATGGTGGAAAGACTGCTGTGGGCATATCAAACGAGCTGTTGTTCTACAATACAATTGAAGATCTCTGGATGCACTGGGTTGATTTAAATCTTCCTAAACTGGTTTATCACTCCATGACCTCAGTGGAAGATGACGTATACGTATTTGGAGGTGGTACTGAGCGTGGAGCATTTTCAAACATTCTTTACAAATTCCATGAAAGCAATCCAAATAAGTGGACCATTGTAAGTTCATCCTGTTGTGTGAAACCTAAAGATAGAAGTTTACTTGGACACAGCGCAACCTATTGGGCAGAAAAAAATGCTTTACTCATTTATGGGGGCTTGGGATATGGATCCGGCCGCGCTCCTAAAATATCCAGCGTCTTATATATGTTTCTGCTGGAAGAGTCTATGTGGGTCAAAATTGATCATTCCAAAATGAGTGGGTCACCGCCTGGAATTGTTACACAAAGAGCATTGCATTCGACCAATTTATTTGGGAATTTTCTGATCATAGTTGGAGGATATACTCATACACACAATCAAGACGAGACTTGTTACTCGAATCAAGTTCTTATTTACAATCTAGAATGCCAAATTTTCCTGCCTCAAGCTCCATTATCGCACCACATGGGCCTGTTTAGCCATCAATCCGTTGCATGGAATAACCAATTGCTTGTAATCGGTGGATACAAAGGATTTTTGAACACATACGTCGAGAAAATAGATTTTCCCTTCAGTAGTGACCCCAAAAAATCCGAATGCCATACATATGATAGGTGGGGATGCAGTGGAAATGCTAGATGTGGCTGGTGTCCCACCGATTCCAAATGCTACGAGAAAAAAAGTGGTTACCAAAACTGTACTACAAACTTGCAAACTTCAGAATGTCCTGGAGTGTGCCCATTTCTGAAAACATGTCAATCCTGTGTTGTATCTCAATGTATATGGTGTAGTGCTCAAGACACCTGCATGAATGAGGAGCAAGCAGACAAATCGTGTGTATCAGAAGCTGCGATGTCTCATACGCTTTATAATTGTTTCAATGACCACGAGTTCAAAAAGGGAGTCATTCGCTTTGATTATAGAAATCCTCCTAACATTTCCTTCCCCGACGAGGTAAAAACCTTGGGTTCAACAAGTTTGTCATTAACTGCACGCGATCCTGAAAGTATTGATTATCCAGTATTAGTACGAATGAGAGGCTCCATCATTGGAGTAGAATTACGATACATTCCTTGGAAGCTGGTCATCTGTGCTTCAGAGACTGCGGTTAATCTGACAATGAAAACGGAAGGCGAAGAAGGATTTAGCGTCTCGCTCAGTCGCTCTGAATATCCCGTATGTCATGACTTGACCTGGCCTTCTGGAAATGCTGTAATCGTAACTCCAGGCTTGAAAATTCATTTCGACCTTTGGGCCAATGTCAGTAACAGTCCGAGACAAGATAAAATATCTTTTGCCACTCAGACTCAATCGGGGGACAAGAATGGACGAGTTGCAATTCAGTTGAAAAGTGATGGTTCTAGGACTCTCAGTCTTGATAATTTACAACCTTTCAAAGGAAATGGAAGTTGTTTTTTGTACAAAAGTTGCTTAGCTTGTACTGGTGACTCTACTTGTGCATGGAGTGGACAGGAATGCATTTTTAGAGACCTAGACAGGAGCAGTAAGTCGACATTCACTTTGGATTCTTTAATTGTTTTAAATCCTGAAGAATGTCCAACTTGTGGGAATATCAAATTCTGCTCCGAATGTGTCCAAGAAAATCATTGCGAATGGTGGGAAGAACAGGGGACTTGTACTAGAAGAGGGAGATCTTCTGCAGCTATCAAGCAAGCAGAATCGTGTCCACTCGATTGTCATTTGAGGGAAAATTGCTCGTCTTGTCTCGATTCTCCTAGCAGATGTGTGTGGTGTGAGCAAAAACAAGAATGTCTGTTGTTTTCTGTGTACACCTCATATTACCAGTATGGTCAATGTCTTCAGTGGATGGATAAGTTACAGCAGTGTAAGCTGTGTGACAAGCAGTCCACTTGCGAGTCTTGTATCGTTCATATGGTAAAGTTTCATTCATTATATTGCTCGCATCCTTTCCCATTAAACAAGGTCTAATTTGTTAATTTGCTTTTGTAATTGCAGGGATGTGGCTGGAATTACAATGAACAAGGCGGATCCTGCTCTGAAGGTGATTTCGGGGGACCAACAATTACTTCGGTATCTCAAACAATAGATTCTCAATCACCAAATAAGACATGGGCTTATGAAGAGTGTCCAGATATAGATGAGTGTTCTATGCTAATTCATGACTGCCATGTAAACGCCACTTGTGTGAATACACATGGTTCGTTTGAGTGTCTCTGTAATGCTGGATTTACAGGAGATGGAAAATCACTTTGTGAGCAAACCTGCTACGATCCTTGTCAGCATGGGACTTGCTCTACAGATTTCGAATGTGTATGCGACTTGGGGTGGACTGGAGCTGACTGCTCTGTTGATTGCGGCTGTCACAATCATTCATTTTGTGAAAGTGGAGGATGTGATGAATGCCAGAACTGGACTACAGGGGAACATTGCGAATACTGTATAGATGGAAGCTATGGAGATGCCACAGATGGATACAAGGGATGTTCACCATGTGATTGTAATGAACATGGAGATAAGAACAAAGGATTTTGCAACAATAGTACTGGGGAATGTTTTTGTCTGCAACACACTGTGGGTCCGGATTGCTCAAAATGTGCACCCGGGTATTACGGAGATCCTACCAATGGGAAGCCATGTTATCAAGCTTGTGAAGGGAGGTCTGTGCTAGATTTGGAAGAAGGTCATTTTGGTCTCAGTATTGGATCGTACCGAGAAAAATCTAATGCAAGGAATTGTCTTTGGATTATCCAGTCACCTTTAAAATCTTCTACAAATCGGCTTACCACTCGAGGGGATAAGAAGAATAAAAAAAAGCATACATCTTCTCACAAAATTATACTCAAAATATCCAAAGGATTTCGTATGCCTTGTTCTGATAACGCTATCAAGGTTTACAGCGGATTGCCTTGGGTAAAGAATAGTAAATCTATAGAAGCTCCATTGATAGCATCCATTTGCGATCAAGATAGTACTTTTGGGAGCCAGGAGTCTGTAATTGTTTCTGTCAATGGACAAATTATTACGGTAATGCTTCAACATGCCAGTCCTACTGTTTCCTTCAATGCCTCGTTTCGTATTGAAGTTGCAGAGAAGAAGGAAGACAAGTTTTCTCTTCCTGCAATTCTGCCACCTGTTCCAGAAAGTTCATTTATTTGGAATTCCTCTAATTTTGCATCAATTGAAGCAGAGAAACTATACAGTGGAGAATCCATGCTATCTCGATTTGGACATAGTATTCATCTGGATGATATGAATGTATGGATCTTTGGAGGATATTCTTTGTCGCATGGGCCACTGAATGACATCCGACATTTTAACAGAATAGACAGAGAATGGGAACCAGTCACTATTACTATTGATCCTACTCAAGATTCTGTTCCCGTGTCCCGGTATTTTCATGCAGGAACTGTGATTCCTACCAAAACTATCATTATACATGGAGGTATAAATCATCAAATGAAATTTTTATCGGACACCTGGAAATTTGAAACGAGATCATCTCGGTGGACAAAATTGTGTGATGGACCCACATTAGGTGGTCACACAGTTACCACAGTTTATCACGAAGGTTCTTACCACATGGTAATCATTGGAGGAGTAAATTCTAACGAGGGATTCTCTAGTGCAGTCTATTCCATGAATTTTGGACTGGGGAATGAATGTTGGGAAGCAGTGAAGACTACAGGATCAAAGCCAGCTGGAATTTACGCACATTCCACCGTATATCATGAAATATCAGGATCATTCTACGTTTTTGGGGGTGTTACACATGATTTAACTACTGTAGCTCCATCCGCTAGACTATATGCTTTACAATGGAGGTCGAAAACTTGGTCACTGTTGGCTCCCATGTATGAAAACCAAATTCATCGTCTTCCTTTACCAAAAACCTTCCATAATGCGGTCACGACAAATTCATACATGGTAGTATTGGGGGGTACGGGATCCCCTAGAAATGGATCGATTATGGTGTATGTGTACAAGTGCAATCTGTGGATGCTGCTCAAAGGAGATGGAAAGGATGCTCGAGAATTTGATAGCGTGGCAGGAGCTGCAGCACTTGTAGATTGGGATATTCTTCAAATGGGAGGCTGGAAAGATAATAGTGTAACTTCTGAATCTCTGTTTAAAATCTCGATACCACAAGATATATGCTCGGTTCATAATAAAAACGAAAATAGATGTAAAGCTACCTTGGGGTGTAGCTTTTGCTCTGCTGGGAACAATGATGAAACTTTCATGTGCTACAGTTCGGATCGAGGCATTCCTCCTAACTGTGTTGCCGCCGTTTGGCACAAGTCGTCGAATCTTCAGTTTTTGAAAGGCACGGTTTGCTCTAATGATTGGATCGAAGGGATAGAATGTAGCCAGTTTGAAACTTGCTCAGAGTGTTTGCCTACGTGGCCTAGTCATGCTAATATTTCTCAGGTATGTATGAGATATAAT
>Ga0210040_10002250_pt1 | contig 27502 bp, 20 predicted proteins | sample CryGeyCG12114_NA_FD_185462 | JGI IMG/M metagenome (GOLD analysis project Ga0210040, IMG submission 185462) | Groundwater microbial communities from aquifer - Crystal Geyser CG19_WC_8/21/14_NA (SPAdes) (version 2) | ecosystem: Environmental > Aquatic > Deep subsurface > Groundwater | place: USA... | reverse complement strand
TACATTAAGTATTAGACGAATGAAACACAGAAGACTAACCTAGTGGGCTCTCAGTGGAACAATCAGCCACAGCAGAGACCTCTAGATGATCTTCAGGAGCTATAATGATAGTGAATTTAAAAACAATAATTCGAAAATAACAGTGCAAGCTGCTAGCTAAGCAAATGAAATGAAATGGGAAACTGAAATGGTCAAGAACTTCTTATGTAACCATACCAGAAGAATTTGTTCCGCTGTCTGTCTCAGAGTTTGGTTTTTTTAACCAAGAAGGAATGAATTCCGGTGCGTCCGGATTCAATGGAGCAGAAGATACTAAAAAATCAGTGAATTATAATTTCAATCATTCAATTGATTGACAGTTTACTACCCGTAGAACAAATTACATTACCTGGTCTTAACTGAAATTTTTTGTAAACTGGGACGCGAAAAACTTTATTTTTATTTCCACTGTACATCTTCTGTATTAAAATCAAAGAGATCCAAAATTTCACTACGAAACCGCTATATGCCCACTACCCACGACCCACAGTTTTCCCAGAACGGGTTGGCGATTGTGTGGACCTCACATTTATTTAGAACATTATCTTGCCTGCTAGTCAGCAATAAGGGTTGTCATGTCCGTCCAGTGGCCATACAAGTAGACATAAATATAGCATAGCATAGAATAGTACAATAAAATGCAATAACTTTACTTACTTAAACCACATTTAAAATATTTCAAAAAAACATTCCGTGACTTGTACGTACAACTGCAGCACACTCATAATGAGTGTCACTCATTTAGCCAAACGGGATTACCTTTTCAAAATCAGAACACATAAGCGGATGTTAACGGATACAAAATTTCCTTTGGGCTGAACTGCTCTAATTCCAGTAAGTAAGTCACAATCCTTCCCCTAATTAAGAAGACTGTCAATACTACTACAACGCGCGTGATATTTAATATTTAATCAATTACTAACTAACAATGTAAATCTGAAATGAAACTATAAAAACTAGGCTGACACTGCTGGCAGCTGAATTTGTAACAAAAAATGTAAGTAGGTTTAAGAAAACTGAATGCACCTGTGCCTCACTTGACCGACGCTAGAAGAATACGACGAATGAATGAATGAAAATGTGCTGCTATGCTTATTGCATTATGGAACCAACAGCCAACCAATCAAGTGACGTTATATCGGCGCCAACTGAAGACTGATGTAACGTAACCAATATGGAGGGCAATACGAATATATAAACGATTTTACCGTGAACAATCGGAGCTTGGTTTTTGAGGATGTTTGTGTTTTTGTGATTCTGTTACGGATAGCTAGTGACTTTGTATTATTTAGCATATTATTTAGCAGTACAAGCCACTATGGGCCACTAACTTAATTTCCTTAGACCGCTTACACCTAAATTTTAGCGTACCCGGTCTGACCTGGATCAGATAAGCCCGATCACGTCGTAAGTTTTTTATGATTCGCTTCTGTAAGTAACTCTGACGGTTCGGTTTTAGAACTAGGGACACCTGAAAAATTTCTAAGTTTTTTCAAACACTATGTTTAGTTTAGGTTAGGTTAGGTTGCAATGTCGGTCAACAGTCAACATGGTGTTTGAAAAAACTTCTTTGAAATTTTTCAGGTGTCCCAAGTTCTAAAACCGGACCAATCTGACTACAAAAAAAAAGCAGAAGACCTTAAGATATGGCTTACGAGAAGAGACTTAAAAAAAACCAATCTGTACATGCTGTTATGTTATTGGCTACTATACAACGTTGGTAGTATTTTTATTCAATTTAACGTATGCTTGTTTGGTGTACAAATAATTCATCTTTTCTTATATGAAAGCGGTATTGAATTAAATTAATGATAATATCCTTCTTCGGATGTTCGTTCGGTATCGGTGTGTAACATAGCACATAGCAGTATCGATTGGATTCAGTTTCTATGTATGAAAGAAATATATCTATATCCTAGCCTCCTCCATGCACGATTGAAGGATCAAATGGTTTTCCTTTGAAGGGTGAGCCTTCTACGTTCCACGCTTTTCTGAGTACGTCTTGAACTTTCTAATAATCAAGAAGAAGGGACAGTCGGACCGGAAATTATTTTAGTATTTCTTTTTAAAAAAGAGTGGTAGTTCAAATATTTTTGAGGAGATGTAACTTACCAGGTCATCAGAAGTAGGAAGTCCTTGCATTTTTCTTTGTTGATTCCACATTAGCTCCTGAATTTTCATTTGTTCGCCTTCCTCTAAATCTTCCATAGGCCTCACTGCTTCAACTTGCTTTATGTCAATAGGATCTTCGTTGGTTAGCAGGGCGGTCCACCACCTTTGGGTTTTCAGTCATGCTTATTGCTTAAGTAATACAAAATTGCAATCCGTCATAAATATAATTTTATACCTTTCTTTAGACTTTTGAAGCCAAACATTGACTGATTCTCCAGGCACTAGATTCCAATAACATTCCTCTTTCCGTACAGGGTAAGTAAGCTTTCCTTCAACAGGCTCTGCCCCCTCCACAATGACCTTAATTGAATCCGCCTCTATTTTTACTTGGACTTGTTTTCCTTTGACTACGGAAGTCGCTACTGGTATCCTTACGTCCAGATCAGTTATACTTTGAGACCATGAATAGTTTTTGCTTGTATTCCCATTGTAGGAGTCCGAAGAAGAACAGTTGGTCGTCTTAGGCTTCTGAGCTTGTGGAGATGTTGAAGTCAAAGTCAAAGATTCCATTCTGTATTCCTGTGGCGAGTCCCTTTGCTTGTCATTTGCAGCGGCATTGAACTCTGGTACTCGACCATGACAATCGGTGGTATTAGAACTAATATTTGATGTAGTTTGAGTGGATGGAAGTTTTTTTCTTGAATATGATTTCCACTTTTCAGCTTTTTCAAGAAGCATCTGATTTGCATACCCAGCGGGGAATCCATAACTTCCCCCTTCAGGAGGACATTCCAGAAAGAAGTCAGTCCTAAACCAATACCACGATACATTGTAAGTTATCATAAACAATTGTGGTGAAAATCTAAACAAAAACAAACAATTTTAATACTACTGACTGACCTTCGTGCTAGGAAGCTGAAAAAAGAATCAATGAAGCCATCGATATTTCCTTTTCGTTGTAATACGGCCTCAAAAGGGGGGTCAACAGTCTCATCAATCCCGTCGTCTGCCATTATTTGTGTCAAAACCTGTTGCTACTCTGGAGGGTGGACAGCTCAATGGACCACTAACCACTGTGTTAGCTGACGAAAGACAAAATTAAATAATATTTTATGAAACACTGAATATACTTGTGAGAAAATGCTGCTTATATTTATCGTCTTTGTTTACGATTTTGATATTCGCGGTATGGAAATCTCTATGATATTTTTGAAATAAGGAAGCGGGAACACAAATAGTTTTCATAATCAGACCAGTTTCCTGCCGTTAAAAAAACATTAAAGTATCTTCTGAAGAATTAAGTGAGTTAACCCTACTGATCGGTGATTCTATGTATTATTTCAGATCGATGCAACGAAGCGTTAGAATTTTGTATCCTCGTGTTTTGTTTGAAGCAGTTTGTTGTAAAAGAACTTGCCGGGCACTGAATGTTGATGATTTGATGATACGGTTTCGGTTAGTTGGCACATTTTAATGCTCATTATCATTGATGCACAAGTTTCAATTCTTACGTTTTGTTTTACTGATGTTAACTCATGAATCATGCTTTAACTTTCCGAAGACCTAGGACCTAACCCACATACGCCGCCCTACAAAATGTCTACAAGGCCCTCCACAAGAGCAAAGCTAATGGCCATTCCAGTGAGTCCAGTTGCAAAATCTGATCAACTAGAGCAAAGGATGGTTGGCCCACCTCCTGGCTGTGTAACTTTTCAGACTGACACAAATGGAAGGTTTAATTTTCCTAGTCAGAAAGATTTTAATTCTTTCTGCAAGCAGCGAGATATGTTTTATTCTGTCCGCCAAGCCTGGATTGATAACGGAGGAGTAGAAAATGACCAAGAACAACATTCCCATCCCAAGTCTCGAAAATATGTGCCCATGCTGTCTCGTAATAATCAATTTGTTCCAGGAGCACAACAAGATTTTTCTGGCGTCCCCAAAATACCATCCATTATCGAAATAAACGGTAGCACTGCAAATCTTTCCCACTTTGCGTCTCTGTTCTTATCTCAATATGTTCTCGACAACGTGAATGCATCATTATTTGTGAAGCCAGAAGTGTCGTCAGAGGCAAAAGAAATCAAAAGTGACCAGCTGAGGCAACTTTATGAGTCCAACCCGTCAAGATTTAACCAGCTTCAAAATAGATTTTCTCAGCCACTTCAAAAACAGCCAAGGGATACTGATTCACTTGCATTCCAAAAGCATTTTATTACGACTGCCTCTTCTCCAGCCTTCAATCAGCATTTAATTGATCGAGCTGTTCAAGAAATAACTGAAATTGAAGGTCACCTTGCGACTGATATCCCTTCTGATATCTCTGAAATTGAAAGCATGTTTAGAAAATGCAAACTTCTAGGACAGCTTACTGGATTCGTTCTTTTCTTGGCGTATAATAATCCTGTCTCCAGCAGGCCGTTCCCTGGTTCTGAAGCTTCTTCTAATCCAAGCACAATTGAGAAGGAAACGCATATGAATCAGCAAATCAAGCTGCGCTCGTATCATTCATGTCCCCTTCCGTTGGAAACTATGTTACTACGTTCACTGAAAGAAGGGAGACTAATATTTACCCTAACTTGGATAGTAGAACTTTTACTTCGAGCCGACTGTGTAGTTCCTCAACTTCCTAATTACAAGAAAATATTCTGTTGCATGCATCGAATCCATCAAGAGCTTAGCTTCCCAACTCCTAACCTTTCGTCATCACAAAGTCCAATTCGCACTACAAATGCCCTAGAAAACATTTGCGAAGTCAGTCAAAAATGCATTATTCGTCATTGTGAGAATTTGTTTTCAAAATTCAAGTCATTTGGTGGTGATGGAAGTATCAACACTGATATCTTAGTTAATTGCAAGCAAAAACAAATTAGTGGATTTGAAGAGGACTATTCTTGTTGTCTGGATTCCAATGAAGATATTGGGAAATCTTTCATGAAGATTTGTTTTGGAGAGACATGGAATGCTGGAGATAATAAGAAAAGTGCCAAATCACCTGGGACAAACCACCTAAAGATAAAAAATATTAGCAGTAGTAATGTTACTGCAAGTAGCGCTGCTAGTCCCTCCATGTTATCTACTTGTTCCAATTCTTCTGGTCCAAGTCCGCGAAGAATTTCTATTACTAGTACACCGATTCCTAAACATATAGTTCCTACGACTGTGACACATTTCTCAAAGGAAATGAAACTGCAAATGCAGTTGGAAACAAGTTTTTTTGAGATGCACCCAACATCTGTAAAAAAGACAGTCGAATTCATAGCTGAGAGAGTTGCATCCAATTTCGTGAAGCATATTAGATCAGTATTGTACCCACAGGAACGGATTCTATTGATTCAGCAAGAAATCTTTCAAGAAGAAGCTGCCAAAAGGTGTCGTCAAACTCTGAGCGAAAAAATTGATTCTGGACCAAAAGAAGATGCTTTGAGGGCTGCAGAGCTTCTCATTGGCGATTCTTTATGTGCCGGAGCCTTAACTACTTGCAAAAACATTACAGTGCGGAAATGCACTGAAAAAGTTCAGGAATGGCTGAATACTCATATAAATAAAGGTAATCATTCTCAACTTTGCTTTAGAAATCAATTTTTGTTTTTGTCTATGAACTTTTTCTCCCAATTCCAGACATGTTTCCAGTTGTACCTGCCGAAACAGCTGTTATAAAGGGTACCCAAAAAGTCGAGAATCTACCCAAGTGGGACAACGTTATGCAACTACAAAAATGTGTAAAAAGATTGCATAACTTGGAAGAGCTGGAATCGGGCGTGATAGATGAAATTTTGAAGGATTCCATTCTAGCCAAAAAATGTACAAACAAGGTAATAGAATTTGGATTTTCCCTGATCGTTTTCCAACCAGCTGTAGTGACTTCTGATCGATTGGAATCGTTTGTTAATCTGTGGAAACCATATTGGACCAGTGACTGTAGGGTTATATGTTCCCGCAACATTATGTTACTTTGTCAAGGCAAGCAAACTGAATCCAGTTGGACTATTTTGAGTCAATTGATTAATCTTATGATAAAGAAAGAATTACTCAGTGCTGAGCAGCTAGAAAGAGAATGTGTTGAATTTTTAAGACAAGACTGGCCTATTGAGGTCGCCAAAAAAGTTTCACAATTGTTGTACTCCAGTCTGGAGGCATTAGGACGTAAAGCTGACACTGAGATAATTGATTGGATTCAATGGTATTGCTCGGGCAATGATGATGAGCAGTTGTAAAAGTCAACTCTCTGTTTCAGGATCTATGAATTACTTGAATTACACCAGGATTTCGTTTTCAAAGACTAGGATAGCTAAAATCAGATTTTTTGACTGACCAGCCAAGCTTGAATAATATTAGTTTGTTATAAAAAAATGTAGAATAGATGTTTAGATTTATATAACATGTTGCTGTATATCTGTGATAATTTTCGATGATACGATGAGCACCTGTACTGGCTGACCAACACAAATTATTTAACGAATCTTATGTTTTTTGAAATATTGTGACTTGCTATGGTCTCCATTCTGAATGGAAAATAAAAGCGTGAGTGAAAGTGCGAGCTTTCGTATTTGAAAATAAGAGAAAGGAGAGGCCATATCTCATTTATTTGCACTCATTCTGGTAAAGAAGACAGACTAGGTCGAAATAACATTCAATTTTAACAAAAAATTCGGGTGGTAAGGTGGATGTTAATAATATTGTGCTTTCTTGGCATTTTGCTGTAATTTAAATGTAATTAAAAAAACATGACGATACTGAATTTAAGTTGTTTGGATTGCAACTTGTTTTTGACGCAACTCGCTGAGATCTGCGACGGAAAACTTGATTCGACCACTCATAGCAAATGCGTTCTCCTCCAAAAGAGCAAAGATGTTATCCATCCAATATTTTCCAGCCCATCTCTCCAATTTAGCTCCAGAGTCAGTAAGAAAAGTTACCAACGCTAATGCTGTCCCCTCATCCTGTAGCGCACTTTTCTTGGACGCTATTACTTCCAGAGTGGTTTTCACTTGATCCCCAGAAATCATATCCAGCTTGTAAAGTTCAGATAGCAGTTTAATAGCAGGTGTTTTGGCAGGATTTAGCTACAAGTGAAAAACATAATTATATTTACTGCACAAGCACAACTAGACAACGACTCTTTTTGCCTCCAATCAAAGGATCAAGATAATAATCTCCCCTTTCGATTTTTTGATTTATGATCAAATCTTACCTTTACAACATCCAACAAACGTTGACGCAAAAATGTGTAAAATCTTTCGACAAATTCGCCCTTCACTTTCCAAATCATAGTAGCATACAATTGAATGAATGCGTCCGACATCTCGGCGCATATTTTATCCAAAATGATTTGTGTAGCCATTTCCAGCTCATTTCTTTTCTCAAACTCCAGAATTTCAGATTGCAGTTTTTTCGTCATCACGGCTTCAGTGCTGTAAGTCACCTTGTTGAGAATCATCAAAATTTTGAGAGCAGACTGTGGCACTCTGTTGCTTATTGCTGCCACATTCTGTCTTCTTTGCACGCCAACAGTTTCCAAATGGCTCACAATTCCCTGAGTAGAATGATTCCTACGGCGACGATAAGGGCTGGTAGTAGTAGACGCCCTACTGAGCAATGCTCTGTTCGACTCCTCCTCATCTTCATCCTCGTTGGTCACCTCGACCTCAGGATCCGAATCTGAAGACACCTCATCATCCGACAAAGTCACTGCTGGAGCCCACCACTTGTGGGGCTGATGCCAATCCTTCCCCTTCAACTCTTCCAAATCTTGAAGCATGAATTTAGTTCGATTCGACAGGTTTTCTGTCTCATCCGCTTTTGTCATCATCCGAATAAATATCCCATCCAACCAATCCCTCTTGTTGGCGTACAGGTTGCGCCCCGCAAACGTGAGGAAGATGGTAACACACTCCAAATGCTCTTCGATCACATGATTGGTTCTGGCTGACGAGGATTCTTGAGAGGATGCTTCATTGGAAAAGAAGAGCAAGTTATGGATCCGTGTTTTGACAAACGAGAATGCTAAGACTCCACTATTGTAGAGCTCTGCAAGAAAACGATGCAAAGCCACACGACGATTTTTCACTAGAGCTAGTTGATCATATGCTTGATGAAAAGAAGCCAACTCGCGGTCAGTTCCAAGTTTAACAAGTTCTCGATGGAGCTTCCCACTGACAAAGCTTTTGATTTGATCTCGACGATTTGCTTTGAGCTTCGAAAGAAGATAGCCCAGCAGTTGGGCGTAGATATTCATGTAGATAGAGTCCTCGAGACCCTTGAAGATAAGAATGCCAAGAGCCTCTTGCAAATCAGCTTCTTCCATTGGCAGCACGTAAGTTAACCATCGATGACGAAATTCCAGAAAGTTTAATGAGCTAACACGGTTCAGTAAAGAGCGAATCTATAAAGTCAAACAAAAAACCGAGACACACAAGTTAATTTTTAATGTTCTCAGGCTGTTAAGAGCATTGTTTACTATTTTAACTAGATCATGCGTATTTTACTTTTCGCATAAGAGAATCACGATCATTTTTGATGGGAAATTTAGACTGCCTTTCCACAGACAAGTCCTCCATTTTGTCAGGTACTTTTCGAACGATTTTTGTAATTTGTGAATGCTGTTGTTGTTGTGATGCTGAAAAACACCCTGATGCTGATGATGCCACAATTGGCTTTTGAGGATTCCGAAGAGAATAATATATCTGAAAAGGATAAAACATTATCTAATTACAATTGATCAACATCATAAGCAAGCATTTCGTATTGATGTTTGACATGTGACATACCTGAAGAAATTATACTCGCACATAAGTTCACTGGTTCTCTACTGAGGAAGAGTAATTAATGAATAAATTCGAATGCATTTAAGAACTCCATTTTGTCCAAGGGTACTTAGTCAAGCGGGCTATTCACAGTGCCGAAACTTGACCAATGACCAATGGACGAAGGGACCACCACCACCACAGCCTGAAAAAATCCAAAATCATAATTCAAAGAAAAGTGTATTTGCTACAGTTTCAAAATACATTCATTTTGAGGGTCCATCATGGAAACTGGAAAGCTACCTTGAGTTCAACATTATTTCCTATAGTAACTCTTTTTTCACTTCCAACCTTTAGTTCATTTCATACGCTAAATTTTTTGAACCCGGTCCTGTCATCATTACTGTGGCCAAATTTTGCGGATAGCATGGTAATCAAAACTATTTAAAGTGTGGATCAAGTTTTGTACTTTTCGTTTTTATGGGCATGACAGAAAATCGCATGACATACTCGAGAAATTGGCAAATAAAAGCTGTATTGCTGAATCTTTCCTAATGCGATTAAATTTCCTTCATTACACTCTGAAGAATTAGCAAATTTGCCTATAACTAGAAACATGCCATTAAATTAAACAGCACTCTATATTTACTACGCCATAAATTGCATAACACACCACCACACTATAGTGAATTGCCCATTGCCCTATGGTCGCATCATGGCTATAAAAACAGTCTAAAAACCCAAGTCTTCAACTAGCCCATTTCGTAACATTTAAGAGATGACAGTCTTAAAAAATCTTACCAAAACAAGGCTTGCGAATCACGATTGATCAAGAAAGATCATGGATCATTAATTACTGGAGCACAATCATGGTTAAAATTTAATAGAAACAATTTAACAACAAACGATGAAACAAACAACAGAACGTAAAATAAACTTCGCAGTAGCTGATGAAATTGAAATTCCCAGCACTTTTTTGGTGTCGTCAGATGCCAATGGGATCTCTCCACCTCACCTACTCAATTCTATGCTGCGTTAACACTTGTCCATTTCTGTGCTCCTCTTTCTTTGTTGTTGTTATGAGTTCCATGACTTAATTATTGGGCTCTTCCGTAAAGCTGGAATTCCTGAAATAAGGAAGCAGCCAGCAATGAGCTATGCATGCTAAATGCAAAAATGAGGTTATTTTGTTGACATATCATAATATAAAGATCACATACACCTATGCAGAAACAATTAGCTAGTCTCATGATAGTTTTTGTTCCATCTATTCTTTAAAAAGTAAGTATTAAAATCTCTTGGTTTTAATTCGGATTATCAGATGTATATATCTGTGTTATACTAAACCTGCCACTATTGGAATTTGGAATGCATGTAAAAAAAAGTGTATAAACATTGCGTATCTCGGAGTTTTCAAGCTCCTTAGCTCAATAAGCATTACACTTTACAGAAATCCAGCTTAGTTGGTTAGTCAGAGAAATTGTTTATTTTTTCAATACAAAATGCTACATAAATGGTAATAGTATACTCAAGTGCAGGAAATATTCACAAGGGATATAATATGCAGTGTACGCAACTTTTAGGTCATCATGCGTAATGTTTAGCAGACGAGTTAAAGAGTTCATGACTTTGTCTAATTTTCTTGTGTGAACTTTTAAGCTATTTTAAAGAATGATTTCACTATATTCATTAATATGAACCATGTATATTAGCTGTACAAGTTAATTGAATTACAAAAGAGTTAACAATAGCAAGCAAACAAAGAATGTATACCATGGATTTTGTAAATCACAACATAAAATCCCTACAAGTATTTATTTGCTGCTAGAGTTTTTTGTTCCGTTTCATATTTTATAATGATGTTCCATGTCTTATTAAAATTTTAATAATTTAATTGTGTCTGGTTCATATTTTCTACTTTTACTCCCCAGTATTTGTCTTTACAAATAAAAATTTAGTCTTTTCATGATCAGCATGACTTGGCTAAAAATATACTATACTTCATTCCTCAACAAGGTCTCATTCCAATTTATGAATTTCACCATGACTCATTTTTAACATTTATCTCACTCACTCATAAGCATCTGGCCAAATGCACACAAAAAAAACGTGCGTGCAAAAAAATAAATTAAGTTTGATAAATCACCCTATAATGTGTACCCAATGAGAAAGGCCTTTATTCTAAGATTGACGTTAAATGCCAAGTTTGTCATAAAGCTGAACTTTGTCTTTTCCTTACATTATAATTCGGACTTGGTAACCAACTAGCTAACTGGCTTAAAGTTTACATGCTATACCATTACATATTCCGCTTGCCCTTTTGGCTAGTCAGTCATCATTGTGTGGTGGTATACTTGTGCTGGCAGTCCAATCTACACATTGTCCCATAATAATTCTCCACACCCACACCTATAAACACACAGTATAGGCTCTGAGAATAAGACAGAACAAGGGACAACTTACAAAAAGAGCCATGAGCCCGTTTTATTCCCTTTATTGCAATAAATGGCAAATCCCAATGTATTTCAATCATGATGGACAGAAATATTATGGCAAGACTGTCTATGCATTTCTCTAACTAACTATAACTTTGTGTGTTGTGCCACACATAAGATCAAGTGATTCACATAATGATCATCACTAGACAAACGAGTCCACAATAATCAACATCTGCCTGCATCCATCTATCTGCTGCAAACCAATCGTTAACAATCTTGCTTATCCTTCCCAAGGAAACTTTTCATCTATTTTTATCGTAATCCGAACTGCATGTTCCATGCATGCATCCATTCTAACTCTCTACACCACATTATATTGCATTCTACATGATATGGATAAGAAGAGTGTCAGTGTGCACTGTTAGCTTGCAAAAAGATTTTATGGGATCATTAGAGTTGGTAAGTTAGGAAAAGCAAGAAGTGTAAGTACGTTGCTCCAGAGAATTTTTTGTGACCGACTCAAGAAATACATGGATTGAATAGTGAAACTGAAGTCGTGTATGTCTTTCCTTGACACAAAACTAACTAGCTATAACTACCTACCCATATAGTCATGCTATTTAGCATTTGACGCAACAGTTTTAACAAGTTACAACTGAACAAATCAGTTATACTTTGAAAACCTACCATGCAGTTTTCTAGCAGTGAAATCCCACCCTGAAAAAATATAGTTCCAGTCAACTACATGTGTGCGTGTGCATGTGCTGACTCACTCACAAATAACACAGTTTTTCGGGGAGAAAAAATTAGTGTGCCATCAAGATAGTTTTACAGCCCTGTGAATACAGAATGCACTAACAAACTTGTATGTGAACATGTGAATTTCTCGCTCAACTTGACTTGGATTCCCATTAAGTGAAATGAACAAAGTGAAAATGTTGGTTGCCACCGCATGCAACCTTTTTATGCTCTTCACATTTGCATTCATAGTGGTGATCATTAGTGAGAATAGACTGGTGACCCAGGTTTTAGCCCAACTGCCATTAGTATATGAGGAAGACACGGTGACATTAGAAACCCCGGATACGGGCAGCTACATAGGGTTGAAGACAGCAGTGCCTACTGTGGAGATCAATGAGTTGCCTCTAGTCTTTTTCTCCTTCAAAGGGATCCCGTATGCGAAGGCCCCACTAGGCCCTTTGCGATGGAAGGAGCCTCATGTTGTGGACATTCGCACTCCTCCGAAACAAACGACCCATTTCAAGCCTGTTTGCCCACAGTGGGATTCAATTCAAAATTCTGTGGTGGGGAGTGAAGACTGTTTGTATCTCAATGTGTTCACTCCGTTTATACCTAGTAAGTCAAATTCATTGGTCAATTATGGCATCCATGCATTTGGGATACTTTAGAGCAATTTATGTAGTGTATACTCTTTAGAAACGTGGAAATCGTATGATGCGGATCACAAAAACGGGACAGTGCAATGGAGAACAGACAACAAGAATCTCATACCTGTCATGTTTTACAGTAAGGAATATGCATTGACTGTACAGAAAACACATTCTTTAATAAGCTAGAGCCCTAATGTAACATACACATGATTTTTGTACATGCAGTACATGGAGGTGAATTTTTGACCAATTCTGGGAATAATTACGGACCAGAGAGGTTCATGAAAGAAAACGTAGTTCTCGTAACAATCAACTACAGACTGGGCCTCCTAGGATTCTTAACAACCGGGGATTCAAAATTGCAAGGCAATTACGGACTTGCAGATCAAATCGCAGCTCTCAAATGGGTTCGAAAGAATATTCATAGATTTGGAGGGAATCCTTTGAAACTGACAATTTTTGGAGATATTGAATATCTCCTGTTGTCTCCAAGAGCGGACGGATTATTTCACTCGGCAATTCTCATGTCTACCAACGCGGCTGTACTCGCTCCACTCACAAGTACTTCAACCTATGACTCAGAAGAATTTGCTTATTTTGATTTCGTCACATCCGTTGCACAAGCATTGGGATGCCCGCACACGGGCAACATTCATCAGACAGAAGCTATGATGCATTGTCTTCAAGTTGCCAACTCAGAAGATCTTGTTCGGGTTCAACATGGCAAATTTTTGAGATTCTTCTCCTACCCCAAATTGTTGCTGACCCCGGTACCCGATATTGGGTGGCGGCAGGATCACACTTATTTACCTGGGACGCCTGAGCAATTATTTGAAGATGGGAATTATTCCCATGTCCCACTAATGGTAGGCAGAGATGGGTTTGAAGGATTCAACATGCTTTCCGAACTGTATGTCAAGTTAGGGCCGGAAAATTTCATGGACTCAGAGCTACTCAAAGACAGTCTGAAGCGGTGCTTACAAAACGTGCTATTGGGCACAGATGATTTGCAAGATGAAGAGTTTGACAAGATATATGAGAGTATTTGGTTGTACTATTTCGGGGAAGGGAATTCCACATTTCTGGATGATGGAGATGATCGGAAGGCGGAGAAGAGAATTCTAACAACAGTGGGCAATGTGAGACTTTTTTGGCGATTAGTTAGTTACCTAGTCAGGAAATGGGAGAGGCGATAAATTAAATGTCATGAATCGTTTTGTTACTTTCTAGATTTTTGGGGATCTCACAGTATACAGTGGTCACAGGAAATTGCTCCAGTCACTGGCAGAAAGTTCAAGGTCTCGTATCTACTCGTATATATTTTCCCATAGTAGGGAAACTTTCCCTTCGGTGCTTCAAGACAAACTGAGGGTTTGGAAAGATCGCACTTTTGAAGAGTCCTTGCTCAATGTGGAGCATCATAGATGGAACTTGGCCTTTTATTTATTTTCACCGCTGGGTGTCAAGAATACTGGGATGAAAGCGGAGTTCCTGAATGAAGATGAGGAGCAGTTGGCACAAAAATTAACTCGTATGTGGGTTTCGTTTGGCAAAAACGGATATCCCAAGGAGGTGTTGAGGAAATTAGGAATGCCAAGATGGAAAAGACTCACGGATAGGAATGTGTTGGATTACTATAGCTTGCAGGCTGAGGACAGTTCCATGCAATCTGACTACAGGGAAATGGTATGTGTATATAAAAGTGTGCATCCATTTTTTTCCCATTGAATTTGTATTATATTGCACTTTTGCACATTTTGCTGCAGGAGTCGAAATTCTGGATGAACACAGTTCCGCAAATACAAGCTTTGTCACAAAAGATTCAAAAGTTGGCCACATTTCCTCTTCTATTCTGGATGTCCATTGCATTACTTTGCATATGCCTGATAGTTACAGTAGTTCTTGTTGTTAAGATATGCACATATAGAGCTAATCAAAGAGAATTGATTCCATATTAAGAATTAAAATGTGCGCAATTTCTGTGTTCATGATGTATTCACTTTATAGAGCACCTGAATGTCTTGTTAAATGTATTAGATTTGTTTTTCAAATAAGGATTAATCTTTTTCGTATTGACTGTATGGTGAAAATCCGGGAAAACTAAGTTAGTTTTCAGTATTGGAATTTTTCTTTTCATTTTTTACATACTTTAAATATTATGGAATGAGTGGCGCGTAAATAATATATTTGATTTTATTCAACTGTAAACTTTCTTTGCCAATATTCAATGTTCTATATGCAGCTGTACAAAAAAAAATAGTTTTTCTGAATTATTACTATTCTGTAGAGGCCAAAATATTGAAAATCTTAATAAAATCAAATTATCACAAGTTAAATGTTCATACTATTTCATCCCAAAATTACCAAAGTGCACCGAAAAGTATCAATAGGAATATCATAAACACGAGCAGAGACCTTTCTCTGTTTGCCCCGCATAAAGTCATAAAATACTTTCGCTGTACTCATTTGCGTAGTTTTGCTTTGGATATTAACGTCATAATATATATTGCTGCTAGAAATACTCATACATTCAAGAGAGAAACTTACTTATATAGACAGATACAAATTGAGCTGCTTTTAAACAGACTTGATGGTAACAACAGGCTTACACAACCACCCTACGAACTAAACTGCCATGAAAATGATTTATTGTGACGGACTCTCATACTTCTTCAACTCATCCTCAGGTATTTTCAGCGCTTTCAAAATGTCGCTCAACTCCACATGGTCTGCAGGATTGTCCTGTCTGAAATCCACCAACACTTCTTTCCCTCCAGCCGTTATGACCAGTGTGCCCCCATTTTGCAACCCATCTCCTTTCAAATCTGACTTGATGTTGGCTGCCTTCCCCTGTTAACAAAATACAAACACAATGAGATTTGACTTCATCATAAACTAATCAAAAATGTGGACATACCTTAGCAATAGCATTCCTAGCTTTCTTTGCCAACAAGGACATGAGCACCGTAGCCATATTGTACCGTTTGTAACCCATATCTTTATAGGTCTGCTGTTTGGTGTCAATGTAGAGCTCCCCGTTGAAATAATTGCCTTCTAAGAAGTCTTCCAAACCAAAGTCTTCCAAGCCCACTGCAATGTTCTTGACACTGTGGGCTGTGAGCAAGGGCGTCAGAGTACTCAACTCTTTCGCCGCTTGCCTGCAGAACAGTCATCCAAAGCGTCGGAGAAAAGTGAGAACAATCGTGTCATTCTGCCACAATGTTTCCAACTTGACTTCCTATAGAGTAATCATGAAAGAATAGTAATTCCCACGCTTTGTTGGTTTAAACAGGGAATGATATTAGTTGTTCTACCTCTTTTGTGCTGGCAGTTTTGACCACATTTTGGCCAATTTTCTTCAAATCAATTGTAGACATTGGTTGAGCAAGTAATCCTGTGTTGGCACTGCTGTAGCTGAAAAGTGGATTGAAGTAACCCAAGGATAAAACTCCAAAGCCAGTTGCTGCAACTACACCCAATTGTTTTCTGGTGAGTGAAAGCATAACTTTATCTTCGTGTGTCTATGCCAACTGCACACACACGGTAGACTGTAAATTATACACATGACCTGATGACCTTCTCATTCACAGGCAATTAAATAATGATGCATGGGTGCTGCACAATAACCATTTGGAAATAAATCTGATTGAATGGTTCACACAATCATACATAACATAAGGCGAACAAAAAATGTTTCATTCAATGCAAATGCAAATCGCATGGATGGGGAATAGCATGCAAATTGCAAGGACATTTCCATACGTCTGTACATGAAATCAGGAAAAAGACAAGCTATCATGAAAACCTCTTTTGAGATAGATAACGAGCAAGTAATAAGCAGCCAAATCAAAGGGTAAATGTTATCTGATGCTGTTTACATTACATAATTAGTATCCCTAATAACCAAACTGTTGTTGTTATTGATTATACAAGTAATAGACTTGGGAATATAACACTTCAATAAATGTCTCAATCACTATTTCAAGTCAACTGTCGCTTTCACCGCATTTGACTAAAAGTGTAAAAGCATACTTTATAGTAGTCAAGTGATATTACGAAGAAGTCATCCATTATTTTTAATGACATCCAACCTTTGTTCCTAATCAACTATGGCCATAGGTTCAAAGTCTGCTGATTGAAAAAAAAATCTTGGGAGGAGAGAACTAAGTATTCGCATGCAGAACACGGAATAGATGTACAAAATATAATCTTGAATTCATAGCATCAAACACGCATCATGCTTTTAAAACTTAGCTCCGTCAGATGTGTGAACAGACTAGAGCATTATGATTCGGTTAGGTTTTTCAAAAAAAGTATTCCATAAGACTGATACTCCCATCTGAAAATTGTTGCAAAAGTTATCTTTCATCGAAAACAGATGAGTGTACATTGTAACATATCAAAGTCCTTTAGTATGCACAAAAGCATTATATATAGTATAGTTAATGAAAATCGTCTTACCACATTTAATTATTGACAGTAAAATCACAAAATGAGTTCTCTGTTACATAAGCTATCGCTACAGACACAGATACAGAACAAACAAAGACATTTTACCTTCTTCGAGTTGATGCAGTAAAAATTGCGAGTGGAGCCTCCCAATTTGAATGTAACCTATTATTTCCAATATGCGCAGGTTATTGCTAATTTCACTCACTGACTTAAGTACAAAATATATGTGAAGAGAAATACAAACAAGTTAAGAGTTGAGTTATTAGAAATCAAATGAATATCTGGTGTTGCCGTCCGCACTTGCTTGCATTGAACGCGTTCCGTTCAAGGACAAAAGTTCCATTTCGCGTCTCTCCAGCTCTAGCATCTCCCAATCAGCTGTTGACTTTGTGAAGCACTGTGCTTTTTTATGCATGCCCGAATGTGTTCGGTAAATGAAAATCTCACGTTTCACCTTTTGCTTTGCTCACATATGCACGTACGCTAGCAGAAGCAAAATTTGCCCTTGTCAATTTGACTTCGGGCTTTGCATATGATTGTGTGTACCATATTTACAGCCTGTCAGAGAGCGGAGGCAATACATGAAAATTAAATCCCAATCGCATTACATGGTGTGTTGACAGTATATTGCTTAATGTTAAATAGCAGATTATTATTCATTTATGAAATCAATCTTGCGTCTTACAAACATATTGAATTACTCGACCTCAGTTAAAATGAGTTCCAAAAGGGCCCTAGTTATTGTGGCAAATGGAGCTGAAGAGATTGAAACAGTTACTTCCATTGACACATTGAGGCGAGCTGGAGTAAGTTAATTGTAATTGAATATTTGATGAAGTGAAAAACCTATGGAAGATAAAATATTTTGAATGTTTTTGAAGGTTCAAGTTACTGTGGCCAGTCTTCATGATGATACGAACCCAGTCATTTGCTCTCGAAATGTTATCCTGGGGATAGAGAAACCAATATCAGAGGCAGTTCAGGATGGTCCATTTGACGCCATCCTGCTTCCCGGAGGTTTAAAGTGCGCTCAAGCACTTGCAGATGTAACTATACTATATAATAAAATTCGGATATGCTTATTTGCATCTGTACATATTATTATGTATGCACGCAGTTTAAAAAAGTTAATTTTTCGTGTAGAGTGACATGGTGGGAAAAATTCTCAAGGAACAAGAGTCTTCCGGACGTTTAATTGCAGCTATTTGTGCAGGTAACAACCAATACGTTGAGTACGCCATTGTAGAGGGGAAAAATAGTATTTCAAAATTTAAGATTGTTGTTTCCGCAGCACCAACTGCTTTAAAAAAGCATGGAATTGGGAAAGGAAAATCTCTCACATCCTACCCAGCAATGAAAGACACAATGACAGAAGGGACTGTCTACAAATATATGGAGCAACGAGTAGTTGTAGATGGTATTTGCATTTGTTACAATTACAACGAATATTTCCAATGTTTATTAGACTTCTGTAATGTTACATAAGTACCTGAAATCCATAGGTTCTTTGATAACCAGTAGAGGACCAGGCACGGCTATGGAGTGGTCACTAGCTATCTCGGAATATTTAGTTGGTAAAGAAAAGGCTGACGAAGTTGCCAAAGGAATGCTTTTCCTGGGCCCTTCCTAAATATTCCATAAATACTATACACATAATAACTATTTTTAGTTATAGTGAAACATGTTAGGCTTTTAGCCTAGACTGTTTCAGTATAAAGGAAGTTAATGATTTTTATAAGAAAAATATAGTTGCAATTTTACGCTCGAAAATATAGAGCTTGAAAGCTAACGAAACATTAAAAAAATACGTTACATTGCACGGTGTGTCCACAGATTATATTTAAATATATACAAGATAATGCCTACTCATAAATAATTGTAAAATCACAGTCTTGTAAGTCGACAATTTGAAAAATTGAAAAAATGTTTGCAAACAACGGAAGGAACAAATAAAGTTCAATTAGTCATTGTCTTCAGACTCGGAAGAAGTTAAAACTTTTCGTCTCCTCTCTCGCTTCGGTGACGGCTGGACAATAGGTATCATCTTTCGAATTTCCACGGTATTTGGCATGCTAGTATTCCAAAAATCTAAAAATGTCCCAAAAAATATAAATTTACACTGTTTTAAGCCTGGTCTTGGATTGTACATACATTACTGCATACACAATTAAACGTTTGCATAAAAAATGGGCTGCCAAAACTCAAAAACTGACCTTCAGGAGTGTTATTCAAATCAATTTTGCAGACTTCTCTATGCTTTGAGCATTTATTCTTCAACCTTTCAATTTCCTCAGGATCCATTTGAGATGCCATCGCCTTGTAATACTGCACAAAACATATACTTTAGCGACCCTTGAAACATGCGACAAAATAATAATCATTTTGAATATTTGACCCCTACTTCATCACAATCCCTGCATGTAGCCCCATACATTTGTGCTCTCTCAGCTTTTTTTCGTACCACGCCACCCTTGAATTGAATCTTCGCATTCGGTGAATTATGAAGTTTCGGAAGTCTAAAGTACAAAAAAAAACAAATGAGGACCAATGCAATGAATTTTATAAACTCAAATAATCAATAATAGTGCATTTTCGCGTTACTTATCAAAATTCTGGATAATATCTATAGTTGAGTTTTTTCCATATTCTTCTTCTCGCACCTTCTTGCTGAGCTTAAATTTCGTCGCATTTTCAGATTTTTGTTTCCGGTCAGTCTGCCAAGAATTTTTTCCTTGGCCAAATATTAACTGTTCAGCATCTTCTAGCTCAGGCTCATTTTCGTACACATTAGTCTCCTTTTCGGCATATATGTTGAAGCCATCATTACTTTTTCGCTTTACACATGATCTGTGTTCATGACTGCCTTCACTGGATACAGATGTATTTGATTCTTCGAAAGAAGTATTTCCACCAGATAAGCGTTTCCCTCCAGAAAAAGTTTCGATTCTACTGACATCCATTAATTCAGGAATTTTTTTCTCCTCAAACCTTTGACACATGGTGGTTATCGTCATTTGTCTCATCCGGCCGGAATGATGGGGCTTTTGATGATTTTTCTTTAATTTCACAGACCGAGATGTATTGTTAGAAGAATTTTCAAAACTTTTCGAGCACGATGTCTTCACAGATTGTTGACCTAAGCTTTTTTCAGTTTGGTGCTTTTGTAAAGTTGGTAGGCCTGGATAACGGCCTGGACCTATGATCGAAGGACTGACGGTGAATGATTCGTTGAGCGAACAGTCACGAGATTGGACAGGGGTTAAAGTAACGAGTTGTGTATTTAATACGGGCTCATCATTAGGCTCAGAAGTTTTGCCTGGTGAATACAATAATTGCGTGGAGAATTTAGTAGGAGTAGATGCGTTTTCCTTGTCTTGATTCGTTATTGTATTTCCAATTTCAGCCTCAGGTTGGGATGGTATAAAATTATTTTGCATTGGCCTACCCCTGCCCGGACTCGCATTATTCGCTATAGGACTGAGTGGGATTCTTTTCTTCTCATCAGGATCAAAGAGCCGTTTAGAAATCCGTTTTTGGGGAGTTTGGGGCAAAGCACGTTCAGAGATAGTGGGTTTCATAAAAACTAAAGGGCTTTTGGAAGCATCATCATTGTCAGGATCCAAATTTTCATTTTCCTCATTATCACTAGCAGGGCAAAAAATATCTTCGTCATTAAAATCTTGTGGAGATTCATGGGTAGGCCGAACTTTCTGCTTTTTGGGTGTAACTTGCTTAGTGAGGGTTATCATCTTTCGATAATTTGGTACTTCACCATCACTCCTTGCAGCATTACATGGAAATTTTCTGTCAATTTCTTCCTCCATTCTTTTTAATTCTTTAAGATATACTGTCTGCGATTGGGAATTCAGTTGTTTTAATACCGATGCGAATAAACTTCTTAATTCTTTATATTTCAACTCGTTCTTCGTAACTAACGTTTTCATAGCGTCACAGCTAATGCACTCCCTCTCGTTCTCGAATCTTAGGGGAGAGAATAAAAAAGGCATTATTCAATCGTCAATTCAATGAAACTAGAGATATGATTATACATTGGTTGTATTGCTACAGGGTAACCAGAGCCAGTACCAAAATAGTACAAGAGATATGAAACCCAAAATTGGGACAGAGAACTTACTTGGAAACTTTCTCAGCTAAGTCAGCAAAAGCGAATTCTAAAACATTAGCCATGCCTTTTCCATACTCTTTGCACAATTTTGATAGTCCATGTGGGATAGGAACCGAGATTCCACTACTGCTTGATGTATTAGAGAAAGAGTTTTCAAAACATTTATTTTCTACTGAATCTTGGAATTTCTGCTTTAAATTCCGCGGAATATTTTCAAAACTGCTTTCGTGATCCTCCATCTTGTCTTGCAACACTTGTATACTGACACACTGATCTTGACTGCTACTGAAATTGTTTAAATTTATTGACACATTATCTCAAGTAAAATGCCGTTATTTTTCTTCTTAAGATAATTAACAATTATTGACATAATCAAATAAATACCCCTAATCGCAATGAAAAACACATAACCGCGAGTGTTTTGTTTTGGTGGATTTCGCGGTACATTTTTTAAACGTATACCAATGGCTCTTGGATACCTGTATGAAATACGAGAAAATATTTTCACTTGTCTCACCGGCGGTTCATGCATGCAATTGCAAATAATATTTCCTTTTGAAGCTAGATTGCTGGATACAAAATTAAAATGAACACACAAGAACGATGAAATGGATTATAATAATGCGAGTTGAAAATTTTATTCCCAAATTAAAGCAACAAAGAAACATCAATGAGTATGGTGAGGAATAATTGTAGCTTCATATTCTTAATAGAATTGAAACATACATTATATACAGACAAGTTTACAAAACATTAAAATTGAAATACAGTAAAGTCAAAATCCATCCACAACGACAATTCCAAACCTAACATTCACACCATGCAAAAATAAGTATGACATGGCCTAATATTTACTCAAGAGCTGGGTACAGCCTATTGTAACTGGAGGACTGTGGGAAGATACATTTAGTCACTTGAAACTTGTTCACGTAGAGTTGGTTAAAAACTGACTTCTTGTTATTCTCACCTGCACATTAATAATAATAAGATTAGCAATCAAATTATAATAAAATCGCAACAGCAATCCACAGATAATTCTTACTATTTGCAGCCCATCTGGGTATGCGCTTATTGTTTCTGTAATCCATATTATCTTCATCAAGATCCTCGAACCTCGTTATATCGTAATTACTATAATCCATTACAGACTCGTCTCGGATTGACATATCTCGTTCATCCAAAGGTGCCTAAGAAATTTTACAAGTTAAAAAATGTTAACATTAAACGAAGCCAAATAACAAATAATAATTTAATCCGTACCATTTCGAAAGAGCCTGCCGGAACCAAAAAAGTGGATGAAGCTAACACTTTTTCTCGATCTGGAGTGTCCATCTAAAATGGATAAAAAAGAGGCCATTAGTATTTGATGAAGAAAAGATGCAAAAAATACTGTGAAATACACTTTAAAAAATTATTTCTTACACTTGGAGCGAGTTCCGGAGCAGGAAAGCGGACAACGTAGGTCATATCATGGTTTTCTTTTTGTGAATTAAAAGGAGCATTCTTTCCAGCAAATTTAGGAACACTGCCCTGTGAGGCTTGAATAGTAGGATCCAATTCCATTGCGGTTTCCTCTTCAATTGTTTCACTGTAAAAGAGATAAAAGAAATCTACAGTGAATATCAAATCGGTAAATTCAAAAATTAAATATAACTAACTCAATGGGGAGGGGCAAAATGAGAGCATATGTACATACCTTCGGGGATGATTCGACACATGCTGGTATTTATTTGCATTGTAAGTAACATTCAGTGGTCCATGATGATCATTTTCTTTCAATTTGCTGTGACCAGTAGACTGCTGCTGACCAGTTGTAGTATTCTTGAAAATGTCAGTACTTTTCTCTAGATTAGAAGCAGGACCTTTCAAATTGTCCTTTGGAGGGCCAAATAATTTCGCTTTGGCATGACCAAATATGTTGTCTTTGACAGAGTCTAAAAGTCTACCAGGGAAATAGGAGCTGGCTGGTTCTTTCTTGGGGCTGCTTTTTTCTTTCGATGATGACGGTGGTACTACTGAAACTGGATTAGTTTTCATGGTAGAGGTAGAACTAAGAATAATTGGCTTAATCTTCGAAGGCAGTATAACAGCCGGAGCAACCTTGTCTTTCGCAGCAGAATTGATGGCTTTGATTTTATCCTTAACGATTGAGCCAGTGACTACAACTTTTTCCTTCGGTACGATTCCCGTGATGGCTTTTTTATCCTTGGCAGAGTTTAGGGTTACAACCTTCTCTTTTACAGTTGAGCTGTGAGCCATGGTTTTTAGTTTTGGGGCAGTGTAAGTACTGGTCTTCTCTTTGACTGAACTAACTACCCCTTTGACTTTTAAGGTGGACCCAAATGCTACCGGTTTACCTTTAATTGCATGACTTCCAGTTTTGGGAGTAGGAGCAGTAACTCCTTTTTCAATTAGTCCGGAAATCTTTTCTTGCATTTTCTCAACACGATTGGATGAAGCATTCTTTATCCCTGGAACAACGAATGTGGAACCACCTTTATTTTCAAGCGATTTGACAGAACCGGAATCAGAATCTTTGTCAGCATCGGAAGATGTTTTTGAGACAAATGTCGCGTTCTTATCTTTAGAAGAGGCCACCGTGTTTGCGTCTTCTGGTTCCATAATGAGGCTACTGAACTCATCAGAGTCGGATGAATCAGTTTTCCCATTTCCAGCAATGACTGGACCGTTTTCTGCAGTCTCATTGCTTTTCTTTTCAATTACGTAACTCGTATTTAGTAGTGGCTTACTACTACTTGAACAGGCTCCATCAGTATTTTTAGCCTGTCTGTCCGCGGAGGCTACTGCGTCGTTATCGAGGACTGGTTCCTTTACAAATGTTGCGTCCATGGATGAGGGAGGCGTCAATGTTTTTTGGCTGCTACTACGTTCGGATGATTGAGACGATGATGTTTTAGATTTCAAGACACTAACGCTAATAGTATTCAATTTCTCTTCTTTTCGCTCGGATTGAGGAGTCTCGAAAAGCAGTGGACTACCGGGTGGGTAGTCAGTTGCTGTTTTATTTTCTTCTACAATCGATACCTCTGATTTTCTGGGCACAGTCTCTTTTCCAGTGCTAACCTTTTCAGACTTGACTAGTGGCGCTGTAAAAAAATTCGGGAATAGAAATACAAATTGGACAGTAAAAATAGATTGCAAAAGACATGTTTTACGTTTAGGTTCTGCCACTTTGTCTACTTCTACAGACTGGGCTTCCTTCTTATCTTCAGTATCCGAAACTGAATCCTTCTGATGTTGGCGTTTTCGCTTCCGTCCTTTTTGAGTTGGAACAACTTTTTTCTTAGGCACTTTATCTTTCTGCAAGAGAAATACGTTGATACCAGTTTGAGTTTAAATTAAAGCATATACAGTTATTGAAGACAATAAACAAAGTTAGACAAACCGTTTTCTTATTAGTTCCTTTATCCTTGTTCGATGTGGAAACCAAAGGCTCAGCATTGTCAACAGGCGCTTTGCGTTTTCTTAACTGCCTACCCCCTGCAGGTTCAGCAGCTTTTTCAGCAATAGGTTCCGGCTCTTGCTTTAACTTTTCAAAGTCTTCATTCATCATGGCTAAGAAGTTCTATGAACAAAAAAATCGCCCATAGAATAATTCATTTCATTCAGCAAAGTTGTTCTTTAGCCAGTAAAGCATTGTCAACCATGGAGCAACTTTACCTTAGCACTGTTTTCAGCTTTCCCAATTTCAGAATAATTTTCGGGTGCTTGCAAGTACTTTAACCATTGTCTCGCTTCTTGTGCAATTTTAGCAGTAACAGGATTTAACTCCGGTTCAGAATCAGTCTCCACGACATATTTCGCGGCTTTCTTTTTGCCAGCAGGTTTCTGAGATACAGCCACCGACTTGACAGAGTCTGAAGAAACTGTACTTTTCACAGGTTTCTTCCCCCCTTTTCCTTTCCTAGGTTTCGGTTCTGGAGTTGGTGGTTCCGAACTATAGTCTTCTTCAACCTTCTCCTCCTTCTTTTTTGTACGCTTTGGTCTTGAGGTCGTGGTTTTTTCGGTTTTCGAAGAAGCACTCGCTTTTGGAACGGACGCTTTCTTCCGCATAGCACGCGTTGCAATCGGCATCTTGACGGATGTTGGACCGAATCCGTGAAACAGCAATCTGACGCACAATAAGTAATAAAAATTAATCGAACAATTCAAAAATATAATCAAATCTCCCAAAACTTTCAAAGTAGCTCCATAACTAACCAAATATCCTCGTCTACGAATCTGTCAATCAAAATGAAATAAAATTAGAAAACCAACTGTTGAGTCTCAAGTATCGGCACGGGATATAATCGTTCGCAATTAGCATCTTCGCTTTATGATTTAGGATGCTCTACATATTATCCTCTATGCGTTCTCACAGACACTTTTCTTTTACAATTAAAAGTTAACAACATTGAATGTTTAAAAATTTAAATGTTCCGTTTGTTCAAGTGACCACTTCATTGCTGAAAACATGTAGGGTATTTTGTTGTGAGCGACTGTGATGAATGAATGCATGCAGTGAGTGGTTGAAATGTTGAAATTGCTGGACTTTGACGCAGTGCAGCCTCAAATCCCTCCACTACACAATTTTGCGCTCAATTTTCCGGCCTTTCACTCACTGGCTTGGCCTGGCTTGGCTGCTATTCTTAATTCATCAGTGTACACGGTAAGCCTATGCAAGAAAGTCATTTGTTTTCACGTAAAATATATGTAGATTCATTAATTTAAATGCCATTTTCTACATGGTTTGATTTTAAAAAAAATCAAATCTTGATTACTTAATTAAAAGTGTATTTATTTACATTTTTCATGCATACGGCAAACATTATACGTACTTCTTGTGTAATTACAATTTGTTTTTTTATTTAGCAGTAACTTTAATCACAGACAACTTTCGCTTTGAGACACCTCAAAGTGGCTCTTCTTTCTTTTGTTTTAATGAAGGTGGAATGAAAACATCATAAATTAACCATAGGACTACTTTCAGGATCTCTAAAATTCTTATAGTGTGGCGTTATAAAAGGCCCAGCCGCCCCAAGCTGTACTCAATTCAAAATATTTCCACTAAAATTCCCTGTTTCCCACGAATAAATTTGTAATCTAGGCCGAAAGAAATACTTTTATATTCATATTTTTGGACCATTCATGATCTCAGAACCCTATATTATTTATCCAAATATTCCTCAATAAGCTTTCCCCAGCTAACTAACTAAGAGTACATACTTGACATTTAGTAACTAACCAAACTATTTAGTAAAGTATTTGTGTGTATAAGCATTCCATAGTAATGATCCCAGCGTACAACTTTGATCCTCGTCCATCTTTTAGTTTGCACGTTCTTCTCACAACACTTTGACTGTGCATACCTCACCTGCCCACCTACTTACCTTTTCTCTTAAATCATCCTCATGATCATCATATAAAGAACATCAGTGTGAAGAGAATCCTTACCAGTACGAAAGATCGGTAAGTTAGTTAAGTTACCAACTAGCTGTTATAATATTACAGCAGAGGAACATCTTCTCGCCCGCGTACTCACCATTATTACTATCTGCCATTGTTGTAAATAGTAGTAGTCAAAACTATGGATTAGATAGATACAGTCCTCGTATACTATATAAACTTGGCTTAGTAACCACTACTTTTTCTCACTAGCCAAGCTAGGTTGATTTGAGAGGCATATACAGCATAGAGAATGTATTCATTTAAAGCTGGGATCCCCTAATCACGAAAGCATAAACGAATCTTCATTACTTACTATATGTGAGCACAGAGATGAGACGGACTCCAATCCTTTTGCAGGTAAATGATACAGGAAGGAGTGAAGCATGAATTTCTGTATACTTTTTACGTCACTCACTCACTCTCCTCGGCTAACCATCATCATCATTACTATTTTGGTAGGGCCGGCGACCATAGTCATTTAATGGATCGCCCCATTCATTTCATTCGTAAAAGGAATTATGTAAGTGCTATAAGCTCACAGTGCTCGTGAGTACAACCATCACTAATATTTTCTCCTCACTCATTCTCACAGTTAGTTAGTTAGTTAGTACCCACCCTATATGGTTGATACGTTACCTGTGTGTAACTCTAACCCATTTGAGAATTCCTTTTCCTTTAACGAACTCAAGAACCTCTTGCATCTACGGTGCGTGTAGTATGTGTGTTGTGTGGCTAACTATAAGAATTTCT
>Ga0210040_10002249_pt1 | contig 27503 bp, 22 predicted proteins | sample CryGeyCG12114_NA_FD_185462 | JGI IMG/M metagenome (GOLD analysis project Ga0210040, IMG submission 185462) | Groundwater microbial communities from aquifer - Crystal Geyser CG19_WC_8/21/14_NA (SPAdes) (version 2) | ecosystem: Environmental > Aquatic > Deep subsurface > Groundwater | place: USA... | reverse complement strand
GCCGTGCCCAGGCGGCGGACGCGGGCCCCCGCGCGGGAGGTGCGGACGTCGTCCGCCATGGGGATGACACCCTGCTCGGCGGCGTCGACCGCGACCACCGGGGTGAGCCCGTCCGGGCCGCGACCGCCCGCGGGCGCCAGCCCCAGCAGCACCCGGTAGGCGTCGAGGCCGGCGGCGTACCCGGCGTCGTCCAGGACGGCCGGCGAGAACTCCGTGTACTCGACGAGCGCCGTGCGCCCGTCCAGGGGCAGGCAGTACCCGAAGGACAGGCCGACCGCGGGCTGGGGGGTCCGGAAGTCCATCAGCACGGGCAGCCGCGGGTCGAAGGCCGGCGGGGCCGCGGGGTCGGTGCGCACCACCTCCCCGCGGAAGTGCTGCAGCAGCGCCGTCCTCGCCGGGCGGACCGGGGGGCACGGGCGGCTGTCGAGCACCCAGGACGCCGCGAGGTCGCCGCCCCGCGTCCGCACGACCGCTCGGCGCGGCCCGTCCTCGACGGCCGTGGCCGCCGGCCGGCGCACGACGTCCAACCGCCCGGCCGCGGACGCCTGCTGCACGACGGCGTCGACGAGGGCGTAGAGGTCCTCCCCCCGCAGCATGCGGTAGCGCATCGGCGTGACGTCCAGGGCCAGTCGCGCGTCGACGGAGACGACCTCCACGGCGCCCCAGCTGCGCGCCACCGCGGGGGCGACGGCGGGCGCCTCCTCCCAGAAGCACCAGGTCCGGTCCCGCGGGCGCTCACCGCCCGGCCCGGCGAGGAGCCGCTCGACGTCGTCCACCAGCGCGACGCGCAGCGGGGCGGACCGGGCGGGGCCGCGCAGCAGGCCGAGCGCGAGGTGGTGCAGCGCCACGAGCCCCGCACCGCCGGCGCCCACGACCGCCACGTCGACGTGCTCCTCGGCACGGGGAGCCGGGGTCGTCACCGGGCCATCGTGGCCCACCGCGCCGGGACGGCGGGGTGGGCCCCGGTCCGCCGCGGACCGCGGGGGCTCAGCCGTCGCAGACGAGCCCGGCGCGCAGCGCGTCGCCGTTGCGCCGCATCGTCGTCGCGTAGTCGACGTCGGCGGAGACCTCGAGGGTGGACAGGACCGAGGTGGTGACGCCGGCCTCGTCGGCCAGCGCCCGCTCGACCCCGGGACTCGTGACCTCGTCGGAGAACAGCGTGCGGACGTCGGCGCGGCGCACCTCCTCGGCCACCCGCCGCAGACGCCCGGGCGCGGGCTCCGCGGTCGGGTCGATGCCCGTGACCGCGACCTGCTCCAGCCCGTACCGCGCGGCGAAGTACCCGAAGGCCTCGTGCGACGTCACGAGGACGGCGCCCCGGCACGGCGCGAGCTGCGCCGCCAGGTCCTGGTCGAGGCCGTGCAGCTCGGCGACGAGCGCGTCGCCGCGGCGCTCGTACCCCTGCGCGCCCCGCGGGTCGACCTCGGCGAGCTCCGCCGCCACGAGCTCGGTCGCCTCCGCGAGGAGCACCGGGTCGAGCCACACGTGCGGGTCCTGCTCGTCCGCGCCGTCGACCCGGGAGACGTCCACGGCCCCGGGCCCCTCGCGCAGCGCGACCGCGTCGTCCACGGACGGCGCCAGGTGCCGCACGAAGACGACGACGTCGGCGTCGACGACGCGGGCGACCTGCTCGGCGGTCAGCTCGACGGCGTGCGCGTCGACGCCCGAGGGCGCCGGGGCCACCACGTCGACGTCGTCCCCGCCGACGCGCTGGGCCACCTCCAGCAGCGCCGGCGGGGACGCCACGACGTCGAGGCGCCCGTCGTCGGCCACCGCCGACGGGCCGGTGACGCCGCAGCCGGCGAGCGCCGCGGCGGCCAGGAGGACCACGGGGCCGAGGGCGGAGCGGGACGGCGGGGTCCGTGGGGAGGTGCGCATGGCGGCACCCTACGCATCAGCGAGAACCGTTATCAATTAGCCTCCCACCGTGAGCTCTCTCCACGACCCCCCTCCCCCTCCCCCCGGCGCCGTGCGCGCACGAGCCGACCTCGCCGACGTCCCGCTGCGCTGGGTGCTGGTGGCCGAGGACGAGGTCGGGGTGCTCCACCGCCTGGCGCGCGTGGTGCGGGGCACGCCCGGTGGCGTGCTCGTGCGCCTGGAGCACCCGCCCGCCGCCGCGCACGGCGCGCAGGTGGGGGTCTCGCCGTGCGCCTGCTGCGGCGGCGCTCCCCGCGAGCTGGTCTGGCTCGGCGGCCTGTCCGCCGCGGACGTGGCCCTGGTGGGCGCCTGGATCGCCTCCGGCGCGCCGCTCGTGCCCGAGGCGCTGGCCCCGCGCGTCGTCGCCGTGACCACCGCCGCCCCGAGGGCGGCCCGCGCGTCCTGACCGCCTCCCGGGCCGCGGCGGCGGGTCGCCGGACGCGCGTCTACCGTCGCCGCGTGCCCGAGGTCCAGCGCGCCGCCGCGGTCGAGCCCGTGACCACCACCGCGCCCCCTCTGCGCGGGCCGGTGCTCATGGGCCAGTCGTGGTGCGACCTCGCCTTCCTGCACTGGGCCGTGCCCCCCGAGCGCGTGCAGCGGTGGATGCCCCCCGGCGTGCGCCCCGACGTGGTCGTCGGCCCCGACGGCCAGGAGCGCACCTACGTCGCGCTCGTGCCCTTCCGGCTCGTCGGCGCGGCCCCCGGTCGCGGCCCCGCCGTCCCGTGGCTGGGCACGTTCTGGGAGACCAACGTGCGGCTGTACTCGGTGGACGGCACGGGGCGCCGGGGGGTCGTCTTCTGCAGCCTCGACGCGAGCCGGCTCGGGGTGGTCCTGGGCGCACGAGCGGCCTTCGGGCTCCCCTACCGCTGGTCGCGCCTGCGCGGCGCCGAGCGGGTCCGCGACGGCGCCCGCGAGCTGGTGTGGACCACCCGCACCCGCTGGCCCGGCCCGCGCGGGCTCCGCAGCCGCGTGGCGGTGCGCGTCGGCGGCCCCCTCCCGCCGGACGCCCCTGGAGCGGCGCCCTCCGGGGGACAGGCCGCCGGGGGGCAGGCCGCCGGGGAGCAGGGCGCCGGGGAGCAGGGCGCCGGGGAGCAGGGCGCCGGGGAGCAGGGCCTCGCCGCCTTCCTCACGGCGCGGTGGGGGCTGCACACCGCCCACCTCGGGCGCACCTGGTACGTGCCGAACACCCACGGCGCGTGGTCCCTGCACCGTGCGGAGGTGCTCGAGCTCGACGACGAGCTCCTCGGCGCCGCCGGCTTCGGCGACCTCGCGCGGCGCCCGCCCGACCACGTCGCCTTCGCCGGGGAGGTCGAGGTCCGCTTCGGGCTGCCGGGCAGCGCCCGCGCCCCCCGACCCGTCGCCGCAGCCGCCGGTGGGCGCGGTGGCGAGGACCCGGCGGGTAGGGCCCGCGAGGACGGAGCGCCCTGCCACACTCCACCGGCATGACCCGCCCCGAGCCGCGGCCGCCCGACGCAGCGCCGCTCACGCGGTCCCAGCGCCTGGACCGACTGCCCTTCGCGCGGCAGCACGGGCGCCTGGTCGTGGGCTCTGGCGTCGGGTGGGCGCTGGACGCCATGGACGTCGGGCTCATCAGCTTCGTCATGGCGGCCCTGGCCGTGCAGTGGGAGCTGACGCCCGGGGAGCTGTCCGTCGTGGGGTCCATCGGCTTCGTCGGGATGGCCCTGGGAGCGGCGCTGGGCGGCCTCCTCGCCGACCGCGTGGGCAGGCGCCAGGTGTTCGCCCTGACCCTGCTGGTCTACGGGCTCGCCACCGGCGCCGCGGCGCTGTCGACGGGGCTGGCGATGCTGCTCGTCCTGCGGTTCGTCATCGGCCTCGGCCTCGGCGCCGAGCTCCCCGTGGCGTCCACCCTCGTCAGCGAGTACGCGCCCGCCCGCCTGCGGGCGCGCCTGGTCGTCGCGCTCGAGGCCTTCTGGGCCGTCGGGTGGACGGCCGCGGCCGTCCTCGGGTTCTTCGTCGTGGGGGCCTCCGACGCGGGGTGGCGCTGGGCGTTCGCCCTCGGCGCCGTCCCGGCCGTCTACGCCGTCGTGGTGCGCCGCGGTCTGCCCGAGTCGGTGCGCTTCCTCGAGCGCCGAGGCCGCACCGACGAGGCGGAGGCCGCGGTCCGCCGCTTCGAGCGCTCCGCCGGCGTCGACACCCCCTCGTCGGCCGAGGCCCGCACGGGCGTGGACCCCGCCCATGACCCCGTCGTCCGCGGCGGGCGGTCGGCGGCGGACGACGGCGAGGGATGGCGGGCCCTGTGGTCGCCGCTGCTGCGCCGGCGCACCGCCGCGCTCTGGGCGGTGTGGTTCGGGATCAACTTCTCCTACTACGGCGCGTTCATCTGGCTGCCGTCGCTGCTCGTGGAGTCCGGGTTCTCGCTCGTGCGCTCCTTCGAGTACACGCTCTACATCACCCTCGCCCAGCTGCCCGGCTACGCCGCCGCCGCGGTGCTCGTCGAGCGGTGGGGCCGCCGCCCCACCCTGGCGACCTTCCTCGTCGGCTCGACGGCGGCCGCGGTGCTGCTGGGGCAGTCCGACTCCCCGGCGACGATCGTCACCAGCGGGATGCTGCTGTCCTTCTCCAACCTCGGCGCCTGGGGCGCGCTCTACGCCGTCACGCCCGAGGTCTACGGGACGGCCGTGCGCAGCACCGGCGCCGGCGCAGCCGCGGGCTTCGGCCGCATCGCGGCGATCCTGGCCCCGCTCTCGGTGCCGTGGCTCACCCGCCTCGGCGGCGACCCCGCCGTCTTCACGGTCTTCGGCGCCTTCTTCCTCCTCGCCGCGCTCGCGTGCTGGGGCCTGCCCGAGCTGCGCGGCCGCACCCTCGAGGAGTCCACCCTCGAGCGCGTCGACGCCTGAGCTCCCCCACCCCCCGCGGACGGCGTCACCCGGGGGTGACCTCCTCGCCCGCCTGGGCGCGCAGCGCCTCGACCACGGCCATCACCACCGGCGAGGGGTCGGCCCGGCCGGAGCGGTGCACCACCGAGACCACGCGGGCACCGGCGTCGATGGAGCCCGACGTCGCCCGGGCCCCGGGGTGGGGAAGGTGGGCCAGCGCGAGCTCGGTGATGACGGCGGCGCCGAGACCGGCGCCGACGAGCGCGAGCATGGCCGAGGCCTCGGTGCAGGTGTGCTGGACGCGCGGTCGGTGACCGCCGGCCGCGGCGAGCCGGTCGAGCACCACCCGGGCCGCCTGGCCGGGGGGTGCGGCGACCCAGGGGCGGGCGAGCAGCTCGCCCAGCTCGTCCGGGCGGGGCCAGGCCGCCGGGACGACGACCCGGTAGGCGTCGTGCATGAGGTCCTCCCCGGCCAGCCCGGGCGTCGCGGGGGCCTCGTCCCCGAGCGCCCGCTCCACGAGCAGGAGGTCCAGGCGCCCCGCGCGCAGCGCGCGCCGGCCCGAGGTCTCGTCGACCTCGACCACCTCCGGCTCCACGGCCGAGCCCGCGAGCGAGAGCGCACCGACCGCGGGGGCGACGAGCCGCCGCAGCACCGTGGCGAAGCCGCCGACGCGCACGGGGCCCGAGGCGGCGCCCCGCAGGGACGCCGTCTCGCGCTCGGCCAGCGCCAGCGCCTCGGCGACCTCCTCCGCGCGGTCGGCGAGGGCGTGGCCGGCGGCCGTCAGCTCGAGGGTGCGCCCGCCCCCGCGGCGGGAGCGGTCGACGAGCGCGAGGCCCGCCTCCTGCTCGAGGCGGGAGACCGCCTGGGAGACGGCGGAGGGCGTCAGGTGCAGCGCCCGGGCGGCCGGCAGGACCCCGCCGGCGCGGCGGACGGCCCTCAGCACGAGCAGCCGGCGCGGATCGAGGCTCATGAAGCGCTACTGAACCAGAACATGTCCAACAGTGATTTCCGTTGAAGGCCGCACGTGCCGAAGATCTGCCTGTGGCACAGCACCTCGCTCTCGCGCTCTCCCTCGGCGGCTACCTCGGCGGCCTCCTCGTCCTGACCGGCTACGCGCTGACGACGACGGGCCGGCTGTCGGCGACGTCGCCGGCCGCGCAGGCCGTCAACACCGCCGGCGCGCTCCTGCTCGTCGCCAACGGCGTCGTCCTCGCCGCCTGGCCGTCCGTCGGGGTGAACCTCGCGTGGATCGCCATCGGCCTCGCAGCGGCGTGGCGCGCCCGCGCCGACCGGGGCCCCGAGGCCTCCGGGGCGGGCGGGGCCGGCGCCACCACCGTGCCCGCGCAGCGCTCCGGCGACCTCGAGGCGCTCGAGGTCTGGCCCGGCGACTGGGACGCCGCGGCGGAGCAGCTCGCCGCCTCGTCCGAGCCCGCGCGGACCACCGCCTGCCCCCCGACCGCCCCCCTGCCGGTCCTGGGCGACGACCGCCCCTGACGGCTCCGGCCGCCCGGCCGGGGTCAGCCCAGGACGTCCTCGACCGGGGTCAGCGGGAGCCCGTGCGCCTGCGCGACGCCCGCGCTCGTGACGGCGCCGGCCGTCGTCGTCAGCCCCCGCGCGAGCGCGGCGTCGCCCCGCAGGGCCCGCTGCCAGCCGGAGTCGGCGAGCTCGACGACGTACGGCAGCGTCACGTTGGTCAGCGCGTGCGTGGAGGTGTGCGGGACGGCGCCCGGCATGTTGGCCACGCAGTAGAAGACCGACCCGTGCACGCCGAACGTCGGGTCGTCGTGCGTCGTCGGGCGGGTGCTCTCGAAGCAGCCGCCCTGGTCGACGGCGATGTCGACGAGGACGCTCCCCGGGCGCATCCGGGCGACGAGCTCGTCGGTGACGAGCTTCGGCGCCCGGGAGCCGGGCACGAGCACGGCGCCGATGACGAGGTCGGCCTCCAGCACCGCGCGCTCCAGCTCGAGGGAGGTGGACGCCACCGTCCGCAGGCGCCCGGCGTAGAGCTCGTCGAGGTGGCGCAGCTTCGCGATGTCGCGGTCGAGCAGCGTCACGTCGGCCCCCATGCCGACGGCGACGCGCGCCGCCGCCGCACCGGAGACCCCGCCGCCGATGACGACGACGCGCGCCGGCGGCACCCCCGGCACACCGCCCACGAGGACGCCGCGGCCCCCCTGGCTGCTCATCAGCGTGTGGGCGCCGACCTGCGGCGCCAGGCGCCCCGCCACCTCGCTCATCGGGGCGAGCAGCGGCAGCGAGCGGTCGGGCAGCTGCACGGTCTCGTAGGCGATCGCGGCCGTGCCGGAGGCCAGGAGGGCGTCGGTGAGCGGCCGGTCGGCAGCCAGGTGCAGGTAGGTGAGGAGGAGGAGGTCCTCGCGCAGGAACCGGTGCTCGGACTCGACCGGCTCCTTGACCTTCAGCACCAGGCCGGCGCCCCAGGCGTCGGCCGCGGAGGGCACCACGCGCGCACCGGCGTCCGCGTAGGCGGCGTCGGGGATCGAGGACCCCTCCCCCGCCCCCGCCTCGACGAGCACCTCGTGCCCGCGGCCGACCAGCTCGTGGACGCCGCTCGGCGTGGCGGCCACGCGCAGCTCGCGGTTCTTGACCTCGCGGGGGATGCCCACCTGCATGGCGCTGCTCCTTCGTTCCGCGGCCCCCCGGCTCAGGGTCTCCGGCCCGGGGGCGCACCGAGGACCACGGCGGCCGACGGGCGCTCATCGTGGCAGTCTGTTCGGCGCTGCCGCACGACGACGTCGAAGATTCCTCAGGAGGGCCCGATGACCGCAGGACGTCCGGCTCCGGGGCGCCGTCGCGGCGCCGTGGCGAACGCCGTTCGGGACTCCCTCGACGAGGTGGACGCCGAGGTCGTCCGCCTCCTGCTCGCCGACGCGCGCACGCCCAACAACGCCGTCGCCCGCGCCGTGGGCGTGGCGCCGTCGACGGCGCTCGCGCGCACGGCCTCGCTGCGCGAGCGCGGCGTCCTGGTCAGCGCCCGGGCCGAGGTCGACCCCGGCCGCGTGGGGCTCGGCCTGCGCGCGCTGGTGTCCGTGCGCCTGGGCACGCACGACGCGGCGGACATGCAGGCGTTCGTCACCCGCCTGTCGTCGCTGCCGGGCGTCGTGGACGTCTTCTTCCTCGCCGGGCGCGACGACTACCTGGTGCACCTCGTCGCCCCCGGCTCGGACGCGCTGCGGGAGCTCGTGCTGGCGCACCTGAGCAGCCACCCGCTGGTGCAGCACACCGAGACCTCGCTCGTCTTTGAGCACCGGCCGGGGACGGACCCGCTCGGGCTGGAGGACGGCGCGGCGCCCCGGTGAGCCGGCGCCGGCGTCAGGGCCTCGCCCCGGGCGCGGCCACCGCCGTGCTCTCGCGGACGACGAGCCGGTGCGGCGCCTGCAGGAACCGCGGCGGCAGGTCGGGGTCGGCCATGCGCGTCACCAGCATCTCCAGCGCCGCGTCGGCGACGGCCGCCCGGTCGAGCGCCACGGTCGTGAGCGCGGGCGTGCAGTAGGCGCTCTCGGCGACGTCGTCGATGCCGACGACGGCGACGTCCTCGGGCACGCGCACCCCGTGGCGCCGCAGGCTGCGCATGAGCCCCAGGGCCAGCACGTCGTTCATGGCCAGGACGCCGTCGACCGGCAGGCCCCCGCGCCGCAGGGCGACGAGGCGCTCCCCGGCCGCCTCCCCGTCGCGGCGGGTCCAGTCCTCGACGCCGAGGAGCAGCTCGTCCCCGTGGGGCAGCCCCGCCTCCTCGAGGGCCGAGCGGTAGCCCTGCAGGCGCTGGCTCGCCGTGTCGTGCAGCGAGGGCTTGACGCCGAGGGCCGCCACGCAGCGCCGCCCCGTCTCCACCAGGTGGCGCGCGCCCTGCTCGGCCACGGCGACGCCGTCGATGCTCACGCGGTCCACCGCCACCCCCGCGGCGTGCTCCCCGAGCAGCACCATCGGCGTGTGCGGGACGGCGACGAGCTCGTCGGCCGACATCGCCAGCGGCGAGAAGACGAGCCCGTCGGCGAAGCGGGTCGGCAGCCCGGCGGCCACCTCCCGCTCGCGCTCGACGTCGCCGTCGGTCTGCTCCACGGCCACCGTGAGGCCGTGGAGGCGGGCGGCGCGCACCAGCAGGCTCGCGAGGTCCGCGAAGTACGGCATGTCGATGCCCGGGACCGCCAGCGCGACCATGCCCGTGCGACCCTGGCGCAGCTGGCGCCCGGCGGCCTGCGGGCGGTAGCCGAGCTCGTCGATGTGCCGCTGGACCCGCTCGCGCGTGCGGGGGCTGACGTGCGCGTAGCCGTTGACGACGTTGGACACCGTCTTCGGCGACACGCCGGCGGCCTGCGCGACGTCGCGCACGGTCATGGGTCGTCGGGCCGCCACGACGTGATCATGCCGGAACGCCTCCGCCGCCGCCGCCCCGCAGCGGAGGCCGGCGCGGGGGTGGCTCTTGACAGGTCGATCGGCCCGGGAGCACCCTTCCGCCACCCCTTTTACAACGTTGTAGAGGCAAGGGAGCCCCGCCCATGACGATGGATCCCGTCCGCGACCGAGCGCTCAGCCGCCGGTCCCTCCTGAGAGCGTCGGCCCTGGCGGCCGGGGCGCTCGGCGCGACCTCGCTGGCCGGGTGCGGCGGGAGCGTCGTGCCCGCCGGCAGCGGCACCAGGCTCGCCTACTGGAACTTCTTCACCGGCGGCGACGGCGGCCGCATGGTCGACCTCATCAACGCCTACCGGGAGGAGGCACCCGCCGTCGACGTCACGGACACGACGCTGGAGTGGGGCTCGCCCTACTACACCAAGCTCGCCATGGCGGTCGAGGGCGGCCGGGGCCCGGACCTGGCGACCCTGCACGCCTCGCGGCTGGAGACCTTCGGCCCGCACCTCGTCGACTCGTGGGACCTGGCCGAGCTCGAGGACCGCGGCATCACCCTCGACCAGTTCCCCGAGCCCGTCGTGGAGCGGGTGACGCTCGACGGCGAGCTCAAGGCGCTGCCGCTGGACACCCACCCGCTGGTGCTCTTCTACAACACGCGCATCTGCGAGGAGGCGGGGCTGCTCGCCCCCGACGGCTCGCTGGCGCCGATCGAGGGCGCCGAGGCCTTCCTCGACGCCGGGCGCCGGATGGCCGAGGTGACCGGCAGCACCGGCGTCGCCTACGGCACCAACGACGCGCTCGCCTCCTTCATGCTGTTCTGGTCGCTGTTCACCCAGCTCGGCGGGGAGATGTCCTTCCCGGCGGGCGGCCCGGCCGTGGTGGACCGGGACGCGATGGTCGGGGCGATGGACTTCATCGCGACCATGTGCGACGGCACGATCGCCTCCCGCACGCAGGACGGCCCCGGCGCGCCGGCGGCCTTCGCCAGCGAGCAGGCCGGCTTCCTGCTCATCGGGCCGTGGGAGGTGGTCACCGCCCAGACGGCAGGCATCCCGTTCTCCATGACGCAGTTCCCGGCCCTCTTCGGCGACACCCCCTACTGCCGCGCCGACAGCCACAGCCTCGTCCTGCCGACCCAGGCCAGCACCGACCCCGAGATCCGCTCGGCCGCCTACGACATGGCGGTCTCCCTGCTCCGGAACAGCCTCGGCTGGGCCGAGGGCGGGCACATCCCCGCGCTGTCCGCGGTCGCCGACAGCCCCGAGTACCTCGCGCTCGACCCGCAGTCCAACTACCGCGGCGCCGCGGAGGTGGCGGCCTTCGACCCGGCCGTCTACTTCGCCGGCTCCGGGTCGACCTTCATGTCCCGCGCCGGCCAGTCCCTGCAGGGCGTGGGCACCGGTGCTCTCACCCCGGACGCGGGCGCGGACGACCTGATCGCGTGGATGGACCAGCAGCTCGCCCTCGGGAGCCCGCTGTGAGCGCCGTCGGCAGCAGCGTCCAGACCACCGTCCCGGCACCGGGAGCCGCGGTCGACGGGAGCGCCCCCGGGCGCCGGCGCGGGCCGTCCCTGACCACGAGCCGGGGCGGCCTCTGGTTCGTGCTGCCCTTCCTGGTGGTCTACGCGCTCTTCACGCTGGTCCCCATCGTGTACGGGCTGGGACTGAGCTTCTTCGACACGAGCCTCGTCGGCCAGTCGTCCAGCTTCGTGGGCCTGGACAACTACGCGCGCCTGCTCGGCGACGGCGAGGTGTGGCGGACCCTCGGCATCACGCTGCTGTTCACCGTGCTGAGCACCGTGCCGCTGGTCGTGCTCTCCCTGGTCATGGCGCTGCTCGTGCACACGGGGACCCGCGGCCAGTGGTTCTGGCGCTTCGCCTACTTCGCCCCGTTCCTGCTGCCCGTCGCGACCGTCACGCTGATCTGGCAGTGGCTGTTCCAGGGCGACTTCGGCCTGCTCAACGGACTGCTGGGGCTGGTGGGGCTGCCGGACGTCGGCTGGCTGTCGGACCCGGCCGTCGGCCTGTGGTCCGTCGTCGTCCTCACCGTCTGGTGGACCGTCGGCTTCAACTTCCTCCTGTACCTGGCCGCGCTCCAGGGCATCCCGCAGACGGTCTACGAGGCCGCGGCGATCGACGGGGCGGGCGGCTGGCGACGGCTGCTGTCGATCACCCTGCCCCTGCTCAAGGTGACGACCGGGCTCGTGCTCACCCTGCAGGTGCTCGCCTCGCTGAAGCTCTTCGACCAGGCGTACATCCTCTACGTCGGCAGCGGGGGCCCCGGCGGGTCGGCGGCGCCGATCCTCCAGTACGTCTACGACACCGGCTTCGTGAACTACCGGCTCGGGTACGCGTCGGCGATCTCGTACATGTTCTTCGCCCTGATCATCGTCGTCTCGCTGGCCCAGGCCTGGATCAGCAGCAGGAGGAGGTCCTGATGGCCGCTGCCACGACCGGGGCGGACGTCGCGCGCCCCGACCGCACGCCCTCGCGCCCCCACCGGGTCCGCGAGGAGGTCCCGCGGGCGCAGCGGGCGTCGATCGTCAGCAGGACCGCCATCGCGACCGCCCTGACCGTGCTGGCCGTCCTCTGGCTGACCCCGCTCGTCTGGGCGCTGCTCACCTCGCTCAAGCGCGAGGCGGACACGACGACCGTGCCGCTGGAGGTGGTGCCGGAGGCGGGCTTCACGACCGAGGCCTACGGGCGGGTGCTCGGCAACGACAACCTCATCACCTGGTTCGCCAACAGCACACTCGTGACGCTCGTCGTCACGGTCCTCACGCTGGCGCTCTCGACGACGGCGGCCTACGGCTTCTCCCGCACCCGCTTCCGGGGGCGGAACGTGCTCTTCGCGCTGACCATCGCGGGGATCATGGTCCCGCCGCAGATCCTCATCGTCCCGCTGTACCGGCAGGTGACGGCCATGGGGCTCGCGGACACCTACGCGGGCGTCATCCTGCCCCAGCTCGTGGTGCCCGCCATGGTCTTCATCCTCAAGAAGTTCTTCGACGGCATCCCGCGCGAGCTCGAGGAGGCCGCCCGGGTGGACGGCGCCGGCGCCTTCCGCATCTTCTGGCAGGTCGTGATGCCGCTGTCGCGCTCCATCGTCGCGGCCGTCGGGATCTTCGTGTTCATCGGCGCCTGGAACAACTTCCTGTGGCCGTTCATCATCATCAGCGACCCGGACCTCATGACGCTGCCGGTGGGCCTGGTCCAGGTGCGCTCCAGCTTCGGCGTCCAGTACGCGCAGGTGATGGCCTCCGCGCTGCTCGCCGGCCTCCCGCTGATCATCATCTTCATGCTGTTCCAGCGGCAGATCGTGCGCGGCGTCGCCACCACCGGCCTCGGTGGCACGTGAACCGCCCGCCCGCTCCTGCTCGACCCCCCCTCCCGGAAGGACCCCCGTGCCCCACGCGCGCCTGACCCTCGACCCAGACTTCTCCGTCGGCCCCGTCCCCCGCCGGCTGTTCGGCTCGTTCGCCGAGCACATGGGCCGCTGCATCTACACCGGCGTCTTCGAGCCGGGCCACCCCACGGCCGACTCGCGCGGCCTGCGGCGGGACGTGCTGGAGCTGACCCGCGAGGTCGGCCCGACCGTCGTCCGCTACCCCGGCGGGAACTTCGTCTCCGGGTACGACTGGGAGGACGGCGTCGGCCCGCGCGACGAGCGGCCCCGCCGGCTCGACCGCGCGTGGCGGACGATCGAGACCAACCAGTTCGGGCTCGACGAGTTCGCCACCTGGGCCGAGGAGGTCGGCACCGAGGTGATGATGGCGGTCAACCTCGGCACGCGCGGGATGCAGGAGGCGTGCGACCTGCTCGAGTACGCCAACCACGCCTCGGGCACGCGGCTGTCGGACCTGCGGCGCGCCCACGGCCGCCAGGACCCGTACGGCATCACGCTCTGGTGCCTCGGCAACGAGATGGACGGCCCGTGGCAGACCGGCCACAAGACCGCGCACGAGTACGGGCGCCTGGCCGCCGAGACGGCGCGGGCCATGCGCACCGTCGACCCGACCGTCGAGCTCGTCGCCTGCGGGAGCTCCAGCCGCGCGATGCCCACCTTCGGCGAGTGGGAGCGCGTCGTCCTGGAGCACACCTACGAGGACGTCGACTTCATCTCCGCGCACGCCTACTACGAGGAGAAGGACCCGGGAGCTGGTGGGGGGGAAGACACCTTCGGCGACTTCCTCGCCTCGGCGAAGGACATGGACGCCTTCATCGAGGAGGTCGTCGCGACGGCCGACGCCGTGCGCGCGCGCGGCCGCCACAAGAAGCACATCGGCATCAGCTTCGACGAGTGGAACGTCTGGTACCAGACGCGGTGGCAGAACAGCGACCGGGCCAACGCCCGGACCGCCTGGGACGTCGCGCCGCGCGTGATCGAGGACGAGTACTCCGTCACCGACGCGGTGGTCGTCGGGACGCTGCTCAACTCCCTGCTGCGCCACGGGGACCGCGTCGCCGTGGGCTGCCAGGCCCAGCTGGTCAACGTCATCGGCCTCCTGCGCAGCGAGGAGGGGGGACCGGCCTGGAAGCAGTCCATCGCCCACCCCTTCGAGCAGATGAGGCGACGGGCGACGGGCGAGATCCTCGACGTCCGCACCCGCGGGGACCAGATGTCCACCTCGCGGTTCGACGACGTGGACCTCGTCGACGCCTCCGCCACGTGGGACGCCGGGGCCCGCTCCGGCGACTCCGGCGAGGGCGTGCTGAGCCTGTTCCTCGCCAACCGCTCCGAGCACGAGGCCGCCGACGTCGAGGTCCCCCTGCACGCCTTCCCCGGCGAGCTGCGGGTGGCCGACGCGCAGGTGCTGTCCGCCGGCGAGGGCCAGGACCGGCACACCGCCAACACGCTCCAGGCGCCGGAGGCCGTGGGCCTGCGGCCGCTCCGCGAGGTCACCGTGGCGGACCGCGCCGCGCGGATCACCCTGCCGCCGCTGTCGTGGGCGGTCGTGCAGCTGGCCACCGCCCGCGGCTGACCCCACCGCTCCCCGGGCACGCCGACGCGCCGGCCCGGGGACGCGTCCGCGGGCGGGCTCGCGCGCTCGCCGCCCTCCGGCGGTCGAGCCCGCTGGCACGATGGCGCGGTGACCGGGACGCCTGCGACCCCCGCGCGGGCGCGGGCACCGGTCATGACCGACGTCGCCCGCCGCGCCGGGGTCTCCCACCAGACCGTCTCGCGCGTGCTGAACGAGCACCCGAGCATCCGTCCCGCGACCCGCGAGCGCGTGCAGCGCGCCATCGACGAGCTGGGGTACCGCCGCAACCGCGCGGCCCGCGCCCTCGTCACGCGGCGCACCCTGACCGTCGGCGTCGTCGCCTCGAGCACACCGCTGTTCGGCCCGTCGAGCACCCTCCACGGGGTGGAGCGCGCCGCGCACGCCGCGGGCTACGCGACCATCCTGTCGACCGCGGACGCGGACGGCCGGGACGGCGTCCTCGCCTGCGTCGCCCAGCTGGCCGACCGCGGCGTCGACGGGCTCGTGGTCACGGCGCCGCTGCACGAGGTGCCCGACCTGCGCCAGCACCTGCCGCTCGGGCTGCCCACGGTCTGCGCCACCGGCGGTCCCGTGGAGGGGTTGCCGTCGGTGCACGTCGACCACCGCGCCGGCGCCCGGGCGGCCACGGACCTGCTGGTGGGCCTGAGCCACCGAGAGATCCGCCACGTCGGCGGCTCGCCCGGCTGGTCCGAGGCCGCCGAGCGCGAGAGGGGCTGGCGCGACGCCCTGGTGGCGGCGGGGGTCGAGCCGGCGCCCGTGCTGGCGGGGGGCTGGAGCGCGTCCGAGGGGTACGCGGCCGGGCTGGCGCTGGCGGAGGACCCCGCGGCCACCGCCGTCGTCGCGGCCAACGACCAGCTGGCGATCGGCCTCCTGCGCGCCCTGCGCGAGCGCGGCGTGGACGTCCCCGGGCGCACGTCCGTCACCGGGTTCGACGACGTCCCCGAGTCGGGCTACCTCTCCCCGCCGCTGACGACCGTCCGCCAGGACCTCGCCCGCGTGGGCCGCGAGGCCGTCCACCTGCTCCTCGCGCGGCTCGCGGATCCGGTGGCCCCGGCCGACGAGCCCCCCGCCGACGAGCCCCCGGCCGACGAGCCCCCCGCCGACGAGCCCCCCGCCGGCGCACCCCTGACCGGCGAGCCCCCGGCCGAGGAGCACCACGTCGTCGCGCCGCAGCTCGTCGTCCGCGCCAGCACGGGCCCCGCGCCCGCCTGACCCGCCCCCTCGTCCGGACTTCGTGACCCTTCTCCGCTCCCCGGGGCCCCTCAGACGGACTTCGTGACCCCTCTCCGCTCCCCGGGGCCCCTCAGACGGACTTCGTGACCCTTCTCCGCTCCCCGGGGCCCCCCAGCCGGACTTCGTGACCCCTCTCCGCTCCCCGGGGCCCCCCAGACGGACTTCGTGACCCTCCTCCGCTCCCGTGGCCCCTGAGACGGGCCTTCGTGAGCCATCTCCGTCGACGCACACGCGTCAGGGGGACGGGGCGTGGGCCTCGCGCCAGGCGGCCACGACGTCCGGGCGCAGCCGGCCCCGGTCCGAGACCGCCATCCCCTGCGCGCGGGCCCACGCGCGCACCTCACGGGTCGACGGTTCCGGTGCCGCACCGGCCTCCACGGGAACCTCCTGACCGTCGAGTCCGGCAGCCGCCGCAGCCGCCTGGTCCTGCTCCGCCCAGGCCAGCGCCGCGGCGAGCCACCGGTAGGTCCACTCCTGGGCGATCTTGCGGGTGTCGCAGAACACGATCGGCACGGTCGGCCACGCCACCTGCACCTCGGCGAGGCCGTCGGCGACGACGGCCGGGCGCACGTGGTCCTGGGCGAAGACCTTCGCGTAGGACTCCTCGACGACGACGGCCGCCCGCGGCAGCGCGGCCAGCTCCCCGAGGGCGTACCGCAGCCGGCCGCTGGTCAGCGTCGAGACCAGGTCGGTCATCGACTTCCGCTCGACCGCCGCGACGACCCGACCGCCGGACAGCACCGCGTAGTCCCCGCACGCGAGCCCTCGCCGGACGGTGCGCACGCCCTTCTGGTCGGCGAAGGACCACGGGTAGCGCTCGTGGGCGTCGACGACGACCTCGAGCTCGGCGAGGCCGGCCGCCCGCGCCGTCGGCGTCCGCACGTCCGGTCGCGCCTGCTTTCGCGTGCGCGGGGACTGCCAGAACACCATCTGCCGGCCGCGGGCGTGCGTGAAGACGATCTGCGAGCGGTTCTCCCGGCCCCGGTCGGCGACGACGTCGATCGCCGCACCGCGCCGGCTGCACGCCCGCAGCGGGACGCGCTCGACCACCTGCAGCTCGTCCGCGGCCGGCCACGCCTCGGCGGGGAGCGGGTGGCAGTAGAGGCCCGCCGTCCGGGGCCAGGTGTCCTTCGTGGCGAAGACCAGGCCCTCGCCGACCGGGACGTGCAGCAGGTACGGCAGGCGGCTGTCGGGGTCCGGGTTGGCGGCCACGAGCAGCTCCACGGCCGCCACGGTACGGCCCCGGCCGCTGCGCCACCGTGGACCGACAGCGGTGGACCGACGACGCGACGGGCCGCGTCCTCGATCTCCACGCCGCCGCCGCGACGTCACCGGATCGGCCCACCGCCGGCACGGCTCCGGTTACCGTGCGGCGCAGGGGGCGTCGGTCGGGCTCCGAACGGACTCGAGGGGGAGTGATGAGCGCGCAGGGGCACGTCGCCGCGGAGGCCCGCGCCCGCGCGCTCATCGACGCGCAGCTGACGGCGGCGGGCTGGTCGGTGCAGGACCGCGCCGCCACCAACCTCTTCGCCGCGCAGGGCGTCGCCGTCCGCGAGGTGCCGATGGCACCCGGCCACGGCCGCGCCGACTACCTGCTCCACGTCGACAAGCGGGTCGTCGGCGTCCTCGAGGCCAAGCCCGAGGGCACCACGCTGTCCGGCGTCGAGTGGCAGTCGGCCATGTACGCGGCGGGCCTGCCCGCCGACGTCCGCCTCAAGGCGGTGACGACGGACGGGCGCCTGCCCTTCGTCCTCGAGTCGAGCGGCACCGAGACCCACCTCACCAACGGCTTCGACCCGTCGCCGCGCGCGCGTCTCGTGAGCCACCCGCCGCAGCCGGCGACGCTCGCCCGCCTGGTCCGCGACGCCGAGACGGACCCGGACCGGGCGACGTGGCGGGCCAAGGTCCAGCACCTGCCGCCGCTGGCCGTCGAGGGGCTGCGCCCGGCGCAGATCACCGCGATCGAGGGCGTCGAGCGCTCGCTCGCCGAGCAGAGGTACGACCGGTCCCTCGTGCAGATGGCGACGGGTGCGGGCAAGACCTTCACGGCGATCACGCAGGTGTACCGCCTGCTGCAGCACGGCGGCATGCGCCGCGTCCTCTTCCTCGTCGACCGCAACAACCTGGCCGACCAGACGCTCGCGGAGTTCCAGAACTACCGGACACCGGGCGACGGTCGCCGCTTCACCGAGATCTACAACGTCGACAAGCTGACGAGCGCCGGGGCGCTGGGCAGCAGCTCGGTCGTCATCTCGACCATCCAGCGGGTGCACGCGGTGCTGCGCGGCCGGGAGGCGAGCACCGAGGACGACCCGGGCACCGACGACTACGTGCCCGACTCCCCCGTCGAGGCGCCCTACAACGCCTCCGTCCCGCCCGAGGCCTTCGACCTCGTCATCGTCGACGAGGCCCACCGCTCCATCTACGGGGTGTGGCGCGGGGTGCTGGAGTACTTCGACGCGCACGTCCTCGGCCTGACGGCGACGCCGGGCAAGCAGACGTTCGGCTTCTTCCGCCAGAACCTCGTCAGCGAGTACACCTACCCGCAGTCGGTGGTGGACGGCGTCAACGTCGACTTCGACGTCTACCGGATCCGGACGCAGATCAGCGAGCAGGGCTCCGTCATCGAGGCCGGCACGGTGGTCCCGACGGTCGACCGGCGGACCCGGCAGCGCAAGTACGTCGAGCTCGACGAGGAGCTCGCCTACACGGGGCCGCAGCTCGACCGGGCGGTGACGTCGACCGACCAGATCCGCACCGTGCTGGAGACCTTCCGCGACCGTCTCTTCACCGAGATCTTCCCCGGGCGCAGCGTCGTGCCGAAGACGCTGGTGTTCTGCAAGGACGACGCCCACGCCGAGGAGGTCGTCACCACGGCGCGGCAGGTCTTCGGCATGGGCAACGACGCCGTCCGCAAGATCACCTACAACGCGCAGGACCCGAAGCGGGCGCTCAACGACTTCCGCCAGACGGCGGCCATGCGCATCGCCGTGACGGTGGACATGATCGCCACCGGTACCGACGTGCGGCCGCTCGAGTGCCTGCTGTTCATGCGGGACGTGCGCAGCGCCCAGTACTTCGAGCAGATGAAGGGGCGTGGCGCCCGCACCATCGCGCCCGCCGAGTACCAGGCGGTCACGCCGGACGCCACGGAGAAGACCCGCTTCGTCATCGTCGACGCCGTCGGCGTCACCGAGCACCCCTTCGTCGAGCCGCCGCTCAACCGGGAGAAGGGCGCCTCGCTGCAGAAGCTGCTCGACCGGGCGGCCAATCTCACCCTCACCGAGGACGAGGCAGCGACGCTGGCCTCCCGGCTGTCCGCCCTCGAGCTGCAGCTCTCGCCCGCCGAGCGCACCGAGCTCGACGAGGTCGCCGGCGGGTCGCTGCGGGACGTCGTGCGCGGCCTCGTCGACGCCGTCGACCCCGACGTCCAGGCCGGCGTCCGGGCAGGGCTGGACGAGCAGGCCGCCGACCGAGCCGTCACCGAGCTGCTGGAGCGGGCGACCGAGCCGCTCGCGGCCAACCCGCCGCTGCGGCAGCGGATCCTCGAGCTGCGCCGGGCGAAGGACCGGGTGGTCGACGAGGTGAGCGAGGACGTCCTCCTCGACGCCGGCGGAGTGGTGGACACCGACCGCGCCCGCTCGGTCGTCGAGAGCTGGCGGGCCTACCTCGAGGAGCACCGCGACGAGATCACCGCGCTTCAGGTGCTCGAGGAGGCCCGCGACCGCCACCTGTCCTTCGACGACATCGAGGAGCTGGCCAACCGCATCAAGCGCCCGCCGCACAGCTGGACGCCCGACCTCCTGTGGCGGGCCTACGAGGTCGTCGACGCCGGACGGGTCCGCCACCGCGACCGGAACCGGCTCACCGACCTCGTGTCCTTGCTGCGGTTCACGCTGGGCCAGGATGACGAGCTCGTGCCGTACGCCGACCGCGTGGCCGAGCGCTACGCCGCCTGGCAGCGCCAGCAGGAGCAGGCCGGTGTGCGCTTCACCGACGACGAGAGGTGGTGGCTGGACCGCATGGCCGAGGTCATCGCCGCGTCCGCGGGTATCGCCCCGGACGACCTGGAGACGGCGCCCTTCACCGAGCGCGGCGGGCAGGACGGGCTGCTGCGGGCGCTGGGGAGCGACCGCGGGGTCGAGCTGTTCCACGAGCTGAACCGGGAGCTGACGGCGTGACCCTCCGCTTCACACCTCAGCAGATCGTCGACAAGCTCGTGGCCGAAGGACGAGCTGGGGCCTTGGCGAGCACACCGGAGTGGTCGCGCGTTCGTCTCGGCGACATTGCCAGCGTCATCAACGGGGCGCCGTACAAATCCTCGCTCTTCAACACGGACGGCGACGGCATGCCGCTGATCCGCATCCGCGATGTGGGGGCCGATCGCCCGTCGACCTGGTACTCCGGCGATTGGGAGAAGGCGCACCTGGTCCAGCACGGTGACCTGTTGGTGGGAATGGACGGCGACTTCCGGGCGGCGCACTGGCGCAGCGAAGACGCCCTGCTCAACCAACGAGTCTGCCGACTCCATCTCACTGGCACCACGATGGACGCGCGCTTCTTCTTCCATGCTCTTCAGCCCTACTTGGACGCCATCTGGGCGACGACCTCATCCACCACCGTGAAGCACCTCTCGTCGCGCTCGATTGCCGACATCCCCCTGCCGTGCCCGTCTCTCGGTGAGCAGCGGCGCATCGTCGCCGTCCTCGAGGACCACCTCTCCCGCCTCGACGCCGCCGACGCCTATCTCCTGACGGCCAGTCGACGCCTCAGCGCCCTCCAGCGGGCCGCCGTCGACGACGTGATGCTGAGGGAAGCGGAGAACGGCCATTGGCCGATGATGACAGTGAGCGACTTCGCGGCAGACATGCCGCGCGCGATGACGGACGGCCCTTTTGGGTCGTCTCTGGCTCGGCACCACTACACAGCATCGGGCGCACGTGTCGTCCGTCTCCAGAACATCGGTGACGGCTTCTACAAGGAGGTCGATGCCTTTGTCAGCGAGGAGCACTACGCGCGGCTCGCCAAGCACGATGTCCGCGGTGGAGACGTCGTGGTGGCATCTCTCGGCGAGCAACTACCCAGGGCGGCGATCGTTCCGGGGCACGTGTCGCCCGCGATAGTGAAGGCTGACTGCATCCGCCTTCGGACTGCCAACGAGATGCACGCGGAGTGGGTCGTCCGCGCCACTCAGTCGTCGCGCTCGAAGGCGTGGGCGAAAGCGAGACTGCACGGTGTCGGTCGGCAGCGCCTGGGTATGACGGGCATCCGCGAGATACCCGTCCCGCGTCCGCCGGATGAGCAGTCCATGCGGGCGGCACTCGCCAGGATCCGGCGCCGTACCGAGCAGGCGCAGCAGCTCGTCGCTGGCATAGGTGACAGCCAGCGACGGACCGCCGCCCTCCGCCGCGCCCTTCTCACCGCCGCCTTCACCGGCCGCCTCACGGGCCGGTCGAGCGACATGGACATCGCCGAGGAGCTGGCGGAGGTCGTGCCGTGACGATCCCCGACTACCAGACGCTGATGCGCCCGCTCATGGCCGCGCTGGCCGACGGACAGCCCCAGCGTCCGCGCGACCTCACCGACCGGATGGCCGACGCCTTCGACCTCACCGACGAGGAGCGGGCGCAGCTGCTGCCGAGCGGGCGGCAGCGCGTCATCGCCAACCGCGTGGGGTGGTCGATCACCCACCTCGCGCAGGCGGGCTTGCTCCACCGGCCGCAGCGGGGGCGCGTCGTCCTCACCGACACGGGCACCGACGTCCTCGCGGCACACCCCGAGCGGGTCGACACGACTGTGCTCGAGCAGTACCCGGCGTACAAGGACTTCCTCGGCCGGACGTCGTCCGCCAAGCAACCGCCCGTCACGAGCACCGACACCGGCGCCACGGCCGCTGCTCCCTCGACGGCCGAGGTGAGCGCGACGGCCTCACCGGAGGACCTCGTCAACCAGGCCGTCGCCGAGAACCGCGCCGCCGTGGAGGGGGAGCTGCTCCAGCGCGCGCTCGCCCTCGACCCGTCGGACTTCGAGCGGCTGGTGCTCGCGCTGCTCGGCGCCATGGGCTACGGCCAGGCAGGGGCGCTCGACCACTCGGGCACCTCCGGCGACGGCGGCATCGACGGGATCATCAGCCAGGACCCGCTCGGCCTCGACCGCATCTACCTGCAGGCCAAGCGGTACAAGAGCGACCACTCCGTCCAGCGCCCCGAGCTGCAGGGCTTCGTGGGCGCCCTCGCCAGCGCCCAGGGCGACCGCGGAGTCTTCTTGACGACGAGCACCTTCTCCAAGGGCGCCCGCGAGACCGCCGACAAGGTCACCCAGCGCATCGAGCTCATCGACGGCCGCCGGCTCGCCCAGCTCATGCTCCGCCACGGCGTCGGGGTGCAGGCGGAGACGACCGTGACGCTGCACCGCCTCGACGAGGACTTCTTCGAGGCTCTGTAGGCGGCGCAGGTCGGGCGCTGCCACCGCCGCAGGGGCACCGCGCAGGAGACGGCGGGGTAGACACTGTGTCGCTATGTCTCTATCTTCGCGACACCGGCACGGAGACCGACGGCGTGTCTCGATGACAAGGACATAGCGACATGCCCGCCCTCTTCCGCACCCCCGACCTCGACCTCGATGACGACCGCGTGCTCTACGACATCCACGCCATGCGGTCCGCACTCGCCACCGTCCTGCGAGCCCCGCGCCGCTGGACGGGTGGTCTTCGGCGCTCGGCACAGGCACAAGCCATCCGCGGCTCCAACAGCATCGAGGGCTACGTCGTGTCCGAGCAGGACGCCCTCGCCGCAGTCGATGACGACGAACCGCTGACCGCCGACCAGCGGACTTGGGCCGAGATCGTCGGCTACCGCCGCGTCCTCACCTACGTGCTGCAGCTCGCGTCGACCCCCGGCTTCCGCCTCGACGCGATGACCCTGCGCTCGATGCACTTCATGCTGCTCGAGCACGACCTGAGCAAGAGCCCCGGCCAGTACCGCCCCGGTGTCGTCTACGTCCAGGACGAGGCGACAGGGCAGACCGTCTACGAGGCGCCGGACAGCGACGCCGTGCCGTCGCTCGTGGACGCCCTGGCGCAGCGGCTCGAGGTGGATCGTGGGACCGACCCGCTCGTGCGTGGCGCCATGGCGCATCTCAACCTGGTCATGGTCCACCCCTTCCGGGACGGCAACGGCCGGATGGCGCGCGCCCTGCAGACCCTCGTGCTCGCCCAGGACGACGTCCTCGAGCCGAGCTTCTCGAGCATCGAGGAGTGGCTCGGCCGCAACACCGAGGACTACTACCGGGTGCTCGCCGCCACGGGCCATGGCGCGTGGAGGCCTGAGCGGGACGCCCACCTCTGGGTCAAGTTCTGCCTGCGCGCGCACCACATGCAGGCGCAGACGCAGACGCGACGCTTCCGCGAGGCGGAGGAGCTGTGGACTGCCATCGACGCGCTCGTCACCGACCACGGGCTGCCGGAGCGCACCGCCGACCTGCTCTTCGACGCCGTCCGTGGCGCGCGCGTGCAGCGACCGTCGTACGCCCGCCGCGCGGGCCTGGAGGACCGGACCGCCACCCGCGACCTCGGGCGGCTGGTCGACGCCGGCCTGCTGCACCCGCACGGGCAGACCCGCGGCCGGTACTACGAGGCGACCGAGCGGCTGATGCACCCCTTCCTCGCCATGCGCTCCGGACGACGGCCGCTGGAGGACCCGTTCCCTGACCTCATGGACGAGATCCGCCGCGCGTCGCCACCGGTCACCGAAGCACGGACCGTCTGACGGCTCTCACCGGTCCGCCCCGCGTCACCGCTCTCACCGGCGGCGCCTCCCGACGAAGGCCTCGAGAACTCAGGCCACCGACGGCGCCAGCTCCCAGTCTGGTCCCGAGAAGGGCTCCCATCCGGGCGCTGCGGCCCCGGCCACACGGACCAGGAGCCGAAGCCGCGACCCGACCTGAGGCCCGTTGGCGCGGACGACGTGCACGGAGGCGCCCGACAGGCCTCGGACGTAGTCGAGCAGCACGTCCGGGACCCACCCCACCGGCGTCCCCGCCTCGGCCGTGACGAGGAGCGCTCGCTCGTTGTGGTCGTTGTCCGGCTGCGGCTCCAGCGCCAGCGCGTCTCCCTCCGACAGGCGATCGATCACCTCCCCGCCGGCCGGCATGAGGTGTCGGACACCGTGGACGAGGAAGATGCATTGGGAGCGCCCTTGATCGTCGGTCAACGGAACGGGGGTGAGCTCGATGGCGTCACCCACCCGTCGCCCGCCGGACCGGCTGAGCACGAGCAGCGGCGAGGCGTCGGCGTCCAGGGCCAGCGCGGCCAAGAAGTCAGCGCGGTCCGGTCGGCGCGGGTCCATCAGGCGCTCGGAGAACAGCGGGAAGAGCCCCCGAGACTCGTAGCGACGCACCTCCCGGAAGCCGAGCAGCGGCCGGAAGCCGGGGTCCCTGACGGCCCGCGCGAGGTAGGAGAACTCGTAGTCGACGCTTTCGTCAGTGGTCCGGGCGTCGAGGAAGCCCAGCGGCCGGTACATCCGCGAGACGTCCTGGCGCGTGACGAGCAGGCGCGAGACCTCGGTGTCCGCATCGACGACCGCCGGACCTTGCACCTCATGGACGAGCATCGAGCAGCCTCCTCCGGTTCTCGATCAGCAGGGACGAGCAGAACGTACGTGCAGGGTCCGACATCCGAGGGGTCGCAGCGACCGCGGCGACGAGGTCCGCGTCCGCCACCTCGCCCAGACGGTCCAACCACCGACCGGCTGCGTCCCCACCGCTGACTCGCAGCGCCATCAGCGCCACTGCCACCAGCGTGGTCTGGCCGTTCTCGATCTGCTTGCCCGCGCCACGGTCCGCGTACGTGACGACACGCCCCTCCTGGAGCATGCGCGCTCTCCTGTCATCTCTCAGCGCAGAGCCCAGCGCGGCGCCGTGGTCGTAGCTGGGCGCGAGCTCCAGGTCACCCGACGGCCTGACCAGGACCGCCCAGTTGCGCTCATGGCGGTCCTGGTTGGCGATGAGGGCGTCGAGAACCAGGTAGCCGGCGAAGGCCTGTTGCGCCGTCATACCCGGCGCCCCAGCAGGCGGCGCAACCTCCATCAGCGCCCGCATCACCGCTTCGACGGTGTGCCCGGGATGACGTTCGCGGGGCTTGAGACCCGGCAGGTCCGCAAGGCCGAGCAGAACCCGCCCCGCCTGAAGCTCCCACCCCTCGACCCGCTGCCACGACGACAGGATGTTCCGCGACAGCGCGCCCCGGACCGAACCGCGGACCACGACCTCGGCAAAGGCCGTGGGAACGCCCAGGAGCCGCGCGACCGACGCGGCCAGCACCTCGGCCCAGTCCTCTCCCTGCTCCTGGCCGTCCTGCCGGACGCGGTTGGGCTTGAAGAGCCAGGTCTCGCCGTCGGGATCGCGGAGCCAGACGTTGCTCTCGCTCCCCATCGCCTCGATGTCGGCGACCAGCCAGTCCGAGACGTCTCTGACGTGAGGCGCGTCCACGCTCGGACGCTACCGAGCCCCACACCGCCCGCAGCATCACGACGCGGGCGGGCCAGCGTCAGCGACACTGCGCCCATGACCGACGCCCGCCGCCTCGTCGACAAGCTCTGGTCGTACTGCAACGTCCTGCGCGACGACGGCGTCGGGACGATCGAGTACACCGAGCAGCTGACGTACCTGCTGTTCCTCAAGATGGCCCACGAGCGCGACGAGCGGGCCAACCCCTTCGCGAGCCGCGACAGCGCCCCGAAGCAGCGCATCGTGCCGAAGGAGCTGTCGTGGCAGACGCTCCTCGACGCCGAGGGGCAGGACCTCGAGGACACCTACTCCCGGATCCTCCGTGAGCTCGCCCGCGAGCGCGGCGTGCTCGGCACCGTCTTCCGCAAGGCGCAGAACCGCATCCAGGACCCGGCGAAGCTGCGCCGCCTCGTCGTCGACCTCATCGACAAGGAGGCCTGGTCAGGCACCGGCACCGACATCAAGGGCGACGCCTACGAGGAGCTGCTGTCCCGCGGCGCCGAGGACGTGAAGTCCGGCGCGGGCCAGTACTTCACCCCGCGCCCGCTCATCGAGGCGGTCGTCGACTGCGTGGACCCGACGATCACGGACAGCGTCAGCGACCCTGCGGCCGGCACCGGCGGCTTCCTGCTCGCCGCGCACGAGCACGTCGCCCACGCGACCGCGGCCCGCGACTACACGCCGCCGCAGCGGGCGCACCTGCGCGACGACCTCGTCCACGGCGTCGAGCTCGTCGACGGCACAGCGCGCCTCGCCGCGATGAACCTGCTGCTCCACGGCATCGGCGACCCCGCGGGCGCCAGCCCCATCGACGTCCGAGACTCGCTCATCGCCCCGCCGTCCAAGCGCGCGACCGTCGTCCTGTCCAACCCACCCTTCGGGCGGAAGTCGTCGCTGACGATGGTCGGCGCGGACGGCCGGGAGGTGCGCGAGGAGCGGGAGATCGAGCGCCAGGACTTCGTGGCGACGACGTCGAACAAGCAGCTCAACTTCGTCCAGCACATCATGAGCCTGCTCGAGATCGACGGGCGTGCCGCCGTAGTGCTCCCCGACAACGTCCTCTTCGAGGGCGGCGCGGGCGAGGTGCTGCGACGCCGGTTGCTGCGTGACTTCGACCTCCACACGATGCTGCGCCTGCCGACCGGCATCTTCTACGCGCAGGGCGTCAAGGCCAACGTGCTCTTCTTCGACAAGCGGCAGGCCCGCAGCGACGGGCGTCCGTGGACCGAGCGGCTGTGGGTCTACGACCTGAGGACCAACCAGCACTTCACGCTCAAGCAGAACCCGCTGCGCCGGCACCACCTCGAAGAGTTCGTCGAGTCGTACAAACCCGGTCGGCCCCGGCCCGAGCGCGAGGAGTCGGAGCGCTTCCGCTCCTTCAGCCACGAGGAGCTCGTGGATCGCGACAAGGCGAACCTCGACATCACCTGGCTGCGCGACGCCTCGCTGGAGGACCTCGACGCCCTCCCGGCGCCCGAGGTCATCGCGCGGGAGATCGTCGAGGACCTCACCGCGGCACTCGCGGAGTTCGAGGCGGTCGCCGCCGTGCTGGAGGCCTCCGCTGCCGAGCGCGACGACGTGGAGGCACCGGTCGCCGACTGAGGTAGTCCTCCGCGCCCCGGCTCGTCCCGGGCTCGCCGGACCCACCGTGGACCATGATGGCGGTCCTGCCACGAGACGACGCGGTCCGGCAGGACCGCCACGAGCGAGGAGCGCACCCATGGCGACGCAGGCACGCGAGGCGATCACCGAGGGACGGACGGCGCTCGGCCTCGAGCTGGGCTCCACGCGCATCAAGGCGGTCCTCGTCGGCCCCGACCACGAGGTGCTGGCCACCGGCGGCTCCTCCTGGGAGAACCAGCTCGTCGACAAGCGGTGGACCTACTCCGTCGACGACGTCTGGTCGGGCGTGCAGGGATGCGTCGCCGAGGTCGCTGCCGACGTCCGGGAGCGCCACGGCGTGCCGCTGGAGCGGCTCGGCAGCCTGGGCGTCTCGGCGATGATGCACGGCTACCTGGCGCTGGATGCCGACGGCGAGCTGCTGGTGCCCTTCCGGACCTGGCGCAACACGAGCACCGGCGCGGCTGTGGAGCGCCTCAGCGCGGCTCTGGACTTCAACGTCCCGCACCGCTGGTCGATCGCGCACCTGTTCCAGGCCGTCCTCGACGGCGAGGAGCACCTGTCCCGCCTCGACGCCGTCACCACGCTCGCGGGCTATGTGCACCGGCGGCTGACCGGCGAGCACGTGCTGGGGGTCGGCGACGCCAGCGGCGTCTTCCCCATCGAGTCCGGCGGCCCGGACGGCCCGCGCTACGACGCCGCGCGGCTCGAGACCACGCAGCGCCTCGTCGACGAGGCCCTGCCCGACGGCGTCGCGCTGCGCCTGGCCGACCTGCTGCCGCGCGTCGCGGTGGCCGGCGAGCGCGCGGGCGAGCTCACCGCCGACGGCGCCCGGCTGCTGGACCCGACCGGGACGCTCCAGCCCGGCGCGCTGGTCTGCCCGCCCGAGGGCGACGCGGGCACCGGCATGGTGGCCACGGGCTCGGTGGCCCCCCGCACCGGCAACGTCAGCGCGGGCACGAGCATCTTCGCGATGGCGGTGCTGGAGGGTCCGCTGGCGCAGGTGCACCCCGAGCTGGACCTGG
>Ga0210040_10002248_pt1 | contig 27504 bp, 31 predicted proteins | sample CryGeyCG12114_NA_FD_185462 | JGI IMG/M metagenome (GOLD analysis project Ga0210040, IMG submission 185462) | Groundwater microbial communities from aquifer - Crystal Geyser CG19_WC_8/21/14_NA (SPAdes) (version 2) | ecosystem: Environmental > Aquatic > Deep subsurface > Groundwater | place: USA... | reverse complement strand
TCGCTGTTGCTGTGCTCATGTCTCTACTCTAGGCCATCGTCGAGCGTCTGTCAACTTGCGGCACGGATCACCGCGCCGGCCAGCAGCGGGGGAACCATGTTCCCGACCTGCTCGAACTGCTTGGTCTTGGTGCCCTGGAAGACGTGCGAGGCCGGGACGGACTGGAGACGCGCGGCCTCCTCGACCGTGATCCGGACGCCGTCGTTGCGGCTCTTGGTGCTGCCGTTGAACCGGTTGGCGTTGGCACCCGGCATCGTGACCAGGCCACGACCGGCGATGACCGGCGAGGGCCGGTCCATCGGCCAGCCGAGGTCGAACTTCGTGCCCGACTGGTTGTTGAGGCGCTGCTGGCCGTCCGGCAGGACGCCGTTCTCCATCTCTTGCTCGATCTCCCAGCGGGTCCACGACCGGGCCTTCTCGGTCACGGTGAACGACGGCTGGTCAGCCGACCGGAGGTCGCGGCGGCGGTACGTCTTGCCACCGAGCTCCACCGGTCCACCCGATCCGCCGTCGTACTTGCGGGGGAAGCCGATGAGGTCGGTCCCGGTCCAGCCGAGGCCGTCGGCCATGCTGCGCCAGGGCGCCACACCGGCGTCCAGACGCTTCGGGGTGCGGACGTGGTACTGGGAGTGGGTCGGAGTCGGCAGGGACACGAGGCGGATCCTGTTGGCCACCAAGATCGCCCGCTGGCGGGTCTGGGGCACTCCGTACTGCTCGGCGTTCAGCAGGCCCACAGCGACGCTGTAGCCGTTCTCCCGGAGGACGTTGCCGATCGCCTCCCAGATGGGCAGGACGGCCGGGACCTGCTCCAGGGCGATCCACTGGTAGGCCTGGCCGAGGTCGATCGCCTGGAGCATCCACCGGAGCGGCTCGAGCACCAACTCCGTCTTCTCGTCCTCGAACAGGTGCTGGCCGCTGGCCCCGTAGCGGGCCATGGAGTAGACCGCCGCGACCAGGCCCTCGATCGAGCCGCGGCCCGACCCCTTGCCGGCCCGGGAGAACGTCTGGCAGGGCGGCGAGCCGATGAAGCCCGGCGTCCTGGGGAAGTCCTGCGGACCGTACTTGCGGACGTCGCCCTCCACCGTTGGAAGCCGCGCCATGCGCCGGGTGGCGCACGCCGAGGAGTCGACCTCCAGGCCGAGGCCGTTGAGTCCCATGGCATGACCGGCGATGTCCCAGCCGCCGGGTCCAGCGAACGTGTCTGTGTAGTCGTAGCGGGTCATGGCTGCTTCCTTCGGTGGTAGACGAGCGGGGAGGGTCTTGCCAGTAAAGCTGGGTCGGGCGGTGCTGTCAGCTTGTCGTCGAGTAGTCCCGGACGCCGCCATTGGAAAGGCAGACGCGGAAGTGCAGGTCGGTCATCCGATCGAGGCGGCTCCAGCACCAGCCGAGGCTGACGTCGTAGAGCCCGTCCTCGGTCGGCTCGATGAGATCGGCGTAGTGGGACTCGTCCTCCTCGACCACGACCAGGGTGTCGTTGTGCCACATCAGGAGCCGGGCGTCGATCCCGGGGTGTTCGCGGGCTATGCGCTGCTGGCGCTCGACGATGCGCTCGGCGACCGCCCGGGTCACCAGCGGAGTCGCCCAGCCGTTCCAAGACGGACCGAACCGGACAGCCTCGTAGGCCTCCCAGGGGCCGACCCCGTTCTCCGGCTCACACCAGTCCCCGGAGAAGTACATCGGCCTCACGTTGTTCTCGATCCACTCGTTGGCGAAGGTGCGGACGGCCGCGTCCAAGCCGTCGATCGACTCGGCTCCGACGTCTCCGGTCGTGGCGTAGGGGAACTCCTCGCACATCTGCCGACCGGCGAAGTTGGCCACGGTCTCGACAATCTTGTCGACGATCTGGTCGTGTTGCTTGGTCATGCGGACTCCTAGTCCTGAGGGCCGAAGCGCTCCTCGTCGAGGTCGAAGGCGTGCTCGTCGACCGTGGGGTGGTTCTTGCAGGGGCGGGGTTCGTAGGGGCGCCAGCCGAGGAGCGTAGAGCCCTCGTACCAGGCGGTCTCACGGTTGTAGAGAGGGGCCCAGGAGTAGTCGATCGCGTCCTGAGCGGCTCGCTTGGTGCCGTAGCTGGAGATCCGGGCGTAGGACGACACTCCGGTCGAGATGACCCAGGTCCGAGGTGCGATCTTCTCGACCGACCAGGTCTCGGGCGGATTCTCGGCGTGCCCTACGGGGCAGCAGAACAAACTCATGGTGCTCACTCTCAAGGGGAGGGGTGGCGGGGCCCGTAGGCCCCGCCAGGGGTGCTACTTGTGGAGGGGGTAGGCGTCTTTGGAGAGCCACGTCTTGTCGCCGGCGTTGCGCTGGGTACCGACGATGTCATTGTGGTTGGTGGCTTGCGCCGCCTGCTCCGCAGCCTCGACCGACCAGACGTCTTCGACGGGGACACCGATGAACATCGCGGAGCCGAACTCCCGGCTGGGTACGAGAGGCATGTCGTGCTGCCAGCCCTCGTAGGTGGACTCCTGGAGGTGACCCCAGAACCCGCCCCGCTCGTAGGTCAGGAAGCCTCCGCTGCGGCTGTGGGTCGCGGTGACCCAGACGCGGAAACTCGCTTCGACTAGACGCTGCCCGTACTCTTCGAGCCGCTCGGTGTTCTCGTTCTTCATGTCCTGCTCCGTTCGGTAGGTGATGTCTTTACTCTAGGCCATTCGAGAGCATCTGTCAAGCGGGACGCTGTGACGATTCCTTGATCGCATGAGCGACGGCCAGGGCCTTCTCGAAAAAGGCGACCAAGTCGTCGACGTCGGTGCTGTAGACGACGGCGAAGGCGTCGGCACCGATGACCACGCCGAACTCGTCGTGCTCCAGGTGGGCGTCGCCGTAGGTCTCACCCTGCTCTGCCGCCTCGACGTATGCGCCGGTGTTGCCGACGTAAAACCACTCTGCGTTCGTGCTCATAGCTCTCCTCTGGGTTGCGGCTGACGTGCCATGGCGGCGCCCGCTCCTGTCGGGCGCCACGTTAGGTGTCAGATGCGGGTCAGGCTGGCCGTGGGGACGGACTCGAAGGCAGCACCTCCACCCTTGCTGGTGGCGTTGTCCAGGACGACCCAGACCGAGCCGATGGTCGAGAGTGCCCAGACCTGACCGGTCTGGCCGAAGTAGTCGACCCCGTTGCCGTCGGGCCGATGAGCCTTGACCGAGAACGAGACGTTAGCGCCGAGCCACTCCTGCTCCTCGGGCGTCAGCTTGGTCGGGCTCTGGTTGCCGCGCTTGGCCGCCTTGGTCATGGCCGACCAGTGCTGCGGCACCGAGATCGTCTTGCTGTGGCTGATCGTGTCAGCGGTCCACACTCGACGGCCCGGGCGGGTCTCGACCTTGGAGGAGCGCCACTCGCCGGCGGCCTTGCCGAACAGGTCGGCGTCGTCGAAGGTGCGCTCGCCGATGTGACCGGCGAAGGTGCCAGCGGGGAGGAGGGTGTCGTTGCTCATGTCGTGCTCCGATCGGTAGGTGGTGAGTACTACTCTAGGCCATCACTGGAGAGGTGTCAAGTCCGACCGGCCCCGAAGGGCGCACCAGGTCGCGGCCTGCATCGTCGACGGACGGACGCCGCGCTTGGCAGCGGCGAGCCGGTAGCAGTGAGCCACGGCGTCATAGACGCCGGCCCGGCTCTCGACCTTGACGTCGTGCTCGCCGAGAGCGATGCGCCATGCCCAGACGTCGACGGTGACGGCGTCGAGATCGCCGATGAGGTTGAGGTAGAAGTTGCGGGTCTTGGGGCCACCGAAGGTGGTCAGCGGGTCGACGGCCCGGAGAGCCTGCTGGCAGGCCTCGATCCGGTCACCGAGGATCCCCGACGGACGTTGGCCGGACAGGATGACCGGAGCAGCGGCGATCGCCTTGTCCCACTGGACCCGGGGCGAGAGGTGGGACAGGACCGCCGCGGCGTGCTCCTCGGAGACGTACCAGTCCCGAGACAGCCGGATCACCAGCTGCGTATGGAGCGGGTACCACTGCGCGCCGTCTTCCCGGTTGGTGGCAGACGCGGAGTCCCAGACCTCGAGGATCCGAGCGACCGTCTTGCGGGTCGTCGTGTCGGCTCGCTTGCGGAGGATCTGGTTAGGGGAAAGGTGCTTGCTCACTTGGAGCCTTTCGCGGTGATGGTGAAGCAGACCTGCGAGTTGCAGCGCATCGGGTCGGGCTCGTCGACGATGGCGAGGCCGTAGTTGCCACCGGTCAGGGTGGCGTGCTGGATGCGGTGCTGGGCCATATAGGCCCGCATGGCTCGCTTCGCAGCGGGGTCGACAGCCTTGGAGAAGGACTGGCGAGCATCGTGAAAGACGGTCACCAGGACGACGTCGTTGTCCTGGCCGTCGGTGCCGGTCGTGACCTTGGTCTCGATCTTGCGGAACTTCATGGCGCTCACTTTCTAAGTGGGTCGGTCGGCCCGGCGGGGTGGTCACACCGGGACCGGCCGAGATCAGGGGCGGGGGTCGGAGACGTACCCGGTACCGTCACATCGATCACAGGTGCAATCGGTGTCGTCGTGCGGATGACAGTCCGGGCAGTCGAAGTTGCCGAACTCGTCCGGCTCGCCGTAGGACTCCAACTCGTAGCGCTCTGCCAACTCCAGGTAACGCTCTCGGGTGGCGAAGCCGTCGACCGACAGGTACTTGGCGGCGTTCCGGAGTTGAGCGGCGACCGCTCGGTACTCCTCCGGAGTCGCTTCGGTGATGGTGATCTGGGTGGTCGACTCGTTGTAGAAGTTCATCGAGCCGTGACCCGGGTCCTTGTCCAGGTGGACGGAGCAGGTCCGACCATAGGTCGGATCGCCAGGGAGACCGTTGAGGTGGATGGTGGCCGACTGGTGGCCGTACATGGCCTTCATGGGCGGTACAGACCGAGCGAGTAGCCGTTGATCGGCTCGGCGAAGACGGCGGTGCCGATGAACATCTCCCACATCCGCTGGGGCCACTCGTAGTCGCCCTCCCAAACAATCGCCCAGTGAGTCGTCGAGGACCAACCCTCGAAGTCCTCGCAGAGGACCGGGCCGGCCGACCAGAGGTCGGAGTCCTGACCTTGACGGACGGACCGATCGGCAGGGGTGACGCCGAGTTTCTTGCAGACCTTACGGTAGGCCGCCATGGCCTGCGCCTTAGTGATGTTGTCAGTGGTGGTAGCCATTGAGCTCTCCTGTCGCTATGGGGCGGGGTCCACGGAAACGCTCGGAGGGAAGGTCCGAGCGCAGCCGAAGTCCCTGTCACGGACTTACTTTGGGGGCGTGAGTGGCCCGGGACAGACGTCTCACGACGGCTCCGTATTCCCACTTCTCCCCCGCGCTATGGTTCCTGCCCTGTTCACCCCCGTTCGGGGCGTCTACCGGCAGACCTCGGCCAATGAGGTCTCCGTTCTCCAGAGCGTGTCGTGCCACAGGCCATAGGCCTCTCTGTGCTCCGCTCCCCGCATCTCGGGTCCGGGCAGAGCAATCCTGTGGCGACATATCGTTCGCGCTTCACTATTGAGTTCTCAAAGTTCTGGCAGGTACGAGGTGGCCCCGTTAGGGGCAACCGAGTCTGCGATCTTGCCGTTCTGGGCGAGACAGGGTAGCCACGCGGCCCGTGGACTCCCCTCGGAATACCTGACCGAGTTCGCTTGCCCGACGCCGTGATTCGCGCTTGCCCTGCCTTGCTGAGTACTACTCTAGGCCATCCGAGCCAGCCTGTCAAGCGGGGTGATCTAGGCATACCGCTCCCCTAGGGAGACTTACCGGCCCCGTGTCCCCGAAGGGGGAGCCGTGCGTTCGATCTGTGCTTAACTCTAGGCCATGCGGCCCGGTGCTGTCAAGTCCTGCCCTGGTGGCCGGTCCTGCTGGCCGCCTCCCCGGTGCTGCTGAGGTGATGGGTAGAACATTACTCTAGGCCGCCCGGGCTGTCTAGCGGGGATTCGGGATTGAGGGCCGGAAAACCAGCTCCTGCCCTAGTCAGAGCCACAAAAAATTCTTTTGGCCTCGCGTGCGCGTCCAGGATTGAACGCGCCCGCGTCGTCGCGCCCGCGTGTCCCGCGGTTTGAGCAGAGCGGCGCGGCGTGCGAGGCGCCCGCGTTCCTTGTGCAGCGCGTGCCGTGCGCGACGTCGTGCGCCTGGGCGCGTTGCGCGCTTCCGATCCGCGGGCGGGCGTGACGTCCCGGGCGGGCGAGCGCGAATCGCGGGCGCGATCGCGGTAATCGCGCCGCGGCGGGCGGGCCTAATCAGCTCCGCTGATCGCCGCCGTACGCGCCCGGGGGAGCATTGCGGGCGTCCTTGGACTCCTCGGTCTCCTCGGGTGCCTCGAGGTCGGGGTCTTCCTTCTGCACACCCCGTCGGTCCTCGGGCGGCCGGGCCGGCGCTATCGGTGGCAGGCCCTGGACCTTGACCACGGTGACGGCCAGGCGCCAGAAGGCGACGAACATGGCGAAGTAGATGAACAGCCGGATCCAGTCCCGGGCCGGCCACTCGGTTCCCCAGATGGCTTGGCCGGCGGCGAGGGTCAGGACCAGGAGCTCGGTGGCCGCCAGCTGCATAATCACCCGGCCGCCGAGGTTGGACCGCCAGGGCGAGCGCACGGCGTACAGCACCACGAAGACGAACAGACCGGGCAACCCGGCCAGCAGGAGGATCGAACCGACGGTCTCGGCGTCTCCGTCGAGAAGTACCACCAGGGCGCCAGCCGCAGCCGTGGCCAGCAGCAGCAGGATCCGGGGGTGCTTGATCATCGGTTCTCCTCACGCGCAACTCTGCGCATCGACTCCTCGAACATCTCGCCCAACCCGTTCCGTTCTCGGATCTCGGCCTGACGAGCGACGATTCCGCTCACCACCGGGCCTCGGGCGAGCGTGCGCTGCAGCGCGGTGGCCGAGATCTCCTTGGCCCGGTCTGCCTCGGCCTGCGCCTCGATCTCGGACAGGAGCGGAGCCCGCTCGATCTTCCTCTTCCGGGTGAAGGGCCAGACCATCGGGCTACCTGGATTCTGTAGGGCGTGGGAGTGATTCGAGGATGTGGACAGCGGTCCTGCTGTGCTCGAGAAGCTCCACAACCTGGGCATCCTGAATGAGTCCTCGGGCACGTTCACTCTCCCACGCTTCTTTGTATCCCTCGGCAACCCGCTCTTTGGCGGCGAGGCGTTCCTTGGCGTCGGATCGGATGTCATCGACCACGCTACGCGCCACAATCTTCCCCGTGAAGACGAGGTAGACGAAAAAGGTAACCAGTCCCGCAAAACCGATGTCGCCGCCGTTACCGACAACCCAGTCAACGAACTCCACAATGCGTCCTCACCGGCCTCGCGGGAACAGTCTAGAGGGCGCTGCTCAGCTCAGCCGAATGAAGGACATCCGCTGGGCTGCGTGGTCGGTGAGGTCGTCGGTCCAAGTGTCAACCATCCGCATGTAGTAGGGCAGCAGGTTGTCCCCGGTCAGCAGGTCGTCGATCCACTCCTTCCCGCGCGCCGGCGCGACGTAGCCGGTGTAGGTGTTGAGGTCGCCGTTGGAGCACCGGCCGGGGCCGTACTCACTGACGCAGGCCAGCTTGTTGCGGAGGTCGAACATCCGGCTCGGGTGGTTCCGGGCCTGGACGCGCGGCCCCTCGAGGGTGCGGCTGTCGTTCATGTCCAGGCCGAAGACGGCGTTGGCCGGGTCGCGCGACCCGATCGCGTCGAGGCAGGCCTCCATCTGCTGGGCCTGCCAGCCCCGGTTGAACTCGTCGGTGCCGGGCTGGAAGTGGGTGGCATGGACCCAGAACGTCTGCTGGGCGGCCTTGTTGAGCAGCTGCAGCCCGACGAGACGCCGGGTCGAGTAGCCCGGGCCGACCGGCGTCGGAAGGTCCAGCTGGTAGTAGGTGTTGTCGACCAAGTCGTGCTGGTTGCCGTCGAACATGATGTTGCTGTTGCCGTGGCGCCGGAAGAACCAGTTGGTCCCGAGGCCACTCGCGGAGCAGAACCAGTTGTAGAGGTTGTTCTCCTGGCTGGTGACCACGGAGGCGCCCTGGGCCCGGATCATGTCCCGGATCGCCACCTGTCGGGTGCCGTCGCCCCAGCCGTCCACGGCGGCCATGTTGATGTTGAGGATCGCTACTCGTGCGTTCATCAGTCGCTTAACCTTTGCTTTCGCCATTGGCGTCGTCCTTCTCGGGTGGGGCCGCAGCGGCGGCCTTCTTCTGCTCCAGCTCGGCGGCCTGGTACAGGGTCAGCTGCCACTCGAGGTCGGAGATCCGCTTGCGCTGGAGGTCGATCACGGTCTGGGGGTCTACTTCGTTCACGGCTTGCCCTTCTTGAGTGCCTCGACCTGGCCGGCGAGATCCCCTAGAGCCTCCCACAGAAGGCCAACCAGCGAGCCCTGGTCGTAGCCCTTCTTCTCCCCGACCGGGGCGTGCATGTCCTCGGGCAGGTCTTCCAGCATCGGGCCGTAGTGGAACATGTCGTCGTAGGGGTTTGTCTCGTCGGTGAACTTCCACTTCTGGGCTTTGACCGTCTTGATGAGGGAGAGAGCGTGGCCGTCGGGGATCTTCTGAATCGAGTGCTTGGTAGAGCGCTGAGAGAGCTGGTTGAAGACCGTGCCGCCCATCGATCGGTTTCCGACGATTGCCGAGTCGCGGCTGTTGACCTGGCCGTTGATGAACTGCAGCGCCACGCCAGCGTCCACGCAGAAGACGCCACCTTGCGCAGCTCCGATGCGACGGATCTGGATGGAGTCCGAGCCGAGGTGGACCGGGGTCGTGTGGTGGATCAGAGTCCGGCTCGGGTCCAGGCCGACCGGGGGCAGGACGTGGAGGATGGCCACGCCGCCCGCGCCGTCGGTGGTCCCGATCGATATCTTGTCCATCCACATGTGCGGGTTGCCTCGGGCGCCGACGATGAGCGGGGCCCAGAGGTCGTTGTAGTCGCCGTAGGAGTGGTTCTGGATCTCGACCCCGGCCCGAATCTGCACCATGTGGTCGTCGTCCTCGGGGAAGATGCCGACGTCGCTGGAGGTGAACCCTCCCTTCTTACCGCCCATGGCGATGTTGCCGCCCTCGCGGTTGAGCAGGATGCCGCTGTAGTCGCCGGCGTTCCGGGACATGATCTCGTTCGCATCGAACGCCAGGTTCGGGCCGTCGTCGTCGCCGATCTGGAAGCCGTGGCCGGTCGAGGTGTGGGAAAGGTCGCCGGTCGCGTAGACCCGGAGCTGGCCGGTGGAGCCGGCCGCCCAGACCTTGAGGGTGGTCCCGGAGTAGACCCGGAAGCCGGTCGTGTCCAACTGCACCCTCGAGCCGCTCGGGGCGGTCCGGATGGTCGGGCCGGTGATGACCATGCCGTCGATCGAGCCGGCGCTGACAGCGTTAGCGGTCACGGCGTTCACTGCGATCTTGTCGGCAGTGATCGCGCCGTCCTGGATGATGACCGCCGGGGTCTGCTTGTTGACCACCGGCTGGCTCACCTGGTTGGTCCCGGCGGTGGCGAACACGACGCCGACGTTCATGAAGTACATCCCGGCCGGGATGGTGTAGATCGCGTAGACGGTCTCGGCGACGTTGGGCAGGATCACCTCCGAGGAGCTCAGGGACAGCGAGGCGTTCTGGGCGCCGCCCTGGTCGTAGCCCTGCATCGAGAACGTCACGGTGTTGGTGCTGGTCGACAGGGCGATGACCGACAGGTACCAGCGCTCGCCGGGGACGACCTGGATCAGGTCGGAGTAGGCGTCGGACGGGCCGCCGGCGGCCAGCGAGAACCGGGCGTTGGCCGCCGTGCTCTGGAACGTCCGGTTGGCGGAGTTGTAGGTCCAGCCGTTGGCGGTCCGGTTGGCCCGGATCGTCGGGTCGCCGAACACCGGGTCGGCCACCTGGTTCTGGCCGAGGCCGACGGCCAGGGCTCCGGTCCGGATCGTGCCGGCTTTGATCCGGATGCCGTCCATCTCGCCGAAGCTGATCTTCCCGGCGTCGAGGTTGGCGATGATCGCGGAGTCGACGGTCTTGGGGACCCAGCCGCCGTTGTACTCCCACTGGCCGATGATGAGGTTGCCGGAGCCGCGCTTCCACCAGGTCGAGCCGGTCGGGTAGGTGCCGGACGGGTCGAGCGGAGAGTAGATGATCTTGGCGATCCCGTTGGTCGCCGTGGTGATCTGGGTGCCGACGTCCTGCTCGACCTCGGTCTGCAGGAAGTCCAGCTGCGCCTGGATCCCGGCGTCGGTGGCGGCCGAGACGATGGTGACCGACACCGCGGCGGTCTTGGCGCTCTCGTTGCCGGGGTTGGACTTGTCGATCGCCGACAGCCGGAACTGGTAGGCGGTGCCCGGGGTGAGACCGCCGACCGTGGTGTAGCCCCCGCCGGGCTCGATCCGGTCGATGTAGGCGCTGACGCCCTCCTGCCACACCTTGACGTAGTCCAGGTCGGCGGGCATCGTGGCGCCGCCGGCGGCCTTGCCGTCCCACCTGATCGTCGCGGTGCCGAGCACCGAGGTCACGATGGGCGCCGTCGGCACGCCCGGCGGAGTCGTGTCGGTCTGCATGGTCGCGGTGACCTTGGGGCTGGACCAGGCGCCGCGCACGTTGGTCGCAGAGACGGCGCGGACCTGGACAGACCACTGGGCCCCGGGGTTGAGCCCGGCCCGGGACAGGACGCTCTGTGCGGAGACGCCCCAGGACTCCGGGGTGGTCGAGGAGCCGAGGAACGCCTGGACCTCGTAGAAGTCGATGTCGAGCGCGACCGAGGAGACGTCGGTCGTGACGTCGGCCCAGTCGACCGTGGCCACGGCGCGCGGGAAGCCGGCCTCGTTGATCGCCACGGTGGAGCCCAGGGTGACCCCGACCGGGGTGGCCGGGACCCGCTTGCCGGGCTCTGCGGGTGCCGGGCGGGTGCCGGAGCCGCCGGCCACAGCGCCGCCGGTGATCCCGTTGACCCGCTTGATGCGGCTGATCTCGGCCTCGACGAACCGGTCGTTGGCGATCAGGCTGACCGAGATCTTCCCGGCGGCATTGCGCTCGACGTTGATCTGGGGGATGCGGAACAGCTCGTAGTCCCCGGCCTCGTTGGGCGCGGTGATCCGGTTGCCGGGGACGAAGTCGCGGAACGGCTCGATGGTGGACTTCTTGACGACCATCTCGAGGGTGTACTGCACCTTCTCGGCCGAGCCGTCGTGAAGCAGCTGGTCGGCGAGGATGTTCATCGTCCCGGTGTCGGAGACGCCGCCGTTGCTGATCGAGGTCTGCCACTTCCCCCAGTAGACCGGCGGCGAGTAGGAGGAGTTGATCTCCAGCTTGGCCCCGGCGTCGCCGTAGACGATGGCGTTGTGGACGAGCCCGTCGATCGAGGCCTCGACCGGGATCCCGTTGACGTCGACCCCGGCCGACAGGCTGACCGGACGGGCGACGTCGAGGTAGGAGGTGTTGAAGATCCGCAGCGTCCGGCCCTGGAAGTACCAGTCGCACATCCCCTGGTTGGCCAGGTTGTCGAGGATCGTGTAGAGGTCGAGCCCGGGCTCGTAGGCGATCGTGATGACCTTGTTCCAGGCCGCGCCGGAGGAGTCGGTGGTCGTGGTGAAGTCGATGGTCAGGCCGACGCAGGACCCGCCCCAGGCCTTGTTCTCGTCGAACAGGGTCTTGATGATCGTCCCGGCGTTGGCGCTGTTGAACGGGCGCTTGCCGTCGGCGTTGAGGTTGGCGGTCCCGCGCTGCTCGGCCTTCTTGAGGAGATGGCCCATCCCCGGCATCGTGTAGGAGCGGACCTTGTCCTTGCCCCGGACGACCCGGGCCCGCTGGATCCGCAGGAAGCGTCCGTTGGGCGGCTCGGTCCAGGTCACGCCGTCGGTGCTCCACTGGACGCCGAGCTCGACCATGCCCTGCAGCCGTGAGGCGTTGGGCATGTCGTCGCGGTGGCTGATCTTGCACGAGGAGATCTCGTTGTAGGTCGAGGAGAAGCCCCAAGAGCTCGGGTGGGTGATCTGACCCAGCTCGGCGCCGAAGGGCGAGTAGGCGATGAAGCGGTACTTCTGGATCATGCGAGGTAAGACCTCCGGACTCGGAACCCGACAGCGGTGCTCCCCGAGGTGTAGCCCGAGGAGACACAGGTGACGGTGTAGTTGTAGGGGCCGGCCGGCCAGTTGGCGCCGAGAGCGCCGAGCATGTAGAACGCCCCGTCGCCGGCCGAGGTGGCGCGGCTGCCGACGTCGGTACCGCCGGTCATGGCCCAGGTGTCGGTCGTCTGCAGACGGGCGGCCAGGGTGCCCATGTCGATCACCACGTACTCGCTCGCTCCGAGGGCGGTGACGGCGCTGTAGCGGATCGCCCGGAAGGGGTTGGCCCGGTCCTGAATGATGACGTAGCCGCCGGCGGCGATCGGGCCTTTGATGCGGACCAGGCCGTCGGTGACGGGGGAGCTGCTGTCGGCCATCGTCGAGTCGAGCACGATGGCCTGGCTGGCCGAGGTCAGGGCGGTCATGGCCGAGGTGAAGTAGTCCCGGCTCATCCAGAACGCCCAGAGGTTCTCCATGATCAGTGTGAGCTCCATGGCGTCGGGGCCGATGCGCTTCTTGGCCGGGCTGCCGATCATCCGCATCTTGGCCTGGGTCACCAGGTCGGCGCTGACGTTGAAGGTCTGGCCGACCCGGGCCGACCCGGCGTTGAGCCCGCTGAACTGGGGTGCGCCGAGCACGGTGAGCTCGGGGCGCTGAACCAGGCCGAGGATGCCCCGAAGGTTGACCTCGAAGTCGGCCTTGCTGCTGCCGATGACGTTGAGCACCCAGGTCTCGGTTCCGACACCGAAGTAGGCCTCGTCGACGACGTTCTGGGGGTTGCCGTGGTAGCCGTAGGGCGGGTCGGAGTCGAACTCCCGGGACACGTCCGCGACCAGCTTGCTCTGGGTGTAGTCGATGAACCACTCCCCCAGCGGATCCCGCAGCGGGATCCCGTCGACGATCATCTCGCGCATCTCAGCCTCTCGGAGGGGATTGGGTGGGGGATCGGTAGGTTCCGGGGGTTACCAAAAGCCCTCTCGCAGGCGCGCCCGCGCGCACGCGCGCGCACACGCGCACGTAAGAAGTCACAGTAGAAACCTACACAACCTACGTAACCTACCGTCACGAGAGATTTCACTGTAAAACCGCCGCCAGCTGCAAAGATTTGTCGAGGTCTTTGGAGTCGCGGACCCGCTCGGGGTTGTTGATGGTCACGTACTGGACCACACCCCCGACCCGATCCCCCGAATCGTCGTCGTCGCGGCGTTTCGGAGCCGGTGCAACCATCCCCGCGACCCGAGGTTCGAGCACGACATCGGTCATTCCGGCCATGGTCCGCTTGAGGTTCGTCATCCGGCTGTCGACGCCCTCCATGTAGCCCTCGACGGTCCACGCGCCGTACTCGTCGAAGACCTTGGAGGGTGACCCGATCTTGAGGGCGGTCGCCGCGGCCTTCTTGACGATGGAGGTCAGCTCGTTGACCTTGGCCCGCGCGGCCCCGATCTTGGACGAGATCCCGCCGATCAGACCCTGCACGATCGCAGCACCCGCGGACCGGAGCCAGCCCGCGGCGCCGGCGAAGGCCGAGGTGACGATTCCGCGGATCGACCGCAGCAACGCGCCGACCTGGGAGATCGCCGAGCGGACCGTCGAGACGATGGCGTTGAAGGCCGAGCTGGTCAGCGACTTGGCAGCGTTCCAGGCGCTGGAGATCTGGGACCGGACCGCTGCCGTCACCGAGGACACGATCGACCGGACCCGGTTCATCGCGCTGGAGACCACCGAAGCCACAGCGTTGTAGGCCGAGGAGGTGACCGACCGCACCGCGTTCCATGCCGAGGACACGACCGAGCGCACGCTGTTGGCGACCGAGGTGGCGATCGAGCGGACCCGGTTCATGGCCGAGGACACCACGGAGGCGACCGCGTTGTAGGCGCTGGAGGTCACCGACCGGATCGCAGACCAGGCCGACGACACCACGGACCGCACAGCGTTGACCACGGTCGACGTGATCGACCGCACGGTGTTCCAGGCGGCCGACACGACCGCGGCCACCGCGGCCATCCCGGCCGAGATCACCGAGCGCACCACACCGATCCCGATAATCACCACGGCCCGGATCGCCGCCCAGGCTGCCGACGCGGCGGCCGACAGGCTGCCCCAGACCACGGCCCAGATCACCCGGATGGCGGCGAGCCCGATGTTGATGGCGGCCTGGATCAGGGCCATGGCCAGCTGGATGATGTCGACGATCAGACCGAAGGCGTTCTGCACCAGCAGCCCGAAGCTCGAGGTCCAGAAGGCGGTCCAGATGCCGGAGATGAAGGTGAGCCCGGCCGAGATCGCGGTCTGGATCGCGGTCAGAGCGGTGGTCACGGTCGTCGAGATCGCGGTCCAGATCCCGACCAAGAAGGTCCAGATCGCCGTGAAGACCGTGGTGAAGAAGGTCCCGATCCCGGTCAGAGCGGTCACTATCCCGGTGTAGATGGCCGTCGCCGTGGTCACGATGAAGGTCCAGACCGCGGTGAAGATTCCTACCACGAAGGTCTGGATCGCGGTAAAAACCGACACGAACCAGGCACCGATCGAGGTCAGGGCGGCCCCGATGGATGCCGCCCCGGTGCCGGCTGCCTGGCTGGCCCCGGTGAAGGCCGAGATGATCCCGGCCGCGAAGGTGATGAAGGCGGCGACCACCGAGATCAGTCGGGTCGCCACCGCAGTCACCGCCGGGATGATGGCCGACAGCAGGAAGGCGCCGAACCGGATCACGGCCGGGAGCACGGTGCCGACGATCAGGGTGGCCAGTTTGATGAGCCCGAACAGCAGGGCGCCGACCACGGCTGCCGCGGCCAGCAGGATCGCCCCGACGATCTTGAGCAGCATTGCCCCGAACTGCTGCAGGTAGGGCACCAGGGGAGCAAGGGCCACGCCGAGCTGCTGGAAGGCCGGGGCCAGCCCGGCCATGGCGGCCTTGATCTGGCCCCAGGCGGTCAGCAGGGAGCCCTTGAGCACGGCGCCGGCCGCCCGTAGGGCAGGGAGCAGCTGGCCCGTCACGGCCTGCCCGAGCTGGACCAGAGCGTTCCAGACGATCCGCGCGCCGGCGCCGACGGTCTGCATCAGGGTGGCGAACCCGTTGCCCCCGGTGACCCCGCTCCGGAAGCCCGAGACCACCTGGGCGATGGCCACCTTGGCCGCGTTCAGCCCGGCGACCAGACCGGACTTGATCGCCGACCCGACCTGGTTGACCAGGGCCCGGAACGGAGCGAAGTGCTGGTAGAGCAGCTGGAGCGCGGTCACGACCAGCGCGATCGCCACGCCCCAGGGCCCGAAGACTAGACCGGCCAGTCCTCGTAGCAGCAGGAACGACGCAGGGATCCGGGTGATGATCCCGACCAGGATTTTGCCGATCGCCCCGAAGCGCGACAGCACGACCCCGGCCCGGGCTACTGCCGCCCCGACCGCGGCCATGATCCCGGCCCCGGACCGGAAGACGGCGAAGCCCCGGGTGAAGATCGAGAAGACGCTCCTCAGGGCCGCCAGCCCGGCGAACTTGGCGATCAGCAGGGTCAGCGGGACGATCAAGGTCAGCAGGGTCCCGACCAGGGCCGCAGCTGCCGAGGCGACAGCGACCACGATGGCGATGAACCGCTGCACCGACGGGGGAGCGTTGTTGAAGGCGTTGACCACCCGGGCGAGGAAGTCGACGATCTTGGTCAGGATCGGCAGGAAGATCGAGCCGATGGTGATGCCCGCGGTCTCCAGGGCGCCCTTGAGCTGCTCGAGCGATCCCCGGAAGTTGGACAGCCGCTGGGCGGCCACCTGGGCGGCCGTCACCTTGGACATGCTCGCGGCCATCTTGTCGAAGCCGGCCGCCCCCTGGTCGGCAAAGACCGCCGCGGCCCGGATGGCGTCGGACCCGAAGAGGAGCTCCAGAGAGGCGAGCTTCTGCTCGCGGGTCATGTCCTTGGTCGCGTCGGCCAGCTCGCCCTGGATCTCGCCGAAGGACTTCGCGTTTCCCTGGGCGTCGAAGAACTCGTTGCTCAGCACGCCCAGCTCGAGGCCGAGCTTCTGGGCCGCCTTGTTGTTCTTGGCCGTCCCGACCTCGGCGCCGCCCGAGTCCTCGACGTACTTGCCGAGGGCCTTGGTGACGTCGTCCCAGGCCAGGCTGGCTGGCTTGATGCCCAGCTTGGCCAGTTTCTGCATGGCCCCGGTCGAGCGGACCGACATCAGCCCGAGCTTGCGGAACTCGGTGGTCTGGGCCTCGGTGGTCGGGATCAGGTTGGTCAGGAAGGTCTTGATCGAGGTACCGGCGTCGGACCCCTTGATGCCCGCCTGGCCCATCTCGGCGATGGCCACGGCCAGGTCGTTGAAGGACAGTCCGGTCAGGGCCGCCACGGCCCCGCTCTGGGACAGCGACATGCCGAACTGGCCGACGTCGATCGCAGAGGCGTTCGCAGCCCCGGCGATGGTGTCGGCCACCGAGGCCATGTCCTTGCCCTTGAGGTTGAACACGTTGAGGGCGTTGGAGGCGATCGAGGCAGCCTCGGGCAGGGACACCCCTCCAGCAGCCGCCAGGAGCACCGTGGCGTCCGCAGCGCCGTTCAGGGCGTCCTCGACCGAGACGCCGGCCTTGACGATCTCCTCGATGGCTCCAGCGGCCTCTGTGGCGCTGTAGACGCTCTCAGCACCGATCCGCAGGGCAGCAGCCGACACGGCGTCCATCTGCTGCTCTGTGGCCCCGGAGACGGCCTGGATGCCGTCCAGGGCCTGCTCGAAGGAGGCAGCGCTGTTGACGGCCAGACCGAAGCCGGTGGCCGACACGGCCCCGAGGGCCTGGAGCTTGCGCCCGACGTTCTCGACGTCGGAGACCTTGTTGCTGACCGCCGAGAAGAACGAGTCGGCCGCCGCCTGGGCGACCGAGAATCCCCGCTCCGCCCCGGAGCCGTCGACTTCGATGCGGCCCGAGGCGGTGCCGAGGTTTGTTGCCATCCCTGTGCCTATCTGCTAGCCGGGTCCTTGAACTTGCCCTTGCGGCTGGCCTTGGCTTCTGGGATCCACTTAGAGAGTATTCGTTGTTGAGCTGCTGCGATTGCCTTGTCGGTCTTGCCCTTCGCCTTCTCCAGCTCGGCCTGCAGCGCGGAGCCGAACCGGGAGACCGCGGCGTCGAGCTTGAACGCTGCTACCGGGTCGGAAACGTCGAGCAGGTCACTGGGCCGGCAGTGCCACTCCTTCGCCAGCTGATAGATCCTCCAGAGCTGCGCCGAACTGCTGACGAAACGAAGCCAGGTCCGGGTCACCTCCGGACAGGTAGTTGAAGGTGAAGATCTTGTCGGCCAGGTCGATCTCGTCGACGTAGAGTTGGTCCTCGTCGCGGTCGGCCTCGTCTTCGGGCACCGGGAGAACCTTGGGCTCCATCCACACCCGGATGGTCACCCGGTCGAAGATCAGGAGCATCTCGCGGACCTTCTCCGGGTCCTCGGCGAACGCTTCCTTGTCGGCCTCGGTGATGCCCTTGCCGGAGTTGATCCGGTCCTGGGCGATCGCGCCGAGGTCGTCTCCGAGCAGGTTCTCCGAGATCAGGGTGGTCAGCTCGAGCCGCTGGATCCGGACGGTCTCGCCCGAGGGAAGCTCGACCGGCGCCGCCTGGCGCTTCTTCTTGAACGAGCCGGCCGACGAGATCGGCGCGGCCTCCGCGCGCTTGGCCGGGTTGCCGCTGCGAGCGGCGGTCTTGCGAGGTGCAGATGTTGGCATCCGTGTGCTCCTATCTGTGGGCGGGCGAGACTCAGGTGATGTTGACCGAGGTCTCGTTGTGGACGAACCGGTACAGCTCGCCAACGGTGGCCGTGGTCTTGGACGGCAGGGCCGACCCGGACGCAGCGGTCAGGAAGAAGCCGCCGTCGCTGAACTCGCCCGAGACTTCCTCGGTCGACTTGCAGCGGTGGAGGATCGTGTGGAAGTCTCCACCCGACTCCGACATGGCCTGGCCCTCGATCTTGAACTCGGGTCGAGCGTCCGTCGCCAGCTTCTTGTAGGTCTTGACCTGGGACGGCGCCACACCCGAGAGAAGGCACGTACCGCCGTTCAGGACGACCAGGGCTTCCAGCGAGATGCCGCCGGACTCCAGCTCCCAGGACACGGCTGGGCCCGATCCGCGCGTGGCGACCACCTGGTCGTCACCACGGAGCTCCTCGAACTCCTCGCCCTCTTCAAAGCTGAGGGTTCGGGCGTTCGGGAGGTCTACGGCGGTTCCGAGGACACCAGCAGCCGTCACCGGCGTGATCTTGATGTCACGGATTCCGTAGGGAAGGCTCTCGGAGAGAGGCACTTCCATCACCTACCTTTCTTCGTAGCGGGATCCTTGTATTTCAGGGTCTCCAGGAGGTTCCCGCTGTGGATGTCGAAGCGGTGAATGACTACCGCTCCTTTCACCCGATCGGCGCAACGGTCAGACTTGCACTTGACCTCGAGAACGCTGTCCTCGAGGATCCCGAACAGGATCTGGCTGTCGCACCGAAGCTGTGTGGACACGATCAGGTCGTGGCCGTGGTGGTCGAGGTCGTGGTCCGGCCGCGACCGGTCGTGGCGCTCGAGCCAGAGCCCGCTGCGCCGCCCTCGGACGACTTCTGCACCTCCAGGTCAGCCGCGGCCTTCCCGGTCGCTGTGGGCGCATCCTCGTCGTCGGAGACCTCCTTGACTCGGAACTCGTCCGACTCGTTGAAGAACTCGACCGCGGTCTCGTCGAGGTCGTCGAGGATGAGGGTGTGGCGGGAGGCCAGGGTCCACTGCAGGTCGCTGGCCAGGATGAAGCCGGCGTTCTTGGCCTGGGCCTTGGTGATCTCCCGGGTGTGCTCGGTCGGCCCGAGGTACTTGACTTGATGACTCACGATGATCTCCCTACGAGGTTGAACGCGCTCATGCGCGTGATTCCATGGAACTCCTCCGCGGGAAGGTCCGCGGAGTCGTTGGTCCAGTCCACTACGGCGATGTGCTCCCGGCCGTTCAGCGAGGTGAACGGGTAGGCCAACAGGGTCGTCTTGACCTGGTCGAGGATCCGGTCGATCCGGAGGTAAGAGCCGGACTGGTCGTAGCACCAGACCTCCAGCCCGGGTTTGACCAGCCCGGACGGGGTCGGGGCGCCGATCGAGAACTTGTGGATGATGAAGGGGAACTCGGGCTGCGCCTCGTCGATGGCCGAACCCTGCAGCACGGTGATCCCCGGCTCCACGCTCTCCAGGAGCGTCTGCACCAGGCCTCTCACAGTCGCGCCAGCAGGTTGTTGTACTGCGACATGACCCGCGGACCCATGACGTCGATGGTCGGGTTGATGATGGCGTACCGGCCGCCCCAGCGGACCTCGAGCCAGATCCCGTAGGACACCTGGTGGTAGAGCACGATCCCGACCGCGTTGCCCTCGTCGTACGGCTGAGCAGCCAGCCCGTTGCGGGCGTTGCCGGTCCGATCGGTCCAGGGCGCGTTGCTCTTCATGTAGTTGGCCACCTGGGGCGCCATCCGGTGAGCGATCGCCACCGAGGCGTCGTGGACCAGTTTGGGCCCGTTGGCCAGCTTGCGGCCCATGTTGCGCGAGTCGCTGTTCCAGACCAGTTTGCAGAACTGGCCGCCGACGTCGAGCGCGAAGTCGCCCCTAGCCATCGAGGCGCTCCTTCCGGATGACGTCGGCCTTGCTCTCGTAGCGAGGCATGTCGTGGACCGACGACACCTCCCACCGGTAGCCGTTCCAGATGAAGTGGTCACCCAGCACGAACCGGAAGTCGGACAGGGTCAGGATCACGTAGCGGGGGTTGTCCATCGTCCCGGCCGCGGTCTGGGTTGTGACCTCGGAGGAGTTGCGGGACTGGGGCAGCATCCGGCAGGGGCGCTCGGAGGCGACCAGCATGTCGGGCCCGTTGAGCTTCCCGCCGGCGCCGTCAGAGATTTTGGGGGTGACGCGCCAGATGTCGAGGAGCACGACGTCGGCGGCCACGAACTCGTCGGTAATCGCTTCGTGGATCGCCAGCTCGACGGTGTTCATCGGGTGATCGTCCCCAGCGTCACGGTGCCGCTGACGGGCACGACAGCGTTCTCGGCGTCGGCCAGCCCGCGGTAGCGGTCGGCGAGGCTCTTGGCCTGGTTGTGGATCCCGGACATCTTGCGGCTGGACCCGGACTCGGTCACGTCGACCAGCGTCGCGGTCGCTGCGGCCCGGGCGGCCCAGAGGTGGGCCAGCGCGCCGTTGACGCCCAGCTGGTCGATGAGGGCCCCAAGAACTGAGTCGTCGGCGTCCAGTGACGGACCCAGATCCCTCAGCTCTTGGAGCTCGCTCACCTTGGCCATCTGCTACTCGCCGGCCTCGTCGTCGGAGCCGCCGTCGGCCGCCTCGACGGCGCCCTCGGCTTCCCGGGAGACGGTCGCGGTGACGCCGGTAGCGACGTCGGCGGCCTGCAGGCGGGCGAGGATGGCCTTCTTAGAGCCGTCAGCGGAGAGACCCCGGCTGACAGCGAGCCGACGTGCGTCACCGAGGTTCAGCGCGTCGTAGTTGACCGAGGTGGAGACGTCCTCGTCGGACGTCACAACCTCGGGGGTCGGATCGGGGTCGAGCGCCTCGGCGACTCGATCCTCGATGTCGGACACGCCCTGCAGCTTGGCCTCGGCGATCAGGTAAGGCCGGTCGGTCAGGTACTGGGCGTCGTCGGGGGACAGGTTGTCCAGGTCGACGTTACGAGACATGCGTTCCTTCTTTCAGCAGGTTTGAGCCGGAGCGGGAGCCGTTCCCAGGTCGAGGCCAGTCGACAGATATTCGACCCCCGCCCCGGCGATCAATGGGGTCAGATGACCGGGATGTCGTACGTCCCGGACGCCTTGACCTGGGTGACCACGGCGCCGCCACGCTGGCGGATGCCGGTGCCGAAAGCCCGCTGGTAGAACGAGTCGATCAGCGGGTAGTCGGGCGTGGCGCCCTTGACCAGCCGAAGGCCTCGCAGCTGCGGGTTGCTGTGCTCGCGGATGCCGACCGGGTTGTTGAGGTTCGCCCGGCCGCCCGTCCCGATGGCGACCATGTAGGTCGGCGGGAACAGGTCGTCCTCGACCACCAGGAACGGCCCGTAGGAGCCGATGGCGGTGAGGCCGGCGTAGTTGCCCGGAGGCTGGGAGCCACCGAACAGGGTGACGTCGATCGGCATGTACTGGGCCGGGGTGCCGACGCTGGGGATGAAGTCGTAGGTCGACCCCGTCGCCACGCGGAAGCCGCGGATCGTCATGCCCTCGCGGTGGTTGACCAGCAGGATGTGCCGGACACCGTTCTCCATCGAGTAGCCCTTGGAGCGCATCTTCTCGTACATCGTGTCCAGGTCGCCGGAGTCCACCACAGCAGCGCCTGAGACCAGGTAGTGCGTCTCGGAGCCGGTGAAGGTGTTGCTCTTGTACTTCGGCGGCACGGTGCCGTCGCCGTTGTAGAGCGGGTAGACCGGGACGATCTGGTCGTTGATGTTGGCTTCACGGTTGCGGTTGTCGAAGATCGCGTTCATCACCTTCGAGAACACCAGCATGTTGTCGGCCTCGAGGGCCATCTGGTTGATCGCCTCGACCTGGGTCCGCGGCGCGTCGGCCAGGAACTTCCAGGTGAAGCGAGCCGCCAGGTCGTACCACTTGAAGTCGTAGCCCAGGTTGAAGTACGAACCGGTCGGGCGCAGACCGCGGGGCTCGCCGTACTCGCTCGCCTCCTCGAATGCACCGGACGAGATCTGAGCAACGCGCTCGATCAGGTCGGTGACCGGGAAGGTCAGCAGGTCGACGATCGCCTGGCGCTGTGCGTTCTGCAGGGCGACCGTGGCCGAGAACTCGTTCCAGATGGAGTTGAGGTCGAAGCCGTCGATCGTCTGCGTGATGAGGTCCGCAGCCGCGTTGTAGCCCGAGGGCACAGCGCCGCCGATGCGAAAGTTGGGCTGGATGAACGCCGAGGCGGTCACAGGGTCACCACCAGTCGGTCGGCCTCGATCGTGTAACCGAGGCGGGTTCCAGTGTTGGTCGTCGAGATCACTCCGTCGGCCACAGCCGCGTAGTAGACGGTCCCGGGGACGCCCGGGAACTCGACGAGCTCGGAGCCGTTGCCGATGATGTCGCACCGGGTGCCGGCCTTGTAGTTGGTCTTGTCGGCGATGATGATGCCGACGATGCCGCTCTGTCCTGCGCCGCGCACGGTCAGGCCCGCTGCATTCACGCCGACACCCAGGGCAACGCCCCAGAGTGCCTGCGGGATGTCAGCGAGCAGCGTGCCACGAGTGACGCCGACAGCGGATTCTGTCTTGTCCACACGAGCCATGGATGCTCGATCTCCTCAGTTTTGGTGCGGCCCCACGACTAGCGGTGGGCGCGCAGTGCCGGATACTTCGACTGCAGGGAGTCGGCGTCCAGCCCGTCGGTCCTCGGCGGCTGCCCACCTGGGGCAGACCCGCTGGAGGGCGGGGGCTTGCGCTTGCCCTGCTCGTCATCGGCTGGCGCTTTCACCAGATATGGCTGTTCTTTGGCCAACTTGGCGATCGCGGCCTTGAGGACGTCGGGGTTTTTGATGGTCCCGTCGTCACTCGTCTCGACTTCGGAGAGATCGACCAGCTTGAGAGCGGCTGCTGGGTTGTGCCACGAGACGTCGTTCTGGAGCAGGAAGTTGTTCTCGATCGAGAGCCTACGGTTGGTGTCGACGAGCTGGGTGGAGGTCTTCTTCGCGGTTTCGAGATCCCTTGCGGTCTTCTCGGCATCGCTCAAAGTGGCTCGTTCCCGCTCGTCTTTCTCCTTGCGTAGTTCATTCAGCTCTGTTTCGGCCTGCTGCCTTGCGGCGAAGTGGCGATCTTTCTCTTCTTGAAGAGACCGGATCTTTGCCTTGGGATCCTTGATGTCCTCGTCGTCGCCGGCGCTACCGGTTCCGCTTCCTGCTGCGGCACTACCGCTTCCTGCTGGTTGACCTTCCGGGGGAGCCTCGCCATCCGGGCTCGCGCCGCAGATCGTGAAGTTCCTCCAGGTGATCGAATCGAGGCGCAACCTCGGGATGCTCTGCACAAAAACCTCCTGGCGGGATGGATATTACCCGCAAGATTAGCGGAGCAACAACTGACCCACCCGTCCCACGACGTCGGCGAGGATGTTCACGAGTGCAAGATTGGCGCCAGAACGCGCAACATCTTGCACCCGGGTCGGGGTGTAACGGTCCTCCGGGAACACCCCGGCGCCCTGGATCTGGTCCAGGTAGGAGGAGTAGGCGCCCGACCGGTAGCGCTTGTAGAAGGTCGCGTTGTCGACGCTCTCGGTGGTGATGTAGCAGAGGCAGTGGGGGTGCGGCTTGCCCGGTGCGCCGGCCTTCCCGTAGACCCCGCGGCCCAGCCCCTCGGAGTGCTCGGCCATGTCGTTGCAGACGTCCGGACGGCCATGGCTGCCCGAGAGGTTCCACCGGTAGCCCTCGACCCAGGGCATCTCCCGGGTGTAGCGGATCGCGGTCTGGTGGAAGGCGTTGTTGATCTCGGTCCGGGCCAGCCGCATCGCCGCATAGGACGCCCCGCCCGGTGTGCCCGGATGGATGAAGCGCTGGACGACTCCGGCCAGCTCCCGGGCGTTCAGTCCCCGGATCAGGCCCTTGGAGATCTCGCGGTCGACCTGGCCGTTGAGCAGCGAGATGTTCCGGTAGACCCGGCGCGACAGCGGGAGGATGTTCTCCTCCCGACTGATGTAGGAGTCGACCCCGGACTGGGCGGTGTAGCGCAGCATCCGCTGCAACGCCTTGCCCTCGGCCGAGGCTCCGTACGGCTTGGCCATGAAGGTGTAGGCCTCGAGCGCGGCCTGGGCGGCCTCCTTCTCCCCGAAGATCACCAGGCTCCCCACGTTCTCCATGACGTCGCGCATCGACCGATGCACAGCGCCGGCCACCGCGGCCTGCTGGCGGCCCCGGGTGAGGTTTCCGAACGCCTTGGTGGCGGCCAGCCTCTCGGCCTCCCGACGGGCGTCGTCGGCCGCCTGCGACAGCAGCGACAGCAGCGCGCGGTCGGTCTGCTGGCTCATCCGGGCGAAGGTCTTGATCGGCTTCTCGCCGGGGACGATCCGGTATCGCTGACCGGTCCGCCACTTGCTGGCGGCCTGGCGGGTGATCCCGCGGATGACCGACATCACCGGGTAGAGCAGCTCGGCCTGCGCTGGCGTGATCCGGCCCAGCGCCAGGAGCACCTTGACGGTCTCGTGGGACAGCACGCCCTCGCTCATCAGCAGCGTCCGGGCGGCCCAGCCCTCGTAGGTGTGGGCGAGAACGGCCTTGCGCCAGACGCCGGCGCCCAGGGCGCGCAGCGAGTCGAACATGGCGAAGCGCTCCGGCGAGATCACCCCGGCCCGGACCAGGTTACGCAGCGTGCCCTCGTCGAGGATGTTGTCGAACGCCAGCCCGAGCACGTCCCAGACCGTGTCCAGGTCGCGGGTCTTGAGGTCGGCGCGGATCCGGCGGGTGCCCGAGATCACCGCGCGCAGCACCTGGGCCCGCGCGACTGACTTGGCCAGGAGGTTCCGGATGATCTCGGCGTCACCCGAGGTGAGCGTTCCGTACCGGTACCCGAAGATCCCCTCGCGCGGGCCGAAGTTCTCCGGGACCGCCCGCAGGATCTGCCGCAGCGCGGCAATCTGCTCGTTGTTCAGGGCCCGGATGTAGTTGACCGTGGCCGGGGAGAAGATGTCGTCGAACACCGCACCCATCCGGGTCCACATTGTCGCCTCGGACACCCCGCCGGGGAGCAGCCGGGAGCCCGCCTTGAGCAGCACAGACAGCGCGTTGGCGTCCTTGGCCGAGATCAGGCGCATCGACTTGAGCACCTGCATCAGCCGGACGCTCATCAGTTCCGGGGCGATCATCATCAGCCGCTGGAGCAGCGGCTGACCCTTGGGGGCCTTGAGCCCGGGGAAGCCCTTGCGGACCTCCTTGTAGATGGCGATGACCTCGGACGGGATGACGCCCTTGGCGATCAGCTGGGCCAGGAACCGGTCGTCAGTGCCCAGCTCGGGGAGCGCGATGAACAGCCGGGACAGGATCCACTCGTCCACTACTCCTCCGGATCAGCGGGAGCCTCGGCCTCAGACGCCAGTCGCTCCCCGTCCGGGTCGAGCCCGCCGCTGGCCGCCATCTGCTCGGCCGCGGCTGCCGCGCGCTCCGCGGCCTCCTCCATCTGGGCTTTCATCACATCCTCGGGCTTGCCCAGCTCCATCCCCAGCTCGTTCAGCTTGGTGATGTAGAGGATCGTCCCGATCACCCCGTTGACGTAGAGATCCTGGAGCCGGGTGATCTGCTTGTCGGTGTCGACGGGCAGCTTGGGCTCGACCGTCGGAATGATGTCGACCAGCTCGTCGAACGTCTGGCCCTCGTAGACGTCGAACCACACCTTGAGGTCGTGGAACATCTGGGTGAGCTTGGACAGGATCCGCTCGTCCTTACGGGTCGACTCGTCCAGGATCGGACCCATCCGCAGCGCCAGCGCGATCCCGGACTCCGCGGTCTGGGTGTCGACCTGGCCCAGCGCGACGTCGGAGATCCCGACCGTTGACTCGGCCATGTCCTGGAGGTACTTGATGTGGTCCTGGCTGGCCACCACCGAGGAGACCCCCGAGACCCGCTCGAACGACCCGTCGGTGCCGGACAGCTGGACCACCCGGCGCGGCCCCAGGACCCAGTCGGTGGGCTCGCCGTCGTTGTTCACCGGCCGCTGGTTGGAGACGTAGATCCCCAGCCCCTGCATGGCCAGGGCGACGTCCTCGTCGGTGGCGGCCTGGTTGATGCCCATGAACAGCCGCTCGATGCCCTCGAGCTCGGAGATCCCCATCAGCTCCCCGACCTCGCCCCGGTTGCGGAAGTGGTAGATCGGCAGGGTGAGGATGCCGGGGATCTCGACCAGCGGCTGCTCGGTCTTGACGATGACCCGCTTGGTCAGGTCTTCCCAGTCGCGGGTCTCCATGACCAGGCGCTCGTACTGGATCGGGACCTCGTAGTTGACCGCGACGCCCGGCGCCGGCTCGACGTAGAGCGGGTGGTCGGGGTGGGTCACCTTGAGCCAGCGCTGGACCCGGAGGTACTCCTTGAGGGTGCCGGGCCCGTTCTCGACGTAGGCCTCGTTCATCGTGATCGTCTCGACCAACATCTGCCCGTTGACCCGGGTGCGGTCTCCGACCACGGTCAGGGGGAAGTACGTGCCCGGGTCGATGAAGCGGAGCGACAGCCGGGACAGCTCGGGCTTGTCGATGTCGCCCGAGACCATGCAGCAGAAGTCACCCTGGGCCACACCCATCTCGAGCGCGTCGCGGAAGTTGGGGAAGAACTCCTCCCGCTTGAACAGGTCGCCGAACGCGATGACCATCTCGGCCGCGGCCTCTGGCGTGGCGCCCTCGGTGGTGAAGCCGAGCCCCTTGCAGGTGTAGCGGGCCATCGTCCGGACGATGCGCTTGGCCGAGGGGACGTAGACCGGGTTCTCCTCGTCCTCCCGGAGCGTGATCTTGAAGGACGTGTTGTCGTTCTTGAACAGCGCCTTGTAGAACGAGTAGGTCGCCAGCCGGGCGCCGTCGGTCGCGTTGATCCAGTCAGGAAGTGGTCCGATGAACGCTGCTGCTGTGCCGTAGAGGGCCACGGTCTGCTCCTATGCCGATCTTGCTTTGCGGACGGTGGCCGTCCCTGGCTTCTGCACTTCGGCGGCGTAGTGGCCGGCGAAGAACCGGCCCAGCGCCTCCGGGACGTGGTCGTCCTTCTTGAGTGGGTTCTCGTTGTCGTTCTGCTCGGACTTGGTCTCAGGGTAGCGATAGTCCTGCATCTCCCTGATGGCGTTCACGCAGCTGTGGTCGAAGAACAGCCGCGGCTGGCGGTCCGGGTGACCCTCGGCCAGGTACTCCGGCCCGACCTTGAGCCAGCGCCGGATCAGGTCGACCCGGTTGAGGATCAGCCCGCCGGTCGAGCCCTTGAGGGTGACGCCCCACGCGGCGGCCTGCTGGCTCGCGTCCCCGGGTGCCTCGGGGTCTGGGTAGAGCGCCAGGGCGACCCGGGCGAGCGGGCCGAGCACCGGGTCGGCGTTGATCTCGGAGATCATCTCCGGGGTGGTCACCCGACGCTTGTAGTACTCGCGGATGACGTAGACGTTGTCCCACATGTCCGTCTGGATGAACAGCACGACGTTGGGGTTGGTGAAGCCGTAGTCGGTGGCCAGCCACAGCGGTCGCTTGGGGTCGTAGGCCAGGTGGTCGACGTGGATCTCCTCGTCGAAGTCCTTGAACACCGCGCCGACGTTCTCGGTGAAGTCTGCGCCGATCTCCTGCAGGAACTTCTCCCGGGTCATCTCCGACTCCATGGCCCGGATCTCCGGGTCGATCCGACCGAGCGGGAACAGGATGTCGTTGGTCCAGCTGGGCATCCGGATCGACCACCAGTTCTCCTCGCCCCGCTGGCCGCGCTGCCAGAGCTCGTAGAACCAGTTCTTGCCCTCGGGCGTGCTCGAGAACAGCGCGTCGCCGTGGTAGTCGGCCAGGGTGGGCCGGATGTACTTGGTCCAGACGCTCGGCTTGAGCTTGGCGGCCTCGGCCAGGATGACGCCCATCAGCGCCTCTCCGACC
>Ga0210040_10002247_pt1 | contig 27510 bp, 21 predicted proteins | sample CryGeyCG12114_NA_FD_185462 | JGI IMG/M metagenome (GOLD analysis project Ga0210040, IMG submission 185462) | Groundwater microbial communities from aquifer - Crystal Geyser CG19_WC_8/21/14_NA (SPAdes) (version 2) | ecosystem: Environmental > Aquatic > Deep subsurface > Groundwater | place: USA... | reverse complement strand
CCGACGCGCCGGCCCGCAGCGCCCGCCGCCCGACGCGCCGGCCCGCAGCGCCCGCCGCCCGACGCCCGACGCGCCCGCCCGCAGCGCCCGCCGCCCGACGCGCCGGCCCGCAGCGCCCGCCGCCCGCCGCCCGACGCCCGACGCGCCCGCCCGCAGCGCCCGCCGCCCGACGCGCCGGCCCGCAGCGCCCGCCGCCCGCCGCCCGACGCGCCCGCCCGCAGCGCCCGCGCCCCCGCGCCCGCCCGCCATCGCAGCGCCAGCACCCGCCCGGCGTTTCAGCGCACGTGAGCGACAACGCGGCACTGCCAGCGACGCGCCGCGCGGTTGACAGCTGTCTGTTAGGTAAGGCTACCCTTACGACGTGACCTTGAGCCAGATCTTCGCGCGCGATGCCGGAGCAGTTCCGCCCGCGCTGCGCGTCGACGCCGACGGCATCCCCGCGCTGCGCGCCGACGACATCACCGTCGCATACGACGGGCGGGAGGTCCTCCATGCCGCGTCGATCGAGCTCCGGCCGGGCCGGGTCACCGCCCTCGTCGGCCCGAACGGCAGCGGGAAGTCGACCCTGCTGCGGACGATCGCCCGATTGCAGCGGGCCAAGGCCGGCGCGCTGCTGCTCGAGGCCGCCCCGCAGCCTGTCGACGCATTCGCGCTGACCCTCCGGGAGTTCGCGCGCCGCGTCGCACTCCTGACGCAGGGGCGTCCGACACCGGGCGGGCTCACCGTGCGCGACGTCGTCGAGTTCGGTCGGCATCCGTACCGCGGCCGGTGGGGCGGTACGGACCCGGACGGCGCCGCCGCGGTCGGGCACGCCCTCGCGGTCACCGGCCTCGACGCCCTCGCGGACCGCGGCGTCGACCAGCTCTCCGGCGGTCAGCTGCAGCGGGTCTGGTTGGCCTGCTGTCTGGCCCAGGAGACCGGCATCATCCTCCTCGACGAGCCGACCGCGTACCTCGACCTCCGGTACCAGGTCGAGCTCCTCGATCTCATCCGAGATCTCGCCGACGCGCGGGGAGCCGCCATCGGGGTCGTCCTACACGACCTCGACCAGGCCGCCGCCGTGGCCGACGACATCGTGCTGCTCAGCGACGGGCGCATCGTCGCGCACGGCGCGCCCGACGTTGTCCTGACCTCCGCCGCCCTGACCGACGCGTACGGCATCCGTGTCGACGTCACCCCTGACCCCACCACGGGCCTCCTGCGCACCCGCGCGATCGGCCGACACAACACCCCGACCGAAAGGACCGGTTCGTCCTCATGACCCGCTCCACCCTGTTCCCCCGCCGCACCGCCGTCGCTGCGATCGTGACGGCTGCGGCACTCGCCCTCACGGCGTGCGGAACGACTGAGGCTCCCAACGACAAGTCGTCGAGCGGCGACCGTATCGTCCTCCGCGACGCCACCGGCGCCCGCATCACCCTCGACGGTCCTGCGACCCGGGTCGTGGGCACCGAGTGGAACGTCGTCGAGAACCTCGTCTCATTGGGCGTCGACCCGGTCGGCGCCGCGGACGTGAAGGGATACCAGGCCTGGTCCTCCGCCGTTCCGCTCGACAACGAGCCGAAGGACATCGGGACCCGCGGAGAGCCGAGCGTCGACACGGTGGCTGCGCTCGCACCCGACCTCATCGTCGCGACGACCGACCTGTCCAGCGCCGCCGTCAAGCAGCTCGGCAAGATCGCCCCGGTGCTGGAGGTGCGAGCCGCTGACGCCTCCGACCAGATCGAGCAGATGTTCACCAATCTCGAACTCATCGCGAAGGCCACCGGGACCTCGGCGACGGCGTCCTCGATCCGCAAGCACTTCGACACGACGATCGCGGAGGGCACCACGGCGATCGAGCAGGCCGGACTCAGCGGTGCGCGCTTCGCCTTCGCCGACGGCTACGTTGACGCGAACCAGGTGACGGTCCGCGCGTACACCGCCGGGTCGCTCATCGGTGACGTGACGAGCGCGCTCGGGCTGAAGAACGCGTGGTCGATGCAGGGCGACAAGGCCTACGGGATCGCGACCACGGACGTCGAGGGGCTGACGACACTCGGCGACGTGCAGTTCATGTACATCGACAACGGCGCGGACGATCAGGATCCGTTCGCCGACGCGCTCGCCGACAACGCCGTGTGGACGTCCCTGCCCTTCGTGCAGGACGGCGCCGTGCACCGTCTGCCGGACGGCATCTGGATGTTCGGCGGTCCGGCCACCATGGAGGCGTACGTCCACGCGGTCGTCTCCGCGCTCACCGAGTAGCCGTGCCGAGCGTGACCGTGGCCGACGCACCCGCCGTCGCGTCGCCTCCCGTCGGGCGGGCGCCGGTCCAGGTCGCCGTGGCGGTGGTCGCCGCCCTCGTCGTCGTCCTCGCCCTGGTGGACGTCACGCAGGGAACCGCCTCGGTCGGACCGCTGCAGGTCTGGCAGGCGGTGCGCGGCCACGCCGGCCAGGGCGACGCCTCCGTCGTGGTGGCGTCCCGCCTCCCGCGGATGGCAGCCGGCGTGCTCGTCGGCGTCGCGCTCGGCACCGCGGGCGCGGCGCTCCAGGCGATCAGCCGGAACGTCCTCGCCTCCCCGGACACCCTCGCCGTGAACGCGGGCGCGTACCTGGCGCTCGCCCTCCTCGCGGTGAGCGGCGCGAGCCTGCCGCTCCTGGCCTCCTCCGGGGTGGCGTTCCTCGGCGGACTCGCTGCCGCTGCCGTGGTGCTCGCGCTGTCCGGTCTCGGCGCCGGGACCGTGCGACTCGTCCTCGCCGGCAGCGCGCTCGCGCTCGGCCTCAGTGCCGTCACGAGCGCCCTCGTGCTGCTGTTCCCCGAGCGCACCGCGGGCATCTACCAGTGGAGTCAGGGGAGCATCGGTCAGAACGGATTCACCGGGGTCGTGCAGACGGCGCCGATCGTCGTCGTCGCACTCGGCGGGCTCCTCGGCCTGGCTCGACGCATCGACGCCCTCGGCCTCGGTGACGACGCCGCACGCAGCCTCGGGGTGGACGTCCGCAGCACACGGATCGGCGCGGTCGTGCTCGGGGTGCTGCTCGCGGCAGCGGCGGTGACGCTTGCCGGGCCGATCGGGTTCGTCGGGCTGTGCGCTCCGGTGCTCGTGCGTCTGGTCTCGCGTCGGGTCCGCGGACTCACCCGCGCGCGGTGGGCGCTGCCGCTCGCGGGGCTCGTCGGCGCCGCCCTCGTCCTCGCGTCCGACGTGCTGCTCCGGACGATCGTCGATCCCGACGTCGCGGTGCGCGTGCCCACGGGCGTGATCACGACGTTCGTCGGTGCGGTGTTCCTCGTCGTCCTCGCGTTCCGCAGCCGGGCTGCGGCCGCCCTCGCGCCTGCCGGGCACCACCGCGTCGCAACCCGAGCCGGAGTGGCGGTCACCGTCGTCGTGCTCGCCGCGGTCGTCGTCGGCGTCGCCATCGCGTCCGTGCTCCTCGGTGACGCGAGGCTCCTCCTCGGCGACGTCGGCAACTGGGTGACGGGACGCGCCGGACCCATCGTCACGTTCGTCCTCGACACGCGCGTCCCGCGGGTGCTCGCGGCACTCCTCGCCGGGGCCGCGCTGGCGCTCGCCGGGACGTTCGTGCAGGGGGTCACCCGGAATCCGCTCGCCGAGCCGGGAATCCTCGGCGTGTCCGGGGGAGCCGGGCTCGGTGCGATCCTGCTCGTGACCACGGTCCCGCTCGCTGGACCGTGGTCAGTCGCGGGAGCGGCGTTCGCCGGCGCCTCGGTCACCGCCGTCGTGGTCTTCGGACTCGCCGCGCGCGGCGGGTTCCAGCAGGACCGGCTGGTCCTCGTCGGCGTCGGGACCTCGGCGGCGGCGGCAGCGCTCATCGGTCTCGTCATCGTGCTCACCGATCCGTTCAACGCGACGAAGGCGCTCACCTGGCTGTCCGGCTCCACGTACGGCCGGGAGGTGCCGGACGTCGTGCCGGTCGCGGTCGCACTCGTGCTCGCGATCGGGCTCATGGTGGTGCGACACCGGGAACTGGATCTGCTCGCCCTCGACGACGACACTCCGCGGCTCCTCGGACTCCGTCTCGGCGGCGCCCGGCTGCTGTTCCTGTCGGGGACGGTGGTCCTCACCGCGACGGCGGTCGCGGCGGTCGGCACGATCGGGTTCGTGGGTCTCGTCGCCCCGCATGCCGCGCGGGCGCTCGTCGGCCGGCGCCACGCGCGGGTGGCGGTGGTCGCGGTGCTCCTCGGAGCGGCGCTCGTCGGCGTGGCGGACGTCGTCGGGCGCACCGTCATCGCGCCCGCGCAACTCGGGGCGGGCCTCCTGACCGCCGCGATCGGTGCGCCGTACTTCATCTGGCTGCTCGCGCGGTCGCGCCGCTGACCGACCGCGCACGCGCGCGGTCGCGCCGCTGACCGACCGCGCACGCGCACGCGCTTACGCCGCTCAGTCGCTCACGCCGCGCACCCGCGCGCGCCCACGCCTTACCGCGCTTCGTCGTCCGGGTCCTGCCCGCGGCGGACCAGATGGCTCGGGTCCCGGCCGGTGACGGGGTAGGGGCCGGTCACGCCCTGCCGCAGGGAGGCGATCCGGAGGATGCGGTCGCGCTGCAGGAACCAGCCGACGACGAGCAGCGGGATGATGACCACGAGCGATGCGATGGTCAACGTGCCGATCGGCCAGTCGACCGCCATGAGCACGAGCACCGACACGAGGAACGCCAGCGTCAGCCAGGAGGTGACGGGGGCTCCGGGCAGGCGGAAGGACGGCTCCTTCGCCAGGCCCTTCCGCGCCCACACGCGCAACCGCATCTGGCAGAGCATGATCGTGCCCCACGCGGCGACGATGCCGAGCGCGGAGATGTTCAGCACGATCTCGAACGCCTGGCTCGGCACGAAGAGGTTGAGCACCACGCCGGCGAGGGTGAAGCACGCCGTCAGCAGGATCCCCATGAACGGCACGCCTCCCTTCGACATCCGGGTCGTCCACGTCGGGGCGGACCCGTTCATGCCCATCGAGTGCAGCGCCCGCCCGGTGGAGTACAGCCCGGCGTTCAGCGATGACAGCGCTGCGGTCAGGACGACGAAGTTCATGACGGAACCGACGACGTTCCCCACCTGCGGGCTGCCGATCGACGAGAAGAACGTCACGAACGGGCTCACGCCCTCCTTGTACGACGTGTACGGGAGCAGGAGCGACAGGAGCACGACGGACCCGACGTAGAAGACCGCGATCCGCACGATCACGGAGTTGATCGCCCGCGGGATGACCTTCTCGGTGTTCTGGGTCTCACCGGAGGCGGTGCCGACGAGCTCGATCGCGGCGTACGCGAAGACGACGCCCTGGACGACGAGAACCGCCGGCAGGATGCCGGTGGGCAGGATGCCGCCATGGTCGGCCCAGATCGAGAACCCGGTCCGGACGCTCTCACCGCCGGTCTGCACCGGGAACGCGAAGAACAGCCACACGAGCGCGACGACGAGGAACGCCACGAGCGCCGCGACCTTGATGAGCGCGAACCAGAACTCGAGCTCCCCGAAGACCTTGACCGCGACGAGGTTCGCGGCGAGCACGACGACGAGCGCGGCGAGGGCGAGCGCCCACTGCGGGACCGCCCGGGTGCCGGCCCAGTAGTGCAGGTACAGCGCGACCGCGGTGGTGTCGACGATGGAGGTCATCGCCCAGTTCAGGAAGTACATCCAGCCCGCCGCGTACGCGAACTTCTCGCCGTAGAACTCCCGCGCGTATGAGATGAACGATCCCGACGACGGGCGGTGGAGGACGAGCTCGCCGAGCGCACGGAGGATGAAGAACGCGAAGATCCCGGCGATCAGGTACACGATCGCGAGGGCGGGACCGGCGGAATGGAGGCGCCCGCCGGCGCCGAGGAAGAGGCCGGTCCCGATCGCGCCGCCGATGGCGATCATCTGGAGCTGGCGCGGCTTCAGACCGTGCTGGAACCCCTCCTGCTCGTGCGCGAAGTCATCGGCCGGCACGGGCACGTCGCGTGCGTCCTGGGCTGTCATGGGCGCCAAGATACCGGTGGCTGGGCACCGGGTTGGAATACGCGCCGGTCGACCCGGCCGACGGGGTCCGCATGGTTGGCTTGTCCGATGGAAACGCTCATCCGTCTCCTCATCGCGCTCGGCGGCGCGCTGCTCGTGACCGCGATGGTGGCCCTGGTGCTGCATCTCGTGGTGCGACGGCTCGCGCGGCGGGAGCGGTGGGCTGCCGTCCTCACCCGCCGGACGAAGCACGCGTTCCGCACGGTTCTCCTCGTCGCCCTCGTCTGGGTGGCGTTCGCGTCGTCGATCCCGAAGCGGCCGGACCTGTACCCGTGGCGTGACGAGGTGACGCATCTCTTCCTCATCGCCGTGATCGCGGTCGCCACCTGGCTCGCCTGCGAACTGGCGATCTTCCTCGAGGACCTCTGGCTGCACCGGTACCGCGTCGATGTGCCGGACAACCGGGTCGCTCGCCGCGTCCGGACGCAGGTGGTCGTGATCCGGCGCCTCACGGTCGCGATCCTGGTCATCATCGCGCTCGGTGCGATCCTGCTGACGTTCCCCGGGGTGGAGGCGGCGGGGGCGAGCGTTCTGGCCAGCGCCGGGCTCATCTCGGTGATCGCCGGGCTCGCGGCGCAGTCGACGCTCGGCAACGTCTTCGCGGGCATGCAGCTGGCGTTCTCCGGAGCCATCCGCGTCGACGACGTCGTGGTGGTCGAGTCCCAGTGGGGGCGGATCGAGGAGATCACCCTGACCTACGTCGTCGTGCACCTCTGGGACGACCGCCGGTTCGTGCTGCCGTCGACGTACTTCACGAGCACGCCGTTCGAGAACTGGACACGGACGAACAGCGAGCTGCTCGGCAGCGTCGACTTCGATCTCGACTGGCGGGTGCGCCCGGGCGACATGCGGGTGGAGATGGACCGGATCCTCCATGGCACCCCGCTGTGGGACGGACGGGTCAAGGTCCTCCAGGTGACGGACGCGGTCAACGGCCTGGTGCACGTGCGCATCCTCGCGACCGCGCACGACGCCCCGGGTCTGTTCGATCTGCGCTGCCTGATCCGGGAGGAGATGATCGCGTGGATCCAGCGGACGCACCCCGATGCCCTGCCGCTGCAGCGCGTCATGATGGTCGATCCGGCGGACACGCCGCGCCGGACCGCTCCCTCGCGCCGGGAGCCGTCCACGGCGGCGAGCTCCGCCCTCTTCACGGGCGATGAGCATCTGCGCGGCGAGCAGTTCACCGGCCCGATCGACACCTCCGGGATCCGCCGCGACCAGGTGCCGGACGACCACAGCGCGTGGGAGCGCGCCCGTCGTGGGTCGGCGGACGGCGCCACGCACACCGGCTCCACGCACACCGGCTCCACCCACACCGGCTCGACGCCGACGGGCTGAACGCACACCGGCGCTACGTCCACGCGCTGAACGCACGGACGGCGCGGGCAGGTTCCCCTGCACCGCGCCGTCCGACGGTGTCGATCCGCGTCCTGCGGACGCTACCGCTGCCTGCCTGTGATGCGGCGGTTGTCCTCGATGACCGTCCCGAACGCGACGATGCTCGTCGCGAGCCAGGCGATCCAGGTCAGGGCGAGCCGCCAGTCCCGAGGACCTTTCCGCGTGGTCTGCAGGACGCTGTACCCGCTGAAGAGGGCGCTCAGCACCGACCCGTTGAACAGAAACTTGCGCACGTGTGCCTCCTGTAGTCGTTCTCGACCACCGTACCCGCGGGCGCCGGGGAGCGCCGGTCCCAGCGCACGGCAGGGCAGGGAGGCGCGGATCCGCCGGGTCAGAGCCAGTCGCGTCGCTTGAACACCGCGTAGAGGACCGTCGACGTCAGCACGATGAGCACGACGGATGCCGCCAGCCCCATCCAGTCGCCCTCGCCGGGGAACTTCACGTTCTGCCCGAAGAAGCCCGTGATGGCGGTCGGGATCGCGATGATCGCCGCCCAGCTCGTCACCTTCTTCATGACGAGGTTCTGCCGGTTCGACTGCAGGTTGAGGTTCGTCTCGAGCACGCTCGCCACCGTGTCCCGCAGCGTCTCGGCCTGGTCGGACACGGACGCGACGTGGTCGGCGACGTCCCGGAAGTACGGCCGGATGCCGTCGGACAGGGCCTCGGCGTCACCGCGGAGGACCGACCCGACGACGTCGCGCATCGGCCCGACGAGCCGGCGCAGCGTCCCGAGCGCCTTCCGGAGCGAGAACGACCGGCGCTGGATGTTCGACGCGCCGGAGTTCTCGGCGAACAGGTCGTCCTCGAGGTCGTCGATGAGGTCCTCGAGTCGTTCCACGGTGGTCGTCGCGTGGTCCGCGACGACGTCGAGGAGTCCCCACATCAGGTAGGGCACCCCGTGCGAGGCGAGGTCGGCGTTGTCGTCCCACCGCTGCACGATCTCCTCCATGTCGAAGTCCGCGTCGTGCATGGTGACGAGCGCGCGGGACGTCACGAACGCCTTGACCTCGCGCGTGACGAGCGCGTCGTCGTCGGGCGGGCACGTCACGTCGTACGTCACGAGGAAGAGCCCCGAGCGGTATCGGTCGAGTTTCGGGCGCTGCCCCGGCTCGAGGGCGTCCTCGCTCGCGAGCTCGTGCACGCCGAGCTCGTCCTCCATCCGGGTCAGGTCGTCCGCGGTCGGGGCGGTGTAGTCGATCCACACGATGCGGTCGTCGTGATCGAGGTGGTCGGACACGTCGTCGAGGCCGAAGCCCTCGGCGGCGACCGAGCCGTTCCTCCACATGCGGGTGCGCACCATGGCCGCAACGCTACCCGGAGCACGACGGCCCTCCGGCGGTGCAGTGTGGACGTATGAGCATCTTCACGAAACGCCGGGCCGACGCGCCTCCCGGGTTCTTCGAGGCGGAGGCCGCGGCGCTCGCGTGGCTCGGCGTCGGCGGCGGCGTGGCGGTGGCGGACGTGCTCGGCGTTGGCGACCACCACATCGACCTCGAGGAGCTCGACGAGGTCCGACCGACACCGGAGGCGGCGCGTCGGTTCGGTCGGGACCTCGCCAGGACCCACGACGCCGGTGCTGCTGCCTTCGGCGCCCCGCCCGACGGCTGGGCGGGTCCGACGTTCATCGGACGGCGCCCGCAGTCCTGCCGTCCGACGGCGTCCTGGGGCAGCTTCTATGCACGTCAGCGGGTCGCGCCCTTCGTCCGGATCGCGCGTGAGGCGGGAACCATCTCGGCGGGCGAGGACGTTGTCATCGCCCGTGCGCTCGAGCGGATCGAGGCCGGCGAGCTCGACGACGACGATCGGCCGGCACGCCTGCACGGCGACCTCTGGAACGGCAATGTCGTGTTCACCGCTGGCGGGGTCGTGCTCATCGACCCGGCCGCACACGGCGGACACCGCGAGACGGATCTGGCGATGCTCGGTCTGTTCGGGTGCCCGTTCCTCGAGGAAGTCGTCGCCGGATACCAGGAGCAGCACCCGCTCCGTGCGGGCTGGCGGGACCGGATCCCGCTCCACCAGCTGCACCCGCTCGCGGTGCATGCCGCCGGGCACGGCCGGTCGTACGGTCGCGCGCTCGTGGCGGCGGCGGATCGGACCCTGTCCCTGCGCGCGGACGGCGGGTGACCGGAACGCTCGGGAGGCGCGAACGGCCCCGCTGGTACCGTGGTCCCCGCCCGCTGCACGGCGGGTAGAGCATTGAATGGAGCACTCGCCGCAATGGTCGCAGACCCCACCGACAGCGCCGCCCTCGACGACTTCGCGCAGTCCGACCCGACATCGTCGGACGCGGCATCGTCCTCCGCCGACACGTACGGCTTCGTCGTCGTCTCGAATCGACTGCCCGTCGATCGGATCGTCGACGAGGACGGGAACGCGGGCTGGCGGCACTCGCCGGGCGGCCTGGTCACCGCGCTCGAGCCCGTCATGCGAGCGAACGACGGCGCCTGGGTCGGGTGGGCGGGGCAGGCGGACGTCGACGTCGACCCGTTCGACAACGACGGCATCCACATCGTGCCGGTGCCGCTGTCCGAGGACGAGATCCGGGACTACTACGAGGGGTTCAGCAACGACACCCTGTGGCCGCTCTACCACGACGTGATCGAGCAGCCCACATACCACCGGGACTGGTGGGTGGCCTACCGGCGCGTCAACCAGCGCTTCGCCGAGGCCGCGGTCGCCGCGGCCGAGCAGGACGCGATCATCTGGGTGCAGGACTACCAGCTGCAGCTCGTCCCGCAGATGATCCGCGACCTCCGGCCCGACGTCACGATCGGGTTCTTCAACCACATCCCGTTCCCGCCCGTCGGCATCTACGCGCAGCTGCCGTGGCGGACGCAGATCGTCGACGGCCTGCTCGGCGCCGACGTCATCGGGTTCCAGCGCGCCGATGACGCGTCGAACTTCCTCCGCGCCGTCCGCCACCTCAAGGGCTACACGACCAAGGCCGGCATGGTGGACGTGCCGGTCGACGATCCGGACGCGCCGCGCTCCCGCCGCGGCATCACGGTCCGCACGGTCGAGGCACGCCACTTCCCGATCTCGATCGACGCCGACAGCTACGAGGAGATCGCCCGCCGCCCGGAGGTCCAGGCGCGTGCGAAGGAGATCCGCGAGGGGCTCGGGAACCCCAGGACGGTCGTCCTCGGCGTCGACCGGCTGGACTACACGAAGGGCATCCGGCACCGGATCAAGGCGTTCGGGGAACTCCTCGAGGACGGCCGGGTCAGTGTCGAGGACGCCGCGCTCGTGCAGGTCGCGAGCCCGAGCCGCGAGCGCGTCGACACCTACATGACGCTGCGGGACGACATCGAGCTGATGGTCGGCCGCATCAACGGCGATCTCGGCACGATCAGCCATCACCCGATCTCGTACCTGCACCACGGCTACCCGCGCGAGGAGATGGTGGCGCTGTACCTCGCGGCCGACATCATGCTCGTCACGGCGCTCCGCGACGGGATGAACCTCGTCGCCAAGGAGTACGTCGCGAGTCGGCACGACAACGACGGGGTGCTCATCCTGTCGGAGTTCGCGGGCGCCGCCGACGAGCTGCGACAGGCGATCCTGGTGAACCCGCACGACATCGGCGCGCTGAAGGACGCGATCGTCCGGGCGATGGACATGCCCCGCCGCGAGAAGTCGACGCGCATGCGCGCGCTCCGCAAGCGGGTGAAGGACAACGACGTGGCTCGCTGGTCGCGGTTGTTCATCGAGGCGCTCGACCGGCACGCGCCGCGGAACGCGGGCATCGACCCGCACCCGGTGGCGGACGGCGGTCCGGATCCGGACGAGCGCGTGGACACCGTGTCCGTGGCGGGTCGCAATGCCTGAGCGGGACGACGCCTCCGAAGCGCTCGACGTCGCCGTGGCGAGCGTGGCCGGCGCGGACGTGCTCCTCGTCGCCATCGACTTCGACGGCACGCTCGCCCCGTTCGCCGACGACCCGTCCCAGGTCGCGGCGCTCCCGGCCTCGTGGGCGGCGGTCCTGACCCTCCAGCGCGCCAGGGACACGCACGTGGTGCTCGTGTCCGGTCGTTCGCTCCGGTCGCTCGCCGGCGTGACCCACGCCCCGGACGCGATGTCGCTCGTCGGGTCGCACGGGGTCGAGTGGCGCGTGGACGGCCACGAGGAGGCGGCCCTGACCGCCGAGGAGCTCGAGCGCGCTGCCCGCATCGCCGCGACGCTCGACGAGGTCGGCGCCCGCCATCCCGGCGTGTCCGTCGAGCACAAGCCTGCCGGAAGCGGGGTCCACACCCGGCGACTGGCCGAGGCCGAGGCCGAGGCCACGAACGCGGAGGCAGAGACGGCCGTGCGGGCCGTCGACCCCGACGCCCTGGTCCGCGGCGGCAAGGACATCCTGGAATTCGCGGTCCGGCACGTCACCAAGGGCGACGCGATCGTCCGACTCCGGCAGCTCCTCCAGGCGGACCGGGTGTTCTTCGTCGGCGACGACGTGACCGACGAGGACGGCTTCCGCGTCCTCGACCAGGACGCCGGCGACGTCGGCGTCAAGGTCGGGGAGGGGCAGACCCTCGCCCGCCACCGGGTGCCCGACCCGCAGGCGGTCACCGGCGTCCTGAAGAGCCTGGCGAGGTCGCGCGCGATCCGCTGAGCGACGCAGGAGCGCGTCGTCCGGACCACGCCGGCACCGTGTCCGGTTGGTGTACCAGGTGGAACTAGACTTCCTCCATGCCTGATATTGACGTCAAGCCCCGCAGCCGTGTCGTGACCGATGGGATCGAGGCGACCACGTCGCGTGGGATGCTTCGCGCCGTCGGAATGGGCGACGAGGACTGGGACAAGCCGCAGATCGGCATCGCGTCGTCGTGGAACGAGATCACCCCCTGCAACCTGTCGCTCGACCGCCTCGCACAGGGCGCCAAGGAGGGCGTGCACGCCGGCGGCGGGTACCCGCTGCAGTTCGGCACGATCTCCGTCTCCGACGGGATATCCATGGGGCACGAGGGCATGCACTTCTCGCTCGTCTCGCGCGAGGTCATCGCGGACAGCGTCGAGACCGTCATGAACGCCGAACGGCTCGACGGCTCCGTGCTCCTCGCGGGCTGCGACAAGTCGCTCCCCGGCATGCTCATGGCGGCCGCGCGGCTCGACCTCGCCAGCGTCTTCCTCTACGCGGGGTCGGTGATGCCCGGGTACGTGAAGCAGCCCGACGGCACCGAGAAGCAGGTCACGATCATCGACTCGTTCGAAGGCGTCGGCGCGTGCAAGGCCGGCACCCTGAGCGAGGAGGAGCTGAAGAAGATCGAGTGCGCGATCGTCCCGGGCGAGGGCGCCTGCGGCGGGATGTACACCGCGAACACGATGGCGAGCGTCGCCGAGGCCCTCGGCATGTCGCTGCCCGGATCGGCCGCGCCGCCGTCGGCGGACCGTCGCCGCGACTACTACGCGCACCGTTCCGGCGAGGCCGTCGTGAACATGCTCCGCCAGGGCATCACCGCCCGGCAGATCCTCACGCGTGAGGCGTTCGAGAACGCGATCGCCGTCGCCATGGCGCTCGGCGGCTCCACGAACGTGGTCCTCCACCTCCTTGCGATCGCGCACGAGGCCGAGGTCGACCTCACCCTCGACGACTTCAACCGCATCGGATCGAAGGTGCCGCACATCGCGGACATGAAGCCGTTCGGCAAGTACGTCATGGTCGACGTCGACCGCAACGGGGGGATACCCGTCGTCATGAAGGCCCTGCTCGACGCGGGTCTCATCCACGGGGAATGCCTGACCGTCACGGGCAAGACCGTCGCCGAGAACCTCGCCGAGATCGACCCGCCCGCGCTCGACGGCCAGGTCATGCGCACGCTCGACAACCCCATCCACGCCTCCGGCGGCCTCACGATCCTGCAGGGGTCGTTCGCGCCCGAGGGCGCCGTGGTCAAGACCGCTGGTTTCGATGCCGAGGTGTTCCAGGGCCCGGCGCGCGTGTTCGACCGCGAGCGTGCCGCCATGGACGCGCTGACCGAGGGCCGCATCGACAAGGGCGACGTGGTCGTCATCCGGTACGAGGGCCCCAAGGGCGGGCCGGGGATGCGCGAGATGCTGGCGATCACCGCGGCCATCAAGGGCGCCGGTCTCGGCAAGGACGTACTACTGTTGACGGACGGACGATTCTCAGGCGGCACAACCGGCCTGTGCATCGGCCATATCGCACCGGAGGCGGTGGACGCAGGTCCTGTCGCCTTCGTCCGCGATGGCGACCAGATTCGGGTCGACATCGCCGCTCGCACCCTCGACCTACTGGTCGACCCTGCCGAGCTGGAGTCCCGCCGCGACGGCTGGGCCCCGCTGCCCCCGCGGTACACCCGCGGTGTCCTCGCGAAGTACGCGAAGCTCGTCCAGTCCGCGGCTCACGGCGCGGTCACCGGCTGAGCCGCGGCCCCTTCCCAGCACCACAGGTGATCTGTGGCCAACACGTAAGGCAGACCATGCCCACGGAAGCAACTCCGCTCTCCGCTGTCGGCGCCCGGCGCGCTCCCGAGGTCCTCACCGGCTCGGGCGCTGTGCTGCGGTCGCTCGAGCACCTCGGGATCACCGACGTGTTCGGACTGCCGGGCGGTGCCATCATCCCGTTCTACGACGAGCTCATGGCCTCGACCGCCATCCGGCACATCCTGGTCCGCCATGAGCAGGGCGCCGGCCATGCGGCCGAGGGGTACGCGTCGTCATCCGGGAGGGTCGGGGTCGCGATCGCGACGTCGGGTCCCGGCGCGACGAACCTCGTCACCGCCATCGCGGACGCCTACATGGACTCCGTGCCGCTCATCGCCATCACCGGGCAGGTGTTCTCCACCCTGATGGGCACGGACGCCTTCCAGGAGGCGGACATCGTCGGCATCACGATGCCGATCACGAAGCACTCGTTCCTCGTGACCAAGCCGGAGGACGTCCCCGCGACGCTCGCGGCGGCGTACCAGATCGCGACGACCGGTCGCCCGGGCCCCGTCCTGGTCGACATCACCAAGGACGCGCAGCAGCTGTCGGCGCCGTACGTGTGGCCGCCGAAGGTCGACCTGCCGGGCTACCGCCCCGTGACCAAGGCGCACGGCAAGCAGATCACCGCCGCGGCGCAGCTCCTCGCAGCGGCCACGCGCCCCGTGTTCTACGTCGGCGGCGGCGTGGTGCGGGCCGGGGCGTCCGCGGAGCTCCTCCGCCTGGCCGAGGACACCGGCGCGCCGGTGGTCACCACGCTCATGGCCAGGGGCGCGTTCCCCGACTCGCACCCGCAGCACCTCGGCATGCCCGGCATGCACGGGACCGTGCCGGCGGTGCTCGCCCTGCAGGACTCGGACCTCATCGTGGCGCTGGGCGCCCGGTTCGACGACCGCGTGACGGGCAAGGCGGACGAGTTCGCGCCCGACGCCAAGGTCGTGCACGTCGATATCGACCCGGCGGAGATCTCGAAGATCCGGTTCGCCGACGTCCCGATCGTCGGCGACGCCAAAGAGGTCATCAGCGACCTCGTGGCCGCGTGGGCCGACGTGCCGGACGACGAGCGCGCCTCCCAGGCGGCATGGTGGGAACGCCTCGAGCAGCTGCGCGCCGAGTTCCCGCTGGGGTACCAGGAGCCCGACGACGGTCTCCTCGCCCCGCAGGCCGTCATCAAGCGGATCGGGGAGCTCACCGGGCCGGAGGGCGTCTACGCGTCCGGCGTCGGCCAGCATCAGATGTGGTCGGCACAGTTCATCCGGTACGAGCGCCCGAACGCCTGGCTGAACTCCGGGGGCGCCGGCACCATGGGCTACTCGGTGCCCGCGGCCATGGGCGCCAAGGTCGCGCAGCCGGATCGCGTCGTCTGGGCGATCGACGGCGACGGCTGTTTCCAGATGACGAACCAGGAGCTCGCGACCTGCGTCATCAACGACATCCCGATCAAGGTCGCGATCATCAACAACTCCTCGCTCGGCATGGTCCGGCAGTGGCAGACGCTGTTCTACGACGGCCGGCACTCGTTCACGGACCTCAACACCGGGCACAACACCCGGATGGTCCCGGATTTCGTCAAGCTCGCCGACGCGTACGGCGCGCTGGGCATCCGGGTCACCAAGGAGTCCGAGGTGGACGACGCGATCCGTCTGGCCCTCGCGACAAACGACCGTCCCGTCGTCATCGACTTCGTGGTGAGCCGCGACTCGATGGTGTGGCCGATGGTCCCGCAGGGGGTCAGCAACTCCGCGATCCAGCACGCCCGCGAACTCGCCCCGAGCTGGGACGACGAGGACGCCGACATGACCGGGAGGCCCGCATGAGCCACGTCCTGTCCCTCCTGGTCGAGGACAAGCCGGGTCTGCTCACCCGCGTCGCGGGGCTCTTCGCCCGTCGCGGCTTCAACATCGCGTCGCTCGCCGTCGGCACCACCGAGGTCCCGGGCCTGTCCCGGATCACCGTGGTCGTCGACGTCGAGGACCTTCCGCTCGAGCAGGTGACGAAGCAGCTCAACAAGCTCGTCAACGTCATCAAGATCGTCGAACTCGAGTTCTCCCAGTCCGTGCAGCGGGAGCACATGCTCATCAAGGTGCGCGTCGACAACCAGACCCGGTCGCAGGTGCTCGAGGCGGTGAACCTGTTCCGGGCGAGCGTCGTCGACGTCGCCACGGACTCGCTCATCGTGGAGGTCACCGGCGACCCCGGCAAGATCCAGGCGATCATGCGGGTCCTCGAGCCCTACGGCATCAAGGAGCTCGCCCGGGCCGGCCTGCTCGGCATGGGTCGGGGACCGAAGAGCATCACCGATCGCGTTCCGAGGGCGTGAGCGGGCGCCGGCCGACCGCCGGCGCTGGAGCCCTCATCAGACATCGAACGAACAACAAGGAGAACAACCACCGTGACTGACATCGTGTACGACGCCGACGCCGACCTGTCGATCATCCAGGGCAAGAAGGTCGCCGTCATCGGGTACGGCTCGCAGGGACACGCGCACGCGCTGAACCTCCGCGACTCGGGCGTCCAGGTCGTCGTCGGCCTGCAGGAGGGCTCGAAGAGCCGCCAGAAGGCCGAGGAGGCGGGATTCCGGGTCGAGACGCCGGCGGAGGCCACCGCGTGGGGCGACGTCATCGTGATCCTCACGCCGGATCAGGTGCAGCGTCACGTCTACCGGGACGAGATCCAGCCGAACCTGGCCGACGGCAAGGCCCTCGTCTTCGGGCACGGGTTCAACATCCGCTACGGATACATCGAGGCGCCGGAGGGCGTCGACGTCGTGCTCGTCGCGCCGAAGGGCCCGGGCCACACCGTGCGACGCGAGTACGAGGCCGGCCGTGGCGTCCCCGTGATCGTCGCCGTCGAGGTCGACGCGTCCGGCAGCGCGTGGGACCTCGCCTGGTCCTACAGCAAGGCCATCGGCGGCCTCCGCTCCGGCGGCATCAAGACCACGTTCACCGAGGAGACCGAGACCGACCTGTTCGGCGAGCAGGCCGTGCTCTGCGGCGGCACGTCGCAGCTCATCCAGTACGGGTTCGAGACCCTGGTGGAGGCCGGCTACCAGCCGCAGATCGCGTACTTCGAGGTGCTCCACGAGCTCAAGCTCATCGTCGACCTCATCTGGGAGGGCGGCCTCACCAAGCAGCGCTGGTCCATCTCCGACACGGCCGAGTTCGGCGACTACGTCTCCGGCCCCCGGGTGATCTCGCCCGAGGTGAAGGAGAACATGAAGGCCGTTCTCAGCGACATCCAGGACGGCACCTTCGCCAAGCGATTCATCGAGGACCAGGACGCCGGCGCTCCCGAGTTCACTGCGCTCCGCGAGAAGGGTGAGGGCCACTCGATCGAGGCGACCGGCCGCGAGCTCCGCAAGCTCTTCGCGTGGAAGCAGACCGACAGCGACTACGTCGACGGTTCGGCCGCACGCTAGGCTCGCTGTCATCATCGACGAGGCGGCGGTGCACCGTGCACCGCCGCCTCGTGATGGTGATCCGAACACCATGCACCAGCACTGCACCCAACCCGACGCCGTGACCGCCCTGTCCACGGCGCCTTCGACGACCGATCGGCAGCGTCTGCGCGGCGACGGCCTGGCCGCGCGTCCGCTCGGCTCGGCCCTCCGTGGGAGGATCGTCGGATGGCGGTGACGAGGCGAGCGGTCCACATCGGCGCCGGCAAGATCGGGCGTGGCTTCGTGGGTCAGTTCCTCGCGGCCAGCGGCTACGACCTCACGTTCGTCGACGTCGACGAGCGCGTGGTGACCGCCCTCAATGACGCCGGGCGCTTCGTGGTGCACGAGGTCGGTGACGTCCCGGTCGATCACCTCGTCACGGGGTTCCGTGCCCTGAACAGCAAGCTCGAGCGCGACGCCGTCATCGCCGCGATCGCCACGGCCGATGTCCTCACCACCGCCGTCGGCGCCCGCACCCTGCCGCTCGTGGCCCCGGTGATCGCGGAGGGCCTCGCGGCCCGGTCGGCGGATGCCGGCCTCATCACGGTCATCGCATGCGAGAACGCGATCAATGCGACCGACTCGCTGCACGCGAGCGTGCGCCGGGCGCCGATCCTCGAGGACCGCGACATCGACGCGGTGTTCGCCAACTGCGCGATCGACCGCATCGTGCCGGAGCAGGTCGGCATCGTGGGCCAGGCGGACGGCTTGGACGTCGTGCTCGAGCCGTTCTACGAGTGGGTGATCGAACGGACCCCGTTCCACGCGATCGCCGGGATGCACCCCGAGATCGACGGCGTCACCTGGGTCGACGACCTGCAGCCGTTCGTGGAGCGGAAGCTGTACACCGTGAACACCGCGCACGCGACGGCCGCGTACCACGGCTTCGTGCGCGGGATCCGCCTCATCCGCGAGGCGCTCGAGGACGAGACCGTCCGTCCGGAGGTCGACGGCGTCCTCGCCGAGACCACCGCGCTGCTCGTCGCGAAGCACGGGTTCGACCCAATCGAGCACCGCCACTACGTGGAGGCGAACCTTGCCCGGATCGCGAACCCGCTGCTGCCGGACACGACCGCCCGGGTCGGACGGAACCCGCTCCGGAAGCTCAGCCGTCGGGAGCGGTTCATCGGACCGGCGGCGCAACTCGCCGAGCGCGGCCTCCCCGTGGACCATCTGCTCGGTGCGATCCGGGTGGCGCTTGAATTCGACGACCCGGACGACCCGGAGTCGTACGAGCTGCACGCGCTGCTCCGCTCCGGTGCGACCGCGCACGCCCTGACCGAGATCCTCACCGGACTCATGGAGAGCCACCCCCTGTTTCCGGCGGTCCGCGAGGTCGTCGCTTCTACACTGGACGCATGAGCACGCCGGGTGACGCAGCGGCGCCGCACGACGACGCCGCGACCGATGAGGCGCTCTCCTGGGGCGACGAGCGCGACGCATCGTACGTGGACGCGCCGGACAACGCCCTCCGAGCGCCGGTCCGCAGGGAGCGCGACTCGGAGGCACCGCTCGGCTCGGGTCCGCTCGTCGGGATGGGCGTGCTCGGCGGACTGGCACTGCTGTACACGGTCGCCTGGCTCGTGAGCGCCAGCGCGTTGCCCGTGGACGTCGGCGGTGGGCCCGCGACCGCGTTCTCCGAGCTGCTCCGGGTGCTCGCGGTCATGGCGCCCGCGCTGTGGTTCGTCGCGACGCTGTGGCTTGGCCGGTCCGCGTCGGTCCGAACCAGGTTCGTCTGGCTCGTGGCGGGTGCGCTCGTGCTCGTGCCGTGGCCGTTCATCCTTACGAGGAACTTCGGATGACCGTCGCGTCGGAATCCGGGTCCGGGGCACGCGCCGGGGGCAGCGCACGCCGGGTCACGGTCGGCAGGGTCGCGGTGCGCGTGGTCGCCGCGGCGCTGTTCGCCTCCGTGCTGTGGCTGGCGATCGCGAACATGATCGGTGTCACGACGACCCTCACCGCGAACAACACCTTCCTCCGCGAGAACGGCGGGGCGGCACTGCAGACCGCGATCCCGTGGCCGGCGCTCGTCCTCGACGTCCTGATCGCCCCGGTCGGATACGTGGTCGCCTGGGTCGTCAGCCGCCGAATGGACCTGCGGCGCATGCTCGTGGTGTTCCTGGTGGCGTTCGCGGCGGTCGCGACGCTCTGGTTCGACATCCTGCAATACGTCAGCGCCACGCTCCGCGTCGGCGGGTGACGGCTGTACCGACCGGTCGGCGGGCCGGCACGGCCAGGTCGGTAGGCTGTGACGGCACCCGACCCCCTTGGAAGGAACCCCACCTGTGGCAAAGCCGGTCGTCCTGATCGCCGAAGAGCTCTCACCCGCCACAGTCGACGCCCTCGGGCCCGACTTCGACGTCCGCAGCGTGGATGGCACGGACCGAGCGGCGCTCCTGGCCGCGCTGGCCGACGCGAACGCGCTCCTGGTCCGTTCCGCCACCAGGGTCGACGCGGAGGCGATCGCCGCGAGCCCGAACCTCCAGGTCGTCGCACGCGCCGGCGTCGGACTCGACAACGTCGACATCAAGGCGGCCACCGCCGCCGGGGTCATGGTCGTGAACGCGCCGATCTCGAACATCATCTCCGCTGCGGAGCTCACCGTCGGACACATCCTCAGTCTCGCGCGGCACATCCCGGCAGCGAACGCGTCGCTCGCCGGCGGCGCCTGGAAGCGCTCCGCGTACACGGGCGTGGAGCTCTACGAGAAGACGGTCGGCATCATCGGGCTCGGCCGGATCGGTGCCCTCATCACCGCGCGCCTCCAGGCGTTCGGGGTCTCCGTGATCGCGTTCGACCCGTACGTCACCCCGGCGCGTGCGCAGCAGCTCGGCGTCGAGCTCGTCCCCCTCGACGACCTGCTCCGCCGCTCCGACTTCGTCACGATGCACATGCCGAAGACGCCGGAGACGGTCGGCATGATCTCGGACCACCAGCTCGCCCTCATGAAGCCGACCGCGTTCCTCGTCAACGTCGCCCGCGGCGGGCTCATCGACGAGGATGCGCTCGTCCGGGCGCTGACCGCCAACCGCATCGCCGGGGCCGGGCTCGACGTCTTCGTGTCCGAGCCGCCGACCGACGACACGCTGACGTCGTTGCCGAACGTCGTCGTCACGCCGCACCTCGGCGCCTCCACCGTGGAGGCGCAGGAGAAGGCGGGCGTGTCCGTCGCGCGAAGCGTGCGGCTCGCGCTCGGCGGGGAGATCGTCCCGGACGCGGTCAACGTCGCCGGCGGCGTGATTGACCCGTACGTGCGGCCGGGGATCCCGCTCATGGAGAAGCTCGGCCAGGTGTTCGCGAGTCTCGCCGACACGTCGGTCACGAACGTCGACGTCGAGGTCCACGGCGACCTCGCCGGGTACGACGTCAGCGTGCTCAAGCTCGCGGCGCTCAAGGGTCTGTTCACCGATGTCGTGAGCGAGCAGGTGAGCTACGTCAACGCCCCGCTCCTCGCCGAGCAGCGTGGTGTCACGGTCCGCCTCATCGCGGACGAGGAGAGCCCCGAGTACCGCAACGTCCTGACGATCCGCGGTGCGCAGTCCGGGGGTCCGACGATCAGCGTCTCAGGCACCCTCACCGGTCCGAAGCAGATCGAGAAGATCGTCGAGATCAACGGCTACGACGTCGAGGTCCCGCTCGCGCAGCACCACCTGGTCATGGTCTACACGGACCGCCCCGGCATCGTCGGTGTGTACGGCAAGGAGTTCGGCGACGCCGGCATCAACATCGCCGCGATGCAGATCGCCCGTCGGGCGGTCGGTGGGCAGGCGCTCAGCGTGCTGACGGTGGACTCGCCCGCCCCGGCGGAGCTCCTCGATGCGGTCCGCGTCGCGATCGAGGCGGAGTCCGTCCACGAGATCGACATCACGCTCTAAGGAGGCACGTGTGACGCACACCCTTTCCCTCGCGGTCATCCGCGGCGACGGCATCGGCCCGGAGGTCGTCGACGAGGCGCTCAAGGTCCTCGAGGCGGTCACCGGCGACGACCTCGTCATCGAGCAGACGCCGTACGCGCTCGGGGCGACCCGGTACCTGGAGACCGGGGACATCCTGACCGAGGACGACCTGGCGGCGATCGCCACGCACGATGCGATCCTCCTGGGCGCCGTCGGCGGGGACCCACGCGATCCCCGGCTCACCGGCGGCATCATCGAGCGCGGACTGCTCCTCAAGCTGCGGTTCGCGTTCGACCACTACGTGAACCTGCGACCGACGAAGGTCTACCCGCAGGTGGCGTCGCCGCTGGCGGATCCCGGCGCGGTCGACTTCGTGGTCGTGCGCGAGGGAACCGAGGGCCCCTACGTCGGCAACGGCGGCGCGATCCGGAAGCACACGCCGCACGAGATCGCGACGGAGGTCTCGCTCAACACCGCGTTCGGCGTGGAGCGGGTCGTCCGGTACGCGTTCGATCTCGCCCGGGAACGCCCCCGCCACCACCTGACGCTCGTGCACAAGAGCAACGTCCTCGTGCACGCCGGGGATCTGTGGCAGCGGACCGTCGCCGCGGTGGGTGCCGAGTACCCGGATGTCGCCGTCGACTATCAGCACGTCGACGCGGTCACGATCCACATGGTGCGCGAACCCGATAGGTTCGACGTCATCGTCACGGACAACCTCTTCGGCGACATCATCACCGACCTGGCGGGCGCGATCAGCGGCGGCATCGGTCTTGCGGCCTCGGGCAACATCAACCCGGACGGCACCTTCCCCAGCATGTTCGAGCCGGTGCACGGGTCGGCGCCGGACATCGCGGGTCAGCAGAAGGCCGACCCCACGGCCGCGATCCTGTCCGTCGCCCTGCTCCTCGGGCACTTCGGCCGGAGTTCCCAGGCCGCAGCGGTGCGGCAGGCCGTGGAGTCGGATCTCGCCGATCGGGGTTCCACGCAGCGCAGCACGGCCGAGATCGGCGACGCGATCGCCGCCGCCGCCGCACGCATCATCACGGCATGAGGTCATGGTCCCGGCATCGGGGCCGAATCGACCGTCATCGTTCGACAGGAGTCCAGCAATGACCGACACCGACACGACCGCCTTCGGCACGTCGTTCACCACCATGCCGTCGCAGCAGCGGCTCGACGTCGCCGAGCGCGACGCGATCCTCGCTGACCCCGGCTTCGGGCGGTTCTTCACCGATCACATGGCCTCGATCGAGTGGTCGGTGGGGGAGGGGTGGCACGACGCCCGCATCCACCCCTACGGTCCGCTCAGCCTCGACCCGAGCGCGAGCGTCCTGCACTATGCGCAGGAGATCTTCGAGGGATTGAAGGCCTACCGCCACGACGACGGCTCGGTCTGGACCTTCCGCCCCGACGCGAACGCGCGCCGCTTCCAGCGCTCAGCCCGTCGGCTCGCGCTCCCGGAGCTGCCGGCCGAGGCGTTCGTCGAGGCGATCACGCGGCTCGTGGCGAGCGACGTCGACTGGGTGCCGTCGACGGCTGGGGCGAGCCTGTACCTCCGGCCGTTCATGATCGCGACGGAGTCGTTCCTCGGGGTGCGCGCCGCGCAGCAGGCGGCCTTCCACGTGATCGCAAGTCCCGCCGGTGCGTACTTCTCGTCGGGGCCGAAGCCGGTGTCGATCTGGCTCTCGACCGAGTACGGGCGCGCGGGCAAGGGCGGCACCGGTGCGGCGAAGACCGGCGGCAACTACGCGGCCTCGCTGCTGCCGCAGCAGGAGGCGTACGAGCACGGGTGCCAGCAGGTGATGTTCCTCGACCCGGTCGAAGGCCGGTACCTCGAGGAGCTCGGCGGCATGAACGTCGTGCTCGTCATGGCGAACGGCACGCTCGTCACCCCGGAGTCCGACAGCATCCTGGAGGGGATCACGCGCGACTCGATCCTCCAGCTCGCCCAGGACCGTGGGCTGACCGTCGAGAAGCGGCCGGTCACGCTCGACGAATGGCGGGACGGCGTGGCCGACGGCACGATCGTCGAGGCCTTCGCGTGCGGGACGGCCGCAGTGGTCACGCCGATCGCCGAGCTCCGCGGTGAGGGCTTCAGCATCACGAGCCCCACCGACGGGCCGGGAGCGCTCACGATGTCCCTGCGCGACGAGCTCACCGACATCCAGTACGGTCGTCGACCCGACCCGCACGGATGGCTGGTTCAGCTCACGGGTCCGGGCACCGCGTCGCCGGGAGACGCGGGCGACGCTGCCGTCGCGGCGGGCGCGTCCGCGAACGATCAGTAGGCTCGAACAGTGAAGATCGCACGCTTCAGTACTCCGGGGGAGGACCCCCGTTACGGCATCCTCGATGAGCAGGCCATCGTGGTCCTCGCCGGCGACCCGTTGTTCCAAGGATTCGAGCCGACGGGGGAGCGTGTCGACCGGCGGTCGGCGACGCTGCTCGCACCGGTGATCCCGCGATCGAAGGTCGTCGGCGTCGGGTTGAACTACTCCGACCACGTCGCCGAGATGGACGAGCAGTCCACCGACGACCCGGTGGTGTTCCTGAAGCCGAACACGGCGGTGGTCGGTCCGGGGGACCCGATCCGCCTGCCGCGCGATGTCGGCCGCGTGGACTTCGAGGGCGAGCTGGCGGTCGTCATCGGGTCTGTGGCGAAGAACGTCCGTCGTGAGGACTTCGCCGACGTCATCCTGGGGTACACGATCGCCAACGACGTGACCGCGAGGGACCTGCAGGCGCGCGACGGGCAGTGGACACGGGCCAAGGGGTTCGATACGTTCTGCCCGCTCGGCCCGGTCATTGAGACGGATCTCGATCCGTCCGACGTCCGGCTCGAGACGCGGGTGGACGGCGAGCTCCGGCAAGCGGCGTCGACCTCGGAGATGGTGCACGACATCCCGACACTCATCGAGTTCGTGTCCAGCATCTGGACCCTGCTGCCCGGCGACGTGATCCTGACCGGGACTCCGGCGGGCGTCGGCGAGATCAACGATGGGGAGGTCGTCGAGGTCACGGTCTCCGGGATCGGCTCGCTGACCAACCCCGTCCTCGCCCCACACTGACCCGCGACACGCCCGGGTTACGCCCGGCTTGCCGTGGAGCGCGGGCCGCGCGTACGGTAGTCCCTCGTCACCACAACGGTGCGGCGCAGCTGCCGAGGCGATTTGGGTCTCCGACCCGTACGCACTCGAGTACGCGCAGCCTTGTGGGACCACAGCCCGTCCCGGTCCGATACGGATCACCTTCTTCGGGAGGTACCAGGACGAGCGTGCCCGCGCCGGTGTCGCTTCCTCGAAGTTGACACAGCGGGTAGGGCTGATATAGTAGGAAAGTTGCCCGGGCGGGCGATTGGAAACGAACATGAAGCCCGGTGCGTCTGGTCCTTGAGAACTCAACAGCGTGCACATTGTCAATGCCAATTTATTGACCTCGTGGATTGTGGTGGCCTTTTGGTTGTCATGGTTCCGTGGAAGATTCCTTTGGATTGAAAAGATTGTCAGTAGACGGTCTATCAGTCAGCATCAAATTCACTGTCGGCTTCGGTTGGCAGGAACGTTTTTTACGGAGAGTTTGATCCTGGCTCAGGACGAACGCTGGCGGCGTGCTTAACACATGCAAGTCGAACGATGAAGCCCAGCTTGCTGGGTGGATTAGTGGCGAACGGGTGAGTAACACGTGAGTAACCTGCCCCTGACTCTGGGATAAGCGTTGGAAACGACGTCTAATACTGGATATGACGACTGATCGCATGGTCTGGTCGTGGAAAGATTTATTGGTTGGGGATGGACTCGCGGCCTATCAGCTTGTTGGTGAGGTAATGGCTCACCAAGGCGACGACGGGTAGCCGGCCTGAGAGGGTGACCGGCCACACTGGGACTGAGACACGGCCCAGACTCCTACGGGAGGCAGCAGTGGGGAATATTGCACAATGGGCGCAAGCCTGATGCAGCAACGCCGCGTGAGGGACGACGGCCTTCGGGTTGTAAACCTCTTTTAGTAGGGAAGAAGCGAAAGTGACGGTACCTGCAGAAAAAGCACCGGCTAACTACGTGCCAGCAGCCGCGGTAATACGTAGGGTGCAAGCGTTGTCCGGAATTATTGGGCGTAAAGAGCTCGTAGGCGGTTTGTCGCGTCTGCTGTGAAAACCGGAGGCTCAACCTCCGGCCTGCAGTGGGTACGGGCAGACTAGAGTGCGGTAGGGGAGATTGGAATTCCTGGTGTAGCGGTGGAATGCGCAGATATCAGGAGGAACACCGATGGCGAAGGCAGATCTCTGGGCCGTAACTGACGCTGAGGAGCGAAAGCGTGGGGAGCGAACAGGATTAGATACCCTGGTAGTCCACGCCGTAAACGTTGGGCGCTAGATGTAGGGACCTTTCCACGGTTTCTGTGTCGTAGCTAACGCATTAAGCGCCCCGCCTGGGGAGTACGGCCGCAAGGCTAAAACTCAAAGGAATTGACGGGGGCCCGCACAAGCGGCGGAGCATGCGGATTAATTCGATGCAACGCGAAGAACCTTACCAAGGCTTGACATATACCGGAAACGGCCAGAGATGGTCGCCCCCTTGTGGTCGGTATACAGGTGGTGCATGGTTGTCGTCAGCTCGTGTCGTGAGATGTTGGGTTAAGTCCCGCAACGAGCGCAACCCTCGTTCTATGTTGCCAGCGGTTCGGCCGGGGACTCATAGGAGACTGCCGGGGTCAACTCGGAGGAAGGTGGGGATGACGTCAAATCATCATGCCCCTTATGTCTTGGGCTTCACGCATGCTACAATGGCCGGTACAAAGGGCTGCGATACCGTAAGGTGGAGCGAATCCCAAAAAGCCGGTCTCAGTTCGGATTGAGGTCTGCAACTCGACCTCATGAAGTCGGAGTCGCTAGTAATCGCAGATCAGCAACGCTGCGGTGAATACGTTCCCGGGCCTTGTACACACCGCCCGTCAAGTCATGAAAGTCGGTAACACCCGAAGCCGGTGGCCTAACCCTTGTGGAAGGAGCCGTCGAAGGTGGGATCGGTGATTAGGACTAAGTCGTAACAAGGTAGCCGTACCGGAAGGTGCGGCTGGATCACCTCCTTTCTAAGGAGCATCTGGCACCGCGAACGGGCTGTCCTTTCGGATGGTCTGGGTGTCCAGGCGCCGGATCGAGACGAGTGTTCTCGCCGGTAGCTCATGGGTGGAACATTGACAGTGGATCTGGATGTGATGCGTCTGGTCGTAGTACGTCTGCTGCTGCTCTTCGGGGTGGTTGGTGGGGTGGAACGGGTCGGGTGTGGATCGGATGGGTTGTGCACGTTGTTGGGTCCTGAGGGACCAGGCTTCCTTGGTGTCGTCGGCTGGTTGGTCGGCGGTTGCTGGGGGTGGGGCTTCGGCTCCTTCTGTGGTGTGCTGCTTCCTGTTGGTTGGGGGGTGGGTGCCGTGGGCCAGTGCCGAACCGGTGGTGAATCGGGGTTGGGCTGGTGCCGATCGTATGTTGAGAACTACACAGTGGACGCGAGCATCTTTGATACTTGCCGTGGGTGATGCGCTTGTTCCCGTGATGGGGGTGGGTGTGTTGGTGCGGGAGGTGTCGAAAAGTGCGATCGCCGATCATCGTTCCGAGTTGCCGTGAGGTGGGTCGGGGTGGTGTGACGACGATCAACACTGAAAGCAGCGCGGGTCGTTGTACGGTCCGTGCTGATTCTTTGTGGTCAAGTTTTTAAGAGCAAACGGTGGATGCCTTGGCATCTGGAGCCGAAGAAGGACGTAGAAATCTGCGATAAGCCTCGGGGAGCTGATAATCGAGCCCTGATCCGAGGATTTCCGAATGGGGAAACCCCGCCAGGCGTTTTGCGACCTGGTGACTCCCGCCTGAATGTATAGGGCGGGTAGAGGGAACGTGGGGAAGTGAAACATCTCAGTACCCACAGGAAGAGAAAACAACATGTGATTCCGTGAGTAGTGGCGAGCGAAAACGGATGAGGCTAAACCGATCATGTGTGATAGCCGGCGGGCGTTGCATGGTCGGGGTTGTGGGACATGTCACTCAGTTCTGCCGGACTGGGGCGGTTACAGCGCATCATAGTCGAACCGGTTTGAAAGCCGGGCCGTAGTGGGTGCCAGCCCCGTAGACGAAATGGTGTTATGGCCGGATGTGTATCCCAAGTAGCACGGGGCCCGAGAAATCCCGTGTGAATCTGTCAGGACCACCTGATAAGCCTAAATACTCCCAGATGACCGATAGCGGACAAGTACCGTGAGGGAAAGGTGAAAAGTACCCCGGGAGGGGAGTGAAATAGTACCTGAAACCGTTTGCTTACAAACCGTTGGAGCCTCCTTGT
>Ga0210040_10002245_pt1 | contig 27519 bp, 29 predicted proteins | sample CryGeyCG12114_NA_FD_185462 | JGI IMG/M metagenome (GOLD analysis project Ga0210040, IMG submission 185462) | Groundwater microbial communities from aquifer - Crystal Geyser CG19_WC_8/21/14_NA (SPAdes) (version 2) | ecosystem: Environmental > Aquatic > Deep subsurface > Groundwater | place: USA... | reverse complement strand
CATGGCGCCCGACAACCCGCCCGCCGGGCCCCGCGGGTCGGCCCGCGCCGCCCTGCCGCTCCCTCCGCCCGCGCCGCCGCCGGCCCCGCGCTGAGGGCGCAGGCCGGGGCCTCCCGCCGAAGCACCCGGGCTTTCGCCGCCCAGGCCCGAACGCTCCGCCTCGCACGGGAACGCCTTCCACCCTACATTGAGAGGGAAACGCCCCCCATCCCCGGAAGCAATCCCCTGGCATGACCGAGCACACCCTGGCCGCCGCAACCGATCCCAGCCTGGACGGCGGCTCCATCCGCCTCACCCGCCTGCCCAACGGCCTGACCGTGGTGTCCGACGCCATGGAGCGCGTGGAAACGGCCTCCATCGGCGCCTATGTGCACACGGGCACGCGTGACGAGACGGCCGAGGAGAACGGCGTCTCCCACTTCCTCGAGCACATGGCCTTCAAGGGCACCGAGAAGCGCGACGCCCAGGCCATCGCGCGCGAGATCGAGGCGGTGGGCGGCCACCTGAACGCCTATACGGCCCGCGAGACCACGGCCTACTACGCCAAGGTCCTGAAGGAGGACCTGCCGCTCGCCGCCGACATCCTGGGCGACATCCTGACGCACTCCACCTTCATCCCCGAGGAGGTGGAGCGCGAGCGTGGCGTGATCCTGCAGGAGATCGGCCAGGCGAACGACACGCCCGACGACATCATCTTCGACCACTTCCAGGACCGCGCCTATCACGGCCAGCCCATGGGCCGCCCCACCCTCGGCCCCGCCGGCATCATCGAGACCATGTCGCGCGAGGCCCTGACCGGCTACATGCGCCGCCACTACGGCCCCTCCCGCATGGTCGTGGCCGCCGCCGGCGCCGTGGACCACGACGCGCTGGTGGAGCTGACGAAGCGGCACTTCGCCGACCTGCCCACCACCGGCCAGCACGAGGCCGAGCCCGCCCGCTACACCGGCGGCGAGTTCCGCGAGGAGCGCGACCTCGACCAGGTGCACCTGCTGCTGGGCTTCCCGGGGCCCGCCTATGGCGATCCCATGCACCACCCGACGATGCTGCTCTCCACCATCCTCGGCGGCGGCATGTCGTCGCGCCTGTTCCAGGAAATCCGCGAGCGCCGCGGCCTCGTTTACTCCGTCTACTCTTTCCACTCGCCCTATCGGGACGCAGGCCTCTTCACGATCTATGCCGGCACCGGCGAGGAGCAGGCGGCGGAGCTGATGCCGGCGACGCTGGAGGAGCTCCGCCGCGTCCAGCACGACGTGACCGAGGAGGAACTGGCCCGCGCCAAGGCCCAGCTTCGCGCCTCCGTGCTGATGTCGCTGGAATCCACGGGCTCGCGCTGCGAGCAGCTCGCGCGCCAGCTGCAGGTGCATGGCCGCATCATCCCGGTGGAGGAAACCAAGGCCCGCATCGCTGCCGTCACGGTGGAGCAGGTCCAGCAGGCCGCCGCCCGCGCCTTCCGCGCCGCGCCGACCCTGGCCGCCCTCGGCCCCGCCGGGCGCGTGCCGCACCTGCCCGAGGTGATCGAAAGGCTGGCGGCGTGAGCGAGACCCTCACCAAGGCCGACCCGCGCGAAACGCTGGCCACCCTCGTCGCCGCCGCGCGCGCGGCGGGGGCGGATGCGGCCGATGCCATGCTCGCCGCCGGCGCCTCGCTTTCCGTGCAGATGCGCCTGGGCGAGGTGGAGAACGTGGAGCGCGCCGAGGGCTTCGACATCGGCCTCCGCGTTTTCCTCGGAAAGCGCCAGGCCATCGTTTCCACCACCGACGCGGACCCGCGCGGCTTCGCGCAACTGGCCGAGCGCGCCGTCGCCATGGCCCGCGCCGTGCCGGAAGACCCCTTCGGCGGCCTGCCCGACCGCGTGCCCTCCCTCGCCGGCCTGCCGCTCGACATGGATGACGGCGTCGAGCCCGATGTCGCGGTCCTGACCGAGCGCGCCCGCCGCGCCGAGGAAGCCGCCCGCGCCATCGCCGGCGTCACCAACTCCGAGGGCGCGGATGCCGGCTGGAGCCGCACGGTGATCGCGCTGGCCGCCTCCAACGGCTTCGCCGGCACCTATACCCGCAGCGGCCACAGCCTCTCCGTCACGGCTCTCGCCGGCCAGGGCACGGGGATGGAGCGCGACTACGACTACGGCTCCGCCACCCACCTGTCCGACCTCGACGACCCCGAGACGCTGGGCCGCAACGCCGGCGAGCGCGCGGTGCGGCGCCTGAACCCCACACGCCCGCCCACGGCGCGCCTGCCCGTGCTCTATGACCCCCGCGTGGCCGGCTCGATCATCGGGCACCTCGTGGGCGCGGCCAACGGCGCCTCCGTCGCCCGCGGGACGAGCTTCCTGCGCGAGAAGATGGGCACCCAGGTCATGGCCCGCGGCCTCACCATCCGCGACGACCCCACCCGCCCCCGCGGCCTCCGCTCCCGTCCCTTCGACGCCGAGGGCATGCCCACCGCGCCGCTCGCCATCGTCGAGGACGGCGTGCTGCACCACTGGCTGCTCGACTGGCGCGCCGCCCGCCAGCTCAACCTCGCCTCCAACGGCCGCGCCGCCCGTGCCGTCGGCGGCCCGCCCTCTCCTTCCACCACCAACCTCTGGCTGGAGCCGGGCAGCCTCACCCCCGAGGCCCTGATGGCCGACATCGCCGAGGGCCTCTACGTCACCGAGATGATCGGCAGCAGCATCAACGCCCTGACCGGCGACTACAGCCGCGGCGCCTCCGGCTTCATGATCCGCAACGGCCAGCTCGCGGAAGCCTTCTCGGGCGTCACCATCGCCGGGAACCTGCTGGAGATGTTCCTGCACATCACCCCCGCCAGCGACCTCCGCTTCCGGCGCGGCACCGATAGCCCGACGCTGCGGATCGACGGGCTGACCATGGCGGGAGCCTGACGGCGCAACGGAGGCCCGGCCCTCATGGGGAATCAGCTCCCCCGAACCCTCCACGGAATTCGGCGGGAACCACAGGAAAGAAGATGAGCGGGGTCCGCGAGGAGGCTTCCTTCTCCTCGGGGGGCCACTCGCGCCCCGCCCCCGCCATGCTATCCCCGCCTCGCCAACAAACCGAGGAAACCACCCATGTCCCTGAAGCTCTACGGCGTCCTTCGCTCCCGCGCGACGCGCCCCGCCTGGACCGCCATGGAGCTGGGTCTCGACTTCGAGCACGTCCCGGTGATCCAGGCCTATCGGCTGAAGGACCCGGCCGCCCCCGACGCGCCGCTCAACACCGCATCTCCCGCCTTCCGGGCCATCAACCCCAACGGGCTGATCCCCTCGATCGACGACGACGGCTTCATCCTCCACGAGTCCCTTGCCATCAGCCTTTATCTCGCGCGCAAGCACGGTGGCCCGCTCGCGCCCCGCGACGCCCGGGAGGAAGGGCTGGTGGCCATGTGGTCCCTCTGGGGCATGGGCATCGAGGCCGACTGCCTGGCCATCGTCCAGAAGCGCGATGCCGAGGCCGCGGCCGCGCGCCTCCAGGCCCCCTTCGCCGTGCTGGATGCGGCACTCGCCGGGAGCGGCGGGCACCTGGTGGGCGGACGCTTCACCGTGGCGGACATCAACCTGGCGGAGGTGATCCGCTATGCCCAGCCCGCCCGCGCCCTGTTCGAGGCCGCACCCGCCGTGCAGGCCTGGATCGCGGCCTGCCAGTCCCGCCCCGCCTTTCAGGCCATGATGAAGCGGCGCGAGGCCGAGCCCGCCTGAGCGCCTCGGCCCGTTTGGGGGCGACCATGGGGATGGAGTGGAAACCGGGCGCCTTGCCACTATATTACACCACTGTGAGAAACCTCCTTCGGAGTACCACCCCCATGCGCCGCCGCGCCCGCCTCCTGGCCGCCTTCGCCGCCCTGAGCCTCGCGCTCGGTCCCGCCATCGCCGAGGCCCGCCCCGGCGGCGGCTTCTCCTCGGGCAGCCGCGGCTCGCGCAGCTACAGCGCGCCGCCCGCCACCCGGACGGCGCCGGGCACCGCCAGCCCCTTCAACCGGACCGAGGCGCCGCGCCAGGCGCCGGGCACCGCGGCCCCCGGCTATGCCCCGCGTCCAGCGCCCTCCTACACCACCCCCAGCCGGGGCGGGCTGTTCGGCGGCGGCTTCATGTCCGGGCTGATGGGTGGCCTGCTGGGCGCCGGCATCGCCGGGATGCTCTTTGGTCACGGCGCCTTCGGCGGCATGTCCGGCGGCTCGGGCTTCCTGGGCTTCCTGCTCCAGCTGGCCATCATCGCCGGCATCATCTGGCTGGTGATGCGCGTCATCCGGGGCCGGCGCGCCGGAATGCCCGCCATGGCCGGTGCCGGCGGCCGCGGCCCCTTGCCGGATGCCGCATCGGGCACCTATGCGCGGCAGATGGATGGCGCCGGCGGCATGGCCGGCGCGGCGATGGGCGGCCGGGCCGCCGCCCGCCCGCTGCAGGTCGGGCAGTCCGACTTCGCCGCCTTCGAGAAGAGCCTGGTGCAGATCAACCAGGCTTGGTCCGCCCAGGACGTTTCCGCCTTGCGCCGGCTGACCACGCCGGAGATGGCCCGCTACTTCGAGGGTGACCTGCGCGACCTCGCCGCCCGCGGCTGGCGCAACCAGACCAGCGACGTCCGTCTGGAGGCGGGCGACCTCGCCGAGGCATGGTCCGAGGACGGCGTGGATTACGCCACGGTGGCCATGCGCTTCAGTCTGGTGGACGTGACCCGCGACGCGGCCGGGCAGGTGGTGGAAGGCGATCCCAGCGCGCGGCAGACCACGACGGAGGTCTGGACCTTCGCGCGCCGGCCGGGCGAGAGCTGGATCCTCTCGGCGATCCAGCAGACCAAGTAGCCTTCCCTCGCGTGGAGGGGTCCGGCACGCCCGGGGCGATCCGCCCCGGGCGTGTTGCGTTCCAGGGCTTGCTTCAGCTCCCGGAGTGCTCTCCTTCGGCCGAGACCCGGTTGCGCAGGGATCCCGTCCGCCGCCTCTTGGCGTCGTAGAGTCCGGCATCCGCCTTTTCGATCGCGGCATCGATGTCCGGTGCGTCCAGCGGCACGCGGGCGAAGCCCATGCTGCACCCCAGCCGAACCTGCCCGGCCGGGCTCGGCACGCCGTCCCGCAACAGGGCGTTCAGGCGCGCTCCGACCTCAAGCGCCGCTTCGGCCACCGAATCCGTCTCGCCGGGCAGGCAGAGCACGAATTCGTCGCCCCCCAGCCGCACGGCGGCATCCTCCGTGCGCAGGTTCTGCTGAAGCCAGCGTCCGATGCTGCGCAGCACGGCGTCCCCCGCGCCATGGCCGTGCAGGTCGTTGACCGGCTTGAAGCCATCCAGGTCGATCACCACCACCGCGCAGCCCTGCAACAGGTCCGGCTGCGTTGCCTGCCAGGCCTCGAACCCCGCACGGTTCAGCAGGCCCGTCAGCGGGTCGCGCCACGCCTGGTCGCGCAGCTGTTCCAGGCGCTTCATCACGTCCCGGCTGCGGCCGCTGCCGAGCACCCGGTCCAGCGCGGAGGCGACGCGGTCGATGTGCCAGCCCGCGAGCAGGCCGCCGAGCACGGCCACGCCGAAGGTGTTGATGCTGAGCAGGATGCCGAAGGGCCAGAGCCGGGCGATGATCGCGCCCAGGTCGCGCCGTGCCACGACGGCCAGCTCCAGCGCCGGGCGGTCCTGGGTCGCGTCCAGCTGCGCGATGGCCAGCAGCGCGTCCGGTTGCCCGGGGATCGCCATCTCCCGCCAGGCCGCCCGCTCGGCCGAGCCCTCGGGCTGCAGGGCATCCGGCCAGCGCCGGCCCCGCTCGTTCTCGGGCCCGATCAGCACCACGCCGTCGGAATCCAGCACACGCAGCTCCGGCGCCGGCTGCCAGGGCGCGAGGCTCGCCACCTCGTGCCGCAGGGTCTCCGCCCAGCGCCAGGTCAGGCGCCCCGCGACCATCCCCACGAACTGCCCTTCCGCGTTCCACACCGGCGCCACCACGTCGATCAAGGAAGAATCGATCTGGTTGTCCAGCTGGTCCGGAACCACCTTCGCCAGCAGCAGGGCCGACGGCGTGTTGCCCGGCGGTGCGGCCGAAACCACGCGGAACCAGGACCGCCGGGACACGTCCGCCCCTTCCAGCAATCCATCGGTCGCGGCGACCACGCGCCCGCCCGCATCCACGAAGCCCATCCAGGAAAACGCGGTGGAATGCCGCTGCATGTCCTCCAGCAGGCGGCGCGCGCGCGGGGCGTCCGGCGGCTGCTGCCCGAAAGCCTCGAAGCGGGCGACCATGCCGACCACGCTGGCCCAGTTGGACAGGCCGGAGTCCAGCCGCTGCGCCACCATCCTCGCATAGCCCGCCAGCTGGGAGCCCGCATCCGCAGTCAGCCGCGCCCGCTCCGAGTGCAGGAGCAAGGCCGATCCTGTCATCCCGAACAGGGCGCAGATGGCGCTGACGGCAAGCCCGTGGCGCCAAGCGGGGCCAAACCAGGCGATGAGGCGCATGTCACTTCTCCAGCCGGACGGCCGTGCTGGCCGCCGGACGCTGAGGCCGAAGTCGTTCACCCGATTCGTTGCCGACTTACAATATCCAGATCGTTTTCATTGACAATTCGTGACGACATCTCACAGGTCAGATCATTATCGGGAAATGAGGCACGAAATGACGCGGAGCCTGTTCCGCACTGCGCTTTCGCGCAGCGGGATGTGCCGCGCGGCAAGGCTTTCGCAGCCGTCCGGACGCACCCGTTCCGCCGGAACACCGGCGTAGCCACGGGCTCATCACATTCCGGTTATGCAATGTGCTCCCGGGACCGGGTTCCGATCCCGGCCGATGGCGGCAAGGACCATTCCCCCTGCCCGGCCCGCGCCTCAGGTCACCGGGCGCCGGTGGGGGAACTGGAGCAGGGTTCGGGGAGCAGGTCCTAAATCAGGCCCTTCAGACGCAGCATCCCGAAGGCCGCCATGCTCATCGCGTCCCGGATCACGCCGTCGCGCAGCATCGCCTCCACCTCGGCCAGCGGGAACTCGCGGCACACCAGGTCCTGCTCGGTCGCCTCGCGCGCCGTCTCGCCACGCGTCAGCTCGGTGGCCAGGAACACGTGGCCGCGCTGGTTGCAGTAGCCGGCGCCCTGGAACATTTCCCCGGCATAGGTCATGCGGCCCGCGATCAGCCCCGTTTCCTCGCGCAGTTCACCGGCAGCGATGGCGGCGGGGTCGGTGCCGGGGCGCGTCTCCCACATGCCCATCACGAACTCCCACATGCGCTGCCCCACCGGGTAGCGGTACTGCTCCACCAGCGTCACGCGCCCGTCCTGCACCGGCACCACCACCACGAAGTCCGAGCGCTCCACGACGCCATACAGGCCCTGGGTGCCGTCGGCGCGGCGGATGATGTCCTCCCGCACGCGGGTCCAGGGGTTTTCATAAGCCACGCGCGTCGAAAGCGTCTCGATGGTCACGCCATGCCCCCGTTGATCGAGATGACCTGCCCGGTGATGTAGGCCGCGCGGGGCGAGCACAGGAAGGCCACCAGCTCCGCCACCTCCTCCGGCCGGCCGGCGCGGCGGGCGGGCACCATCGCGCGGATCTGCTCCTTCGTGAACGCCTCGGTGGCCGGGCTCTCGATCACGCCCGGGGCCACCGCGTTCACCGTCACCCCGCGCGCCGCGCATTCGGTGGACAGCGACTTCACCGCGCCGTGCAGCCCCGCCTTGGCCGCCGCGTAGTTCGCCTGCCCCCGGTTGCCCATCACGCCGGAAACCGAGGAGATCGCGACGATCCGCCCGGAGCGCGTGCCGATCATCGGCAGCAGCAGCGGCTGCACCAGGTGGAAGAAGCCGTTCAGCGAGACGTCGATCACCGAGTGCCACTGCGCCGCCGACATCCCGGCCATGGGCGCATCGCTGTGCGTGCCGGCGTTGTGCACCACCGCCTGCACCGGCCCCCCCTCCAGCAGGCGCGCCAGCGCGTCCGGGCAGGCCCGCGGATCCGTCAGGTCGAAGACCGCCGCCTCGGCGCTGCCACCCTCCGCCACGATGCCCGCCGCCACCGCCTCTGCCCGCGCCGGATGGGCGCTGGCGTGCACGACCACGTGGTGGCCGTCCCGGGCCAGGGCGCGCGAGATCGCGGCCCCGATCGGGCTCGCGCCCCCGCTCACCAGCGCGCGGATCATGCGCCCTCCGGGATGATGATGGCCGCCTGGCCCGACAGCAGCGCGCCGCCGCCGGCCGAGACGGAGAAGGCGTAGACGAAGCCCCGCGCCGCGCGGCTCAGCGCCCGCGCCTCCACGCGCAGCTCGGCGGAAAGATCGTCCAGCCGCGCCGCGCGAAGCTCCACCCCGCGCAGGCTGGCCAGATACCCCGCCGCCTGCGCCGCGCCATCGCCGGTCAGCGCCCCGTGCGCGGCCATGGCCTGGAGCGCGTACTCCACGCCGCAGACCGCTGGCAGAATCCCATCCCGCCGCAGCGGGTTGGCGGCATCCCGGTGAGAAAGTGCGGCGCAGACGATCGAATCCGCGTCAAAGGACAGCACCCGGTCCAGCAGCCGCATCGCGCCGCCATGCGGCACCTGGGGTATCATGGGGGGTGTCACGCGGCGGCGCCCAGGTCCAGCACCACCGCCCCGCCATCGGCCAGGGGCAGGCCGATCCGCGCCGCCCGCCCGGCCGCGAGCGCCCGCAGCAGGGGCAGGCACCGTGCCGCGGGGTTGCCGGCCACCAGCGGGTCCATCAGCCCGGACGAACAGGCCTCCTCCGCCTCCGCCATCTCCACGGAAAGCGGCACGCCGCCCGAGGCCCCCGCCGGAACCAGCACCAGCGCCGCGGCGAAGGGCGCCTCCGTGAAGCGCTTGGCGTCCAGCGGCGCCGTCAGCGGCGCGTCATAGGCGCAGAACAGCACGGGCACCCCTCGCGCCGCCACGGCCGCCGCCGCCTGCACCAGCCCGATGGCGAAGCTGTCGTCATGCCCGCCCAGGCTGACCGAGGCCTGCATCGACCCCATGGCGATCCCCCAGTACCCCGCCGCCGCGTTGTGCACGGAGTTGTGGAACTGCGTGGGCGAGATCGCGCCGCCGGGAACCGTCAGCGCCTCCAGGATGGAGCCCACCACCGCTCCGTCCCCATTCGAGGAGGCGAACACCGTTTCCAGGCTGTCCGGCGCCAGGCCCGAAGCCGCCGCCGCCTCGGCCGAGACCGCCAGCGCCAGCCGCACCGCCGCGCTGGTGCGGCGCCGCTCCGTCGGCGGCAGGGCCGCGGGTGGCGGCAAGGCAACCGGCACCGGTTCCCAGGGCACCTCTCCCGCCAGCACCGCCCGGCTGGCGGACCAGCCCGGCAGGCCCGGGCCGAGCAGGCCCACGCCCGCGATCACGCATCTCACGACGCGATCCACCCCCGCGCGAACATCCTCACGGGCCTTGCCCCGGCCTTGACGCCCCGCATTCGCCTCAAGCCCGCCCGATCACCAGAGCGAGGTTGCTTCCGCCGAAGCCGAAGGAGTTGCTGAGCACGCGCCGCACGGGCGCCGCGCGGTTCTCCACGGCCACGTCCACCCCGAACTCCGGGTCCGGCACCGCAACGCCCAGGCAGCCCGGCACCAGCCCGTCCTCCACGCAGATGGCGGCGATCACCGCCTCCAGCGCCCCCGATGCCCCCAGCGAATGCCCGGTCCACCCCTTGGTGGAGGAACAGGGCACGCGGTCGCCGAACATGGCGCGCACGGCGTTGCCCTCCATGGCGTCGTTCGCCCGCGTGCCGGTGCCGTGCAGGTTGATGTAGTCCACCGGCCCGGCCCCCGCCGCCGCCAGCGCCGCCCGCATGGCCGCGACCGCGCCCAGGCCATCGGGATGGGGGGAGGACATGTGGTGCCCGTCCGCGCTCGCCCCCGCGCCCAGCAGCGCCACCGTGCCGGCGGGCGCGTCCTCGGCCCGCACCAGCAGCGCCAACCCGGCGGCCTCCCCAATCGAGATGCCGTCCCGGTCCGCCGCACAAGGGCGGCAGGCGCCGCGCGAGAGAAGCTCCAGCGCGGAAAAGCCGTGCAGCGTCATCCGGCAGAGCGTGTCCACGCCCCCCACCACAGCGGCATCGCAGAGCCCGGCCGCGATCATCACCTGCGCCTCCAGGAAGCTCCGCGCGCCCGAGGTGCAGGCGGTGGAGATGGAAACCGCCGGGCCCCGCAGCCCCAGCCGCGCCCGCACATAGCGGGGCAGCGCGTGCAGGTCGTGCGTGTGGGTGAAGTCGAACCCGGCCGGAAGCGCGCCGTCCGCGCCGCGCCGCGCATAGGCTTCCTCGGTTTCCGCGATGCCGGAGGTGCTGGTGCCCAGCACCACCGCCACCCGCCCCGCGCCGTAGCGCCCGGCCGCCTCCGCCACCGCGTCGGCGAAGCCGTCCTGCCGCAGCGCCAGCTCCGCCAGCCGGTTGTTGCGGCATGAATAGCGCCCGAGGTCGCCGGGCAGCGCCACCTCCTCCACCCCCGGCACGCGGCCGACCCAGATGCCCTCGGGCATGCCCGGCATGTCGCAGGGGGCAAGCCCGCCGCGCCGGCCGTGCAGCGCCTCCCGCGTGGCGGCGAGGCCCGTTCCCATGGCGCTGACGGCGCTGCGGGCGGCAAGGGCGAGGAGAGGAAGCATGGATACCATCTGAATGCTCTATCGCACCGGACAAGCCCGCTGTGCAGCGGGCCGAACCTCATTTCCCGCGCGCGGCGCCAGCCCCAGCGCCAGGGCGAAGGCCGCCGCCACCCCCACCGAGACGGTCAGCCCGATCCCGTGCAGCACCGGCGTCTCGCACAGGGCCAACATGCCGAAGGTCAGCAGCGTCGTCACCGTGCAGGTCAGCACCGCCGCCAGGGTCCGCGCCGCCTCCGCCGCGTCGTGCTCGGCGCGGCCCAGGAACAGCGCGTAGTCCAGCCCGACGCCCGCCATCAGCAACAGCGCCGCCAGGTGGAAGGGCGTCAGCCGCTCCCCCAGCGCCGCCAGTACGGCCAGCACCACCAGCACCGCCCCCGCGATCGGTGCCGCCCGCAGCAGGGCGGCGCGGAACCCGCCCAGACCCGCCGCCAGCAGGCTCAGCACCGCGAGCGCCCCCACCCCGCACCAGAGCAGCGCCCCGCGCGTGGTGGCGGCGATCATGCCCTCCGTCTCGCCCTTCACGTCCACGAACAGCACGGCCGGGTCGCGCAGCCCCGCCACCGCTGCCCGCACGGCCGCCGCGTCCCCGACGCCCGAGAGCAGCCCCAGCCCCTGCCACCCCTCGCCCCGCCGCGACAGCATGGGGGATAGCCGGGCCGAGATCAGTGGCGCCTCCGCCAGCGCCGCACCATCCAGCAGCGGCAGCGTCCGGCTTTCCTCCACGGCGGCCAGGAAGGGCGCGAAGGCGCCGGGGCGGAAGGGCAGGCCGCGCATCGCCTCCTCCAGCCGCGCCGCCAGCACCTCGGGCGGGGGCATCGCCGCCTGCCGCGCCGCCTGCGTCTCCAGGCTCGGCAGGTAGCGGCTCGGCAGGTCCACCCCGCCCAGGCGCCCATCCGCCACCAGCGGCGCCAGGGCCGCCCCCACCCGCTCGGAGGCGCGCAGAACCGCCTCCTCGCTCGCCCCGCGCAGGGCCACCAGGTGCCGCACGTCGGGGGCTCCGAGCTGGGCGCGCAACTCCCCGTCCAGGTTCCGGTCGGCCTCGGGCACCGGGCTCAGCCGAGCGATGTCGTCCTCCCAGCGCGGCAGCCCGCCCAGCGCCAGGAACAGCGCCGCCACCGCCACCAGCCCCGCCGCCAGCGCCCGCCGCCCGCGCAGCCATTCCAGCCCGCGCCGCACGGCACCGGGCAGGGGCCGCGCCGCCACCGCCTGCCCCGGCAGCAGGCGCGGCAGCCCCCAGCGCGTGACCGCCACCCCGACCAGAAGCCCCGCCGCCCCGAACAGCCCGAGCTGCGCCAGCCCGGGAAAGCCGGAGGCCATCATCGCCACCAGCCCCAGCGCCGCCGCCGCCGCCGCCAGCCGCAGCGTGGGCCAGATCCGCCGGGCGGCCTTGCCCAGCGCCTCCCCGGGGCGGCGCCCGGTCAGCAGCAGGATCGGGTAGTCCACGGCCACCCCCAGCATGGTCACCCCGAAGCCCAGCGCCGCCCCTTGAACGCGCCCGAACACCAGCGCCACCGCCAGCGCCCCCGCCAGGCTGCCCGCCAGCAGCGGCACCCCCGCCGCCAGCAGCATCGCCCCCGAGCGGTAGCGCCAGACCAGGAACCCCAGCAGCAGCACCCCCGAGAGGATCGAGACCCGTTCCACGTCGGCCTTGACCGCCGCCGCCGCGCTGGCCGCGAACACCCCGGGCCCGGAAAGCAGCAGCCGCACGCCCTTGGGATCGGCGGCCGCGAAGGCCGCTCGCACCGCCTCCGAGGCGTCGCGCTGCCCCTCCATGTCGGTGCCGGCCGCCCGGCTGCGCGCCACCAGCAGCGCCCGCGGCGGCCCCTCGCCGCCCGCGAACCAGGCGCCGTCCCGCATCTGCACACCGCTGCCGCCCAGCCAGCCCTTCAGCAGGTTCAGGAACACGCCGGGCGGGTCGGCGAAGCCTAGCCGCGACAGCACGCCGGACAGGGAGGAGCGCAACCCGTCCAGCAGCCCCTCCAGCCCGCGCCGCAGCCCCGCCACCTCGAAGGCCCCTTCCGCCGGGGAAAGCAGAAAGCGGTAGCGGAACAGCAGCGCCTGCTCGCCTTCCTTCAGGTCGCCCGTGCCGTTGCCCACGAAGGCGAAGCGCCCGCCCTCCCGCAGCGCCGCCCCCATGCTCTTGGAAACCCGCGCCAACTCCGGCGCTTCGGCCCCCTCCAGCCCCACCAGCAGCAGCGTCGTCGCGGCCCCGTCCCGCAACTCCCCCAGCAGGAAGGCGGCCTCGGGCGTCGCGGCCGGGGGCAGGAAATCCGCCATGTCCGTGCGGATCTCGACCAGGCGGAACAACAGCAGCCCCAGCAGGGCCAGCGCCGCCAGGGCCAGGGCCGGGCGCCACGCCTGCGGGCGGCGGCGGGTCACGGGCGCGGCGTCACCCGCATCACCGAGGATTCGTTCCCCACCGTCTGGAACCAGCGGATGGCCCCGCCCTCGCCCCGCACCTCCACCCGCTGCACCACCGCGCGCACCCGCGCGGAAAGCGGGTGCAGCACCACCGTCCAGGCCGGCAGCGCCCCCTCGAAGGACACCTCGTAGTGCCGGCGCAGGGTGGCCAGGTCCCCGGCCAGGGTGGAGCGGATGGCCTCCACCAGCGCCCGCACCTCCGGCGCCTGGTCCAGGTTCACCTCCTGGCGCTCGCCGCGCGCGGGGCGCTCATAGACCAGCCGGTCCCCGCTCACGACCACGCGCTCGCGGAAGGGCTCCACCACCTGCTTCTCCAGGGTGGAGGGCGCCTCCCACAACAGGGTCCCGCTGCTGGGCAGCGTGTCCGCCAGCCCCGCGATCTCCTTGCTTTCGGTGAAGTCGGCCTCGCTGCGCCGCACGGCGGCCAGGGCGGCCATCACCCCCTCCAGCCCGCCCGCCTGCGCGCTGGCCGGAAGGGACAATGGGGCGGCGGCCGGCAGGGCCAGCACGGCCCGCCGGCCCACGGCGGCCTCGGGCACAGCGGCCGGGGCGGAAGCGGCCGCCTCCCCCATCTCCTCCCAGAAGTCGTAGAAGTTGAACCAGTTGGCGGGGTGCTCGCACGCCACCGCCTCCAGCCGCGCGGCGTAGCGCAGCACGGAGTCGCGCAGGTCGGCCTCGCGCGCGGCCCGGCGCAGCACGACGCGCTCGGCGAACTCCTCGAAGCGGATCTCGTAGCGCCGCGGCCCCTTCCACAGCCCGAAGGCCAGCATCACCGGGGCGCCCAGCACCGCCGCCAGGATGTGCGGCCCCGCCGGCAGCGGCGCCGGCCGGCCCAGGAAGGGCACGGGCACCACGCGGTCCTCCCCCACCGCCGGGCGGCGGTCGGCCAGGATGCCCACCAGCCCCCCGCGCTCCAGGCACTCCTTGGCCCGCAGCATGGAATCCGCCCGCCCCAGCGCCACCACCCGCTCGGCCTTTTCCGGGGACAGCGCGCTGAACACGGCGTTCGCCAGCCGGGCATTGGCCTCGTACATGAAGGCCATCACCTCCACCGGGCAGCCACGGTCCGCCAGGGTACGCATCGACTCGAAGGAACCGAGATGCGCGCCCAGCAGCACGCAGCCCGCCCCCTTCGCGATATGCGCGTCCAGCGCCTCCAGCCCCGAGACGGCGATCTCGAAGCCCTCCGTCCGCCCCTGCAGCAGGTAGACCCGGTCCAGCATGGTCGCCGCGAAGGCAAAATAAGGGCGCCACAGGTCCGGCCAGCCCGGCTCCCGGCCCAGGGCCCGGCGCTGGAAGCGCCGCATCGCCTCGCGCTGGCGCGCGGGCGCCGAGAGCATGAACCAGGCCGTGACCGGGTAGAGCAGCGCGTGCGAGACGCGCCAGCCCATGCGCCGGGCGATCCAGGCCATCAGCCGCAGCGCGGCCCCGCCGCGCTCGCGCTCGCGGGTCCAGCTCACGCGGCTTCCACCCCGGCGGGCTCCACCTCGCCCCGGAAGGCCAGCGCCTCGCCCACATGGCCGCTGAAACCCAGCCGTCCCCCCTCCAGCGGCCGCAGCAGCAGGACAACCTCCTCCCCCGGCAGCACCGGGCGCAGGAACTTCGCCTGGGGCAGCCGCGCCGCGCCCGCGATCCCCGCGGCCAGCATCGCCTGGTCCAGCAGCACCACGCCGGGCACCACCGGATGCCCCGGGAAATGTCCGGGCAGGCAGGGATGCGATAGCGGCACGGTGAAGCGAACGGTCCGGGCCCCGCTCATGGCCCGTCCCCTCCGGGCGGCGCGTCCGGCATCCGCTCCCGCAGCGCCTCCAGGCTCCGCCGCGTGATCTTGCCGACCGCGTCCCGCGGCAGGCGCTCCACCAGCACCAGCGGGCGCGGCAGGAACACCGCCTCCACCCGCTCGCGCAGGGCGGCCACGATCCCCGCGGCGGTCAGGCCGGGCGCCACCACGAAGGCGGCCAGCCGCGCGGTGGGGTTGGCGTCCAGGTCCTCGGGCGCCAGGAACACGCCGTCCTGCACCCCCTCGATCTCCGACAGCACCCGGTTCAGCCCCGCGAGGGACGCCCGCCGCCCGCCGCGCTTCACCAGGTCCCCGCGCCGCCCGATCAGCCGGAATCGGCCATCCGCCGAAACCTCCACCAGGTCGGCCAGGGGCACCGGCGCGGGCAGGCCGGGCACCAGGGCGCTCACCGCGTCCTCTCCCTCCGCCCGCAGTGACACCCCGTCGTAAAGGGTCCAGTCCTCCCCCTCCACGGTGCGACGGCTGGCGATCGATCCCATCTCGGTGGCGCCGTAGATCTCCAGCACGGGCACCGCCGCCCCCGGCGCGCCCAGCGCCGCCTCGGCCGAGGCCGCCAGCGCGGGCGACAGCGGGGCCGTCGCCGAGATCACCGCCGACACCCCGGAAACGCCCCCGGCCAGCAGCGCGCGCAGCTGCAGGGGCGTGGTCACCAGCACCCGCCGCCCGGGCGCGGCCGACACCGCCTCCGCCACCTCCACGGGGTAGAAGTGCGGGCCGGAATGCACCGCCACCGGGGCGCGCAGGGGCAGCACCATCGTGGTCTCGAAGCCGTACATATGCTGCGCGGGCACCGTGCCGATCAGCGTGGCCGGGTTTGACGCATCGTCCAGCCCGAAGCGCGCCGCCGCCGCCCGCGCGGCCGCCACCAGGGCGCCCCAGGGCTTGGCATGCGCCGCCGGCTCCCCGGTGCTGCCGGAGGTGAAGCCCACCGCCGCCACCGCGTCCGCCGGAACGGCGAAGTTCGCGCCCTCGCCCCGGCCAGACGCCTCCGCGCGGGCCGCGGGAATCACCGCCTCCTCGCCGTCGGCCAGGGCGTAAGTCCCCGGATAGAGCGCCGCCAGGGCCCGCTGCCGGTAGGGCGAGCGGTCCGCCGAGAGCAGCGTCACCTGCCCCCGCGCCAGCGCCGCCCCGAACGCCACCAGGGCGAGGTAGCGGTCCGCGCAAAGGTTGAGGGCATAGGGGCAATCCGGCAGCCGCGCCGCCAGGGCCGCCACGTCCGCCAGGAAGCGCCCGGCCGTGATGGCTTCCCCGCCACGCCGCGCCAGCACCTCATCGTGCGAGCGGTTCAGGAAGGGGATGCTATCCATGCCGCGCCCGCTCCGCCCGCAGGATGGCGCGGAAGGTCTGGTCCGGCCAGGCGATGCCGCCCGCGGGGAAGCGCAGGCTGCGCACCACGTGCTCGCCCAGGAACAGCAGCACCAGGGCGGCGAGGGGGAGCAGGTGCCAGGCGGCGGCGCCGGCCAGCGGAACCACGAGCGGCACGAGCTGCATCGCGGCCGCCAGCCCCAGCGCCACGGCCCAGAGCGCGGTGAGCCGCCGGGCATAGGCCGCGCACTCGGCGCTGTCCCGCCGTTCGTCGAAGCGGATGTAGCGCGCGATCAGCGGCTCCCGCCCGGCGCGCAGCGTGCGCGCGAAACCCCAGGCGAAGGCCGCGCAGGCCAGCGCCGGCAGCAGCGCCAGCACGGCACTGGCCGCGCCCCGGCCGAACAGCCCCCAGGCCAGCGCCAGCAACGCCGCCGACGCCAGGCGCCAGGACAGCCACCCGCCCCTTCCGCGGACGGGCATGCTCAGCCCACCCGGTTCTTCTCGATATGCGCGGACAGGCTGCGCAGCGAGGCGAAGATGCGCCCGTTGCGCTCGTCGTCCGAGCGGAGCTGGAAGCCGTACTTGCGCGAAACGGCCAGGGCCATCTCCAGTGCGTCGATGCTGTCCAGCCCCAATCCCTCGCCGAACAGCGGCGCCTCCGGGTCGATCTCCTCCGGCGCCACCTCCAATTGCAGGGCGCCGACGATCAGCCCCGCCACTTCCGCTTCCAAAGGCGTCATCACCGTCGTCGAGTTCACGCTTTGCGTCTCCACCCTGGGCGTTCCCACCCTGGCTCCCATGTCACCACATAGATTATGCACAGGGGATGGCGCTACGCCCAAGAAAAGCTCAATGAGCGGCGGCAATCCACCCATGATCCCGCGCGCGGGCAACGGTTTCTGCCCCTTCGTGGCTATTCCGCCGCGCCTGACCTTCACCGCCGACATCGAGCCCAACCCGGCCGACCCCACGGGCCGCCGCCACCTGGCCGCCACCGCTGCCCTGCTGGACCTGCTGGAGGAAAGCGGGGCACGCGGCACCTTCTTCATCCTGGGCGAGGTGGCGGAGGACGCCCCCTGGCTGGTGCGCGACATCGCCGTACGGGGGCACGAGGTCGCCTCCCACGGCCACACCCACCGCCCGCTGGAAACCCTTGGCCCCGCCGGCCTGCGGGCGGAGGCCGGCCGCGCCCGCGCCACCCTGCAGCACCATTCCGGCCAGCCCGTGCCGGGCTTCCGCGCACCCTTCTTCTCCCTCACCGCCCGCACCGAATGGGCGGCGGCGGTGATCGCGGAAGCCGGCCACGCCTACTCCTCCTCCGTCCTGCCCGCCCGCGGCTTCGGCCATGGCCACCCCACCGCGCCCCGGCGCCCCTTCGCCTGGACCCTGGACGGGGCGGAACTGCTGGAAATTCCCGTGCCGCTCGCCCGCCTCGGCCCGGCCCGCCTGCCCTTCCTGGGCGGCATGTACCTCCGCTACCTGCCGGCCTGGGACCTGCGCGCCATGGCCGGCCGGCTGGAAGGCCCGCTGGCCTGGACCTATTGCCACCCCTACGACATCGACGTGGAGGAACCCTTCCGCCGCGCACCCGGCCTCGGCCTGCTCAGCAGCGCCTTCCTCTGGGCCAACCGGCGCAACACCCTGCACCGCCTGCGGGCCCTGCTGCGCGGCCGCACCTCCGTCCCGCTCGCCGAGCGGCTGGACGAGGCCCGCGCCCTGGCGGGCCTGCCGCCTCAGTCGAAGGGATCGGCCGAGGAGGCCACCGCCGCCGCCGACTGGTAGAGCGACCAGGCGAAGCCCAGAGCCACCGTCGCGTTCCAGTCCCGCCGGTGCAGCGGGCTGTCGGCATTGGCGGCCCCGGCGAAGTTCTCCACCCGCCCGCCGCCCACGAAGGAGAAGGCGGGCGTGATCGGCACGCGGAGCGAGAATTGCAGCCGCGTCCCGAGATACCCCGCCTTGGCGCGATAGGCCGGCCGGTCCGCCCGCGCGTATTGCGGCTCCACCTCGTAGAAATACCGCTGCAGCCGTTCGGTGGCGAAGATCGGCCCGACCCCCAGCCGGAACCGCGCCCCGCGCAGGCCGAGCGCCTCCAGCCCCACCGCCCGGTCCTCCACCGCCAGCTCCGGCGAGAACACGACGCCCCGGTAACGGACCGAGGCGAGGTCGCTGGAGAACACCGCCCGCACCGGCAGCTCCAGGTTCACCCGGCGCGGCCGCGCGGCGTCGCGCCACAGGGTCAGCCGCAGCGCCGGGCCCACCTCGCCCTGCCAGTCCAGGTCCGGCATGCCCCGCCGCGCCCGGTTGTCGTCGGAGGAGGAGGGAAAGGCACCGGAAAAGGACAGGTCCAGCCCCAGCCGCTCTCCGCGCAGGAGCCGCCCGCGCACCCCCTGGTCGTCGGCGCGCAGCAACTCGCCGCGGTAGATCACGAAGGGCGCCGCGATGCCCCGGATGTGGTTCTGGTCGGCCGCCGGGTAGTCGGGCAGCCAGCCGCCGCCGCCTGCGACGCCGGCTTCCAGCACCGGCAGCCGCACCTCCTGCGCCGCGGCGGGCACCGCGAGGAGCAGCGCCGCGAGAACCAGCCGCCTCACGCCCGGCGCTCCGCCACCAGCAGCACGTTGGGCAGGGGCGTGCCGGCCCAGCAGGGCGACGCCGCGCAGCGGAAGCCCATCCCCTCCAGCCGCGCCGCGACGGCCGGAACCGGCATCGGCCGCACCGCCGCGCCGTCCCGCCGGATCGCCCGCCCGGCGCGCTCCATCGCCATGCCGAAGGCGCTGCGCCAGCCCCTGTCAGGATCGAACAGCCGCAGCACCACGCGGCGGCGCGCGGCCCGCGCCATGCGGTCCAGCAGCGGCGCCTGCGCCGCCTCCGGCAATTGATAAAGCACGTCCACCATCAGCGCCGTGTCGCAGTCCGGCACCGCCGCCGACACCAGGTCCGCCCGCGTGAAATCCGCCGGCAGGCCTGCCCCCGCCGCCCGCGCTTCCGCCACCTTGGCCTCCTCGTAGTCCATCCCCGTCACCCGCGCGGCGGCTCCCGACAGCAGAAGCAGGAGCGCCAGCTGCCCCCGCCCGCAGCCGAGGTCGGCCAGGTGCCCGAGGCCCCCCGCCCCTCGCGCCAGCGCCAGGATCGCCGCCGTGGAAGGATCGCGCCGCAGCTTCGATCCGACATAGCCACGCGTGAAGCGCGAGGCCCCGGCATAGCGCGCGGCGGCGGCTTCGATCAGGCGGTCGTCCGGCAGGGAGTTCGGCGCACCGTGGGGCATGGGGACGAAGATTGCCGCCGCCGGGCCACGGCGGCAACGCCGGCGCACCCCTTCCCCCACCCGCGATGCGCGGGCACCCTCCCGCCGAACCCGGCGAGGAGAGCGGTCGATGCCCGAGGAAGAGCTGATCCATGAGGTGCGCGAGGGCGGGATCCTCGTCACCACCCTCAACCGCCCGCAGGCGATGAACGCCTTCACCTTCGCCATGTACGAGGGCTTGGCCGCCAAGGCCGCCGAGATCGGGGGCGACCCGGCCATCAAGGCCTGGGTCATCACCGGCGCCGGCCCCAAGGCCTTCGCCGCCGGCACCGACATCTCCCAGTTCACCAGCTTCACCACGGCCCAGCACGCACTGGACTACGAGGAGCGCATCGGCGGCGTGCTTTCCGCCATCGAGGACTGCCCCAAGCCCACCATCGCCGCCATCAACGGCGCCTGCACCGGCGGCGGCGCGGGGGTGGCGGGGGTCTGCGACCTGCGGATCGCATCAAGCAACATGCGCTTCGGCGTGCCCATCGCGCGCACGCTGGGCAACACCCTCTCGCTCGGCAACTACGCGCGCTTCTCGGCCCTCCTCGGCCCCGGGCGGCTGCTGGAGCTGATCTTCACCGCCCGCCTGGTGGAGGCGGAGGAGGCCAGGACGCTCGGCCTCGTCACGGAGGTCCTGCCCGACCAGGAAGCGCTTCTGGCGCGCGCCGAGGCCCTGGCCCGCACGGTCGCCTCCCACGCGCCGCTGACGCTGCAGGCCGCCAAGACCACGCTCAAGCGCCTGCGCGAGAACGCGCTGCGGGGCGCCAACGCGGACGACATGGTGGCGCTGACCTTCACCAGCGCCGACTTCAAGGAAGGCGTCGCCGCCTTCCTGGAGCGCCGCAAGCCGGTCTGGACCGGGAAGTAGTGCTGCGGCGGCTACTCGGCCTTCAGGTCCAGCTCCCGCACCTTCCTGCCCCAGAAGGCGTACTCGTCGCGCACCTCGCGCGCGAAGGCGGCGCGCGGGGCGGGCGCCGCCAGCTCCAGCCCGTCGCGCTCCAGGCTGCGGGCGAAGCGGGGGTCGCGGACGGCCTTGTTGGCCGCCGCCTCCAGCCGGTCCAGCTCGGCGTCGGGCGTGCCGGCGGGCGCGAAGAGGCCGTGCCAGCCCAGGATGACGATGCCGGGCAGCCCGGCCTCGGCGAGCGTCGGCACATCGGGCATGGAGGCCAGCCGCCGCTCCCCCGTCACCGCGATCGGCCGCAGCCGCCCGTCCCGCGCAAGGGGGATGGCGGGCGAGGGCGAGGAGAAGTTCATGGTCACCCGCCCCGCCACCACGTCCTGCAGCGCGGGCGCCGTGCCGCGATAGGAGATGTGCTCCATCGGCACCTTTGCCGCCTCGGAGAAGAGCAGCCCCGCCAGGTGGTTGTTGGAGCCCACGCCCGCCGAGGAATAGGTGAAGTCCGCTCCCGGCTTCCGTCCCGCCGCGATCAGCTCCTGGAGGTTGTTGGCGGGCACGCGCGGGTCGATCACCAGCAGGTACTGGTAGGTGCTGGCCTTGGCCACCGGCACCAGCGCGGTGGACAGGTCGGTGCGGTCGTTGCGCTGCAGGTGCGGGTTCACCACGATGTTGGTGGACACGGCGAAGAGCAGCGTCAGCCCGTCCGGCCTCGCGCGGGTGACGGACAGCGCGCCCACATGCCCGGCCGCCCCGCCGCGGTTGTCGATCACGATGTTCTGGCCGGTGCTCTCGATCAGCATCGGCAGAAGCTCGCGCGCCACGATGTCGGTGCCGCCGCCCGCCGCATAGGGCACGACGAGCGTGATGGTCCGCCCCTGGGCGGAGGCGCGCCCGATGAGGGCGGGTGCGGCGAGGAGCGGCAGGATCTGGCGGCGCAGCATGGCGGTTTCCGTCCCAATGATCGGGCAAGAGGCCACGCGCGCCCCCGCGCCGCAAGCGTCCCTCAACCGAACGTGCGGCGGCCCGCGTGAGCGATGGTCCGCTGGCGCTGCGCGGCCCCGCCTTCGCCTTCCGCCACGACCCCTTCGCCGCCGATCCGGACGACGCGCTCATTCACTGGCCGGACGCCCTGGTGGTGATGCGGGGCGGCATCGTCACCGCGCTGGGCGACCACGCGGCCGAGCGCCACCGCCACCCCGCCGACATGCCCGTGCACCACCACCCCGAGGCGCTGATCGGCCCGGGCTTCGTGGACACCCATGTGCACTACCCGCAGATGGAGATGACCGGCGCCTTCGGGGAAACCCTGCTCGACTGGCTGGCGCGCTACACCTACCCCACCGAGGCGCGCTTCGCCGACCCCGGCCACGCCGCGCGCATCGCCGCCCTGTTCCTGCGCTCGATGCTGCGCGCCGGCACCACCACCGCCTGCGTCTATTGCACCGTGCACGAGCACTCCGCCGACGCCCTCTTCGCGGAGGCCGGCCGCCTCGGGCTTCGCCTGGTGGCCGGCAAGGTGCTGATGGACCGCAACGCCCCGCCCGAACTCCGCGACGGCACCGACCACGGCATCCCCGCCACCCAGCGCCTGATCGACCGCTGGCACGGCCGCGGGCGCCTGCTCTACGCCATCACGCCGCGCTTCGCCCCGGCCTGCTCGGACGCCGCCCTGGAAGCGGCGGGCCGCCTCTGGCGCGAGAACCCCGGCACCTTCGTGCAGACCCATCTCTGCGAAACGGAGGCCGAGATCGCCTGGGTCAAGGAACTCTTCCCGGCCGCGCCATCCTATCTCGGCGTCTATGCGCGCGCAGGCCTCGCCGGTCCGCGCGCCGTGATGGGCCACGCCGTCCACGTCACGGAGGAGGATCTTTCGGCCCTGTGCGGCACCGGCTGCGGCGTCGCCCACTGCCCGAGTTCCAACCTGTTCCTGGGCAGCGGCCTGTTCCGCCTGCACGACGTGAAATCGGCCGGGGTGCGGGTGGGCCTGGGGAGCGATGTCGGCGCCGGCACCGGCCTGCCCGCGCTGCGCACCCTGGGCGACGCCTACAAGGTGGCGCGGCTGCGCGGCGCGCGCCTGCACCCCGCCCAGGCCTTCTGGCTGGCAACCCAGGGCGGCGCCCAGGCGCTGCGGCTGGAAGGCCGCATCGGCAACCTGGCGCCGGGAATGGAGGCCGACCTCGTGGTGCTGGACCCGGGCGCAACGCCGGAGCTGGCGCTGCGCACCGGGGGGCGCCCGGACCTGGCCGACACGCTTTTCGCCCTCACCGCGCTCGGTGACGAGCGCGCGGTGCGGGCCACCTATGTCGCCGGGCGCCTCGCGCATGACCGCGACGCGTCCCCGGCCCGGTGACCCGGGCCGGGACTCGGCCTCAGCGGGCGCGGCGCGCCGCGGGAGCGCTGCGGGACGGAGTGCTGCGGGATGGGGCGCTGCGGGCGGGCGCGCTCGCGCGGGCCGGGGCGGGCGTGGGCTCGGCGGCCGGGGTGGCGTTGGCCGGCGTCACGCCGCGCGACTTGTCCAGCTCCTCGTACATGCACTTCGAGACCGCGAAGGGCGTCGCACCCGGGAAGCGCTGCTCGCAGACGGGGCGGAAGGCCTCCTCCGGCGGCGGAGCCACGGCGGGAGTGATGGCGGGCGGGGTGGCGCAGGCGGCCAGCAGCGCCAGCGAGGGCAGCAGCACGCCCTTGAGGATGGTCTTGATCACCGGATCGTCCTTGGAAGAAAGCCCCGGCAGGTTGGGGCAGAGGCTCTTCTAGGCCGCGGCGGGGCGCGCGTCACCGGGCTTGCCCGTGACTTTCAGGGCGCTTGCGGGGCGACGCTGCGATGGCGCGTGAGGGTGCCTCGCGCGCAACGCTCCGCCCGCGCTCAGAACGCCACCCGTGCCCGCAGCGCAACGAAGGTGATGGGCCCGCGATCCCTGTTGTAGGCGGGGTTCACCGCGTGCTGCACGTCCAGCGCCATGTTGATCCCCGGCGCCACCGCCGCGTCGTAGAAGGCTTCCGCCAGGTATTCCGGCCCGCCGCGCAGCGTGCCGTCGCCGGTGATGAAGCCGATTCCGCCAGCCGCCAGGAAGCGCCGCCGCCCTTCCGAGGCCCAGCCGACATTCCCGCCGAGCCCCACCGTGTCCTCCGGCCGGCCCCAGCGCCCGCCGCGCAGCGACAGCCCGGCCGAGACCGCCCGGTCCATCTCGGTGAACATCCAGTTCTGCGTGCGCCCGTCGTTCCAGGACAGCCGCGCGAAGGCGCCCAGCTCCTCCGCCACCTCCTGCTCCAGCGTCAGCGCCGCCATGCGCTTGAGCCGGTAACCGCTGGGGTTCTTGTCGAAGCTCTCCGGGTCCAGCGGGTCGATCTCCCCCCAGGTGGACTGCCGCGTCCGCGACAGGCCCAGGATCAGCCGCACCGCCCCCGGCCGCCCGCCGAGCCGGGTGTAGCGGTCCACCTCCCCCAGCACCTGGAAGGCGCGGGTGGGCGCGGGGTCCAGGAACAGCCCGTTCACCCGGCGCGACACCTGGAAGGCACCGCCGCGCAGGCCCCAGATGCCGTTCTCCCACTCCGCCGCGGCGCCCACCGTCCAGCCCCGCGCATCGGCGGCGTAGTCCACCGCCCCCGCCCCCACCAGCGCCCAGTTCAGGAACTGCGTGCGCGCGTCATGGGCGTAGGCGTTGCGGTCGAAGATGTCCCAGACCGAGAACTTGCCCAGCGTCAGCGTCACCCTCTCCCGCGGGAGAGGGGTGTTGAAGCGCAGGGGATCGTCCCCCGCCGCTTCCATCTCGCCGGAAAGCCCGATGGTCTGGCGGAAGAAGGCGCGCGGAACGAAGAAGGTCGGCTCCGTGGAGCCCAGCCGGAAGGCCTCGTTGTTGGGATAGGCCGCGACGCCCGTGGAGTTGGACAGGCCGAAGCCGCGCGTGACCGAAAGATCCGCCACCGCCTCCGCCCCGTGCCACAGGCGCCGCCCGATGATCAGGTCGGTGGACAAGGTGTTCGCCGCCTGCGCCGCCGGACGCATGCTCCCTTCCGCCCGATAAGGGGAACGGAAGCCGGGATGCCCCTGCAGCACGAAGGTGGCCTGCCCGTGGATCAGCCATCCCTGCTCCTCCAGCGCTGCCCGGCGGGCCTCCAGCCCCGGGAACAGGGCGGGGGCCGCCGGATCGCTGCTGCCGGGGTTTCCACCCTGTTGCGCAAGGGCGGGCCCCGCCAGGGCGAGAAGGGGAAGGGCGGCCCGGACGAGCCGCCGGAGGCGCGGTGCGTTCGGCCGGATCATGCGCGCATGGGCCGTTCGGCGGGACAGGTCATCGGCATCTCCTCGCGCGGGTCAACGCATGAACAGCTGTTCATCTTGTGACCTGTGCATCAATTTTTAGCAAAATCAATAGGTTACTCTGGTAGAGAGTGTTCGCCCGGTTGGCAAGGGACGGATCCATGATGATCTCCTGCCGCGGTGGCCCGGATTGACGGCGGGCCCCCGCTTCCACACATCGGCGTGACGATGCACCCCATCCTCCCCGCCGCCCTGCTCTCTCTCGCCCTGGCCACGCCGGCGCTGTCCCCCGCCGCCATGGCCCAGTCGCCCACGCCCGAGGCGCCCGCGGCGGCGCAGGAGGGCTTCCGCGTGGTGAACCGCACCGGGCAGGAGGCGACCGCCCTCTACGCCGTGCGCAGCGGCCGGCCGGACTGGGGCAGCAACCTCCTGCCCCGCCCCCTGGCCGCCGATGCCGGGTACCGCCTCCGCCCCAACCCCCAGGCCGGCTGCCGCTTCGACCTGCGCCTGGTGCTGGCCGATGGCCGGGAGGCCGTTTCCCGCAACCAGGAGATCTGCGGCGGGCGCGAGATCGCGCTCGAACCCGGCGCGGTGGCCGCCGCCGCCCGCGCCGTGCCCGTGCCCACGCCGCCCGAGGCCGTGCCCCGCCCCGGCGTGCGCGCCGCCACCGGAACAGGCTTCCTCGTGGCGGCCGAGCGCGTGATGACCAACCGCCACGTGGTGGACAACTGCGCCCGCGTGCTGGTGCGAGGCCCCGACGGCCGCAACCACGCCGCCACCCCGCCCGCCCGCACCGATGCCACCCTCGACCTCGCGCTGCTGACCGTGCCCGGGCTGACCGGCCCCTTCCTGTCCTTCCGCCAGTCGCCGCCCGTGCGCCGCGGGGAAGGCGTGGTGGCCTACGGCTATCCCCTCACCGGCCTGCTTTCCTCGGACGCGAAGCTCACGCGGGGCGAGATCAACGGCCTGGCCGGCCTGCGCGACAACGCCGACCAGTTCCAGATCAGCGCCCCCGTGCAGCCCGGCAATTCCGGCGGCCCGCTGCTGGACATGCAGGGCAACCTGGTGGGCGTGGTGGTTTCCAAGCTGAACGCCCAGGCGGTGGCGGGCCGCACCGGCGATATCGCCCAGAACATCAACTTCGCCGTGAAGGGCGAGCGCGCCGCCGCCTTCCTGCGCGCCGCCGGCATCACCCCCACCGCAGCCACCAGCAACGGCACGGACCGCAGCACCGCCGATGTGGGGGAGATTGCCGGCCGCTCCACCGTGTTCATCCGCTGCGAGCAGTGAGGCCAGGCGGAGAAGCGAAACCCCCTCCCGCCTTCCTTGCGATTGCGTCACGATGCCGTGATGCGCTTCCTGCTTCTTCCCGTCCTGGCCCTGGCCCTCGCCTCCCCGGCCCTGGCTCCACCAGCCCTGGCCCAGGCGCCCGCCAGCAGCTGGCGCTTGCTGAACCGCACGGGCCAGGAGGCGGTGGGCCTTGTTTCCACCGAGGCCGGCGCCGCCGCCCGGGGCCGCAACCGCCTGCGCCAGACCCTGCCGGCGGGAGCGGAGAAGACCTTCCGGCGCAGGGCGGGCCAGCCCTGCCGCCTCGACATCCGCCTCCGCCTCGCCGACGGACGCGAGGCCGTGGCCACGGGCCAGGACGTCTGCGCCAACCCCTTGGTGGCGCTGGAGCCCGGGGCGGTGCAGCCCACCCCGCAGCAGGCGCCTCCGAGGCCCGGCCGTCGTGGGGCCGCCGCGCCGCGGGAGGGCAGCGTCTCCAGCGGCACGGGCTTCCTGGTGGCCGCGGACCGGGTGATGACCAACCAGCACGTGGTGAACAACTGCGCCCGCATCACCCTGCGCGCGCCCGGCGGCCATCGCCTGGCCGCCGTCGCACCCGTGCAGGCCAACCGCGACCTGGACCTGGCTGTGCTGCGCGTGCCCGGCCTGACCGGGCCGGTTCTGCCCTTCCGCCCGGACCTTCCCCGGCGGGGGGAGGACGTGATCACCTATGGGCACCCTCTTTCCGGCCTGCTCTCCTCGGACGCCAAGCTGCCGCGCGGCGAGGTCAGCGGGCTGGCCGGCTTCCGCGACAATCCCGCCAACCTGCAGTTCAGCGCCCCGCTGCAGCCCGGCAATTCCGGCGGCCCCCTGCTGGACATGCGCGGCCGCGTGGTGGGCATCACGTCGGCCAGCCTGGTCGGGCGGCGGGAACCCATGCAGAACGTGAACTTCGCCGTGAAGGCGGACCGCGCCATCGCCTTTCTGCGCGCGGCGGGGGTGACGCCCGCGCTGGCGGGGGAGACGCTTCCCGCGCGCGGGGCAGTGGAGGTGGGCGAGATCGCGGAGCGCTCGGTTTTTCTGGTCCGCTGCGAAATGGGCGCCGCCGCGCCCTGAACGTCCTCAGCGGGGCCGGAGAAGGCCGGCGAGCACCGCCGTCAGTTCGTCCGTGTCGAAAGGCTTGCGCAGAACCGGCGCGCCCCGGTGAACCTCGATATCGGCCTGCTGGTAGCCCGTGACAAAGACGAACGGCAGGCCGAGAGCCGCCAGCCGGTTCGCGACCGGCAGCACGTGGCTGTCGCCCAGGCGCACGTCGAGCACGGCGGCATCCAGCGGGCCGTTGTTCTCCGTGATCAGCCGCAGGGCCTCGTTCACGCTCGCGGCGGCGCCCACGACCTCGGCGCCCTCTTCGCGCAGGGTATCCTCGATGACCATGGCGATGAGGGCTTCGTCCTCCACCACCAGGATACGCCGACCTTCCAATCCGGAATGCACCACCTGGCTCCCCGGGCGACAACCGCCGGGATCGTTCCTATACCGTCACAGGTTGTTTGTCCAGAAAATGTTCCCGATCTCTTGAGTAGGAAGCTTTAGAATAATTTTACATCTTGGCGCGAGCCGTTTTCCGATCCGTTATGGCATTGAGTTTCTGCGGGGCCGCAGGACTGAGTCCGCCCACGCCTCGCCGCAGCATCGCTCCGGCGGGGTACGCCGAGGTCCCCCCGGGCCCCGCCGG